>Ga0099364_10009251_pt1 | contig 13690 bp, 11 predicted proteins | sample TergutTh196P3_FD_73070 | JGI IMG/M metagenome (GOLD analysis project Ga0099364, IMG submission 73070) | Microcerotermes parvus P3 segment gut microbial communities from Pointe-Noire, Republic of the Congo - Th196 P3 | ecosystem: Host-associated > Arthropoda: Insects > Digestive system > Gut ...
TGGGCGACCAGTTGCGGGTGTGCGGGTCGTCGTGGGACATTCTGATCGTGCCAATGCCAAAACGGTCATTGATCGTATCCATGACAGATGTAAGCCTGTCTTCACCCGGATCCTGAAACAGGTTCATCTGGCATACATCTGCCGATGATATCTCGGAAAGACAGACGCCGGCACGTTTGTAGGAAAAGCCCGACCGGTAAATGCTCTCCAGAGCATTTAGCGCCGTCCTTGTAATCAGCACCGTGTCACTGGTTGGTGCGACAAAAGGAATACACAGAGAAGGACTGTACTGGGCGGAATTTCTGGCAAACCGGTCAGTCATGATGAATACCTGGAGCAGGGAGCTGACGGAGCCCTGGAACCTGAGCTTTCTGCTGACGGTCGCTGCAAAAAACGCGACTGCATTTTGCAGGTCTTCAAGCGTTGTGAGCACCTGGCCAAATGAGCGGCTCACCAATATCTGCTGCTTGGGTGGGGTTATTTCTTCAATGTCAATACAGACCTCTCCACGCAATTCACTGATAATGCGCTCGACGGTCACGCCAAATCGTCTGCGCATGGCTTTGGCATCAGCCTGGCGAAGATCCAGTGCTGACAGAATGCCCATCTTCTGCAGCTGTGCCGAGAGCTTCGAGCCTATTCCCCACACTTCCTCTACCTCAATGGCATTGAGCACATTGCTCTGCTGTCGTTCATTGAGTGCATTGAAGCTGAATACGCCTGGTGAGCGCGGGTGCTTTTTTGCAACATGATTGGCCAGCTTGGCCAGCGTTTTTGTGGGCCCTACTCCAACGCAAACCGGAAGCCCCAGGTATTTTGCAACGGTTTCCCTTATCGAATATGCACGCTCCCTGACATCGGAAAAGCCCGTCAGGTCGAGAAAACATTCGTCAACACTGTAGACTTCATGCACAGGAGAAAATGTGGAGAGCACATTCATGAAGCGATTGCTCATGTCCGCATAAAGTGCAAAATTGCTCGAAAAAGGAATGACATCGCGATATTTCGGGTTATGGCGAATTTCAAACCAGGGCTGCCCCATTCTGATGCCAAGCTCCTTGGCCTCATTGCTTCTGGCAATGGCACAGCCGTCATTGCTCGACAGGACGATGACGGGTTTGTCAGCCAGATCCGGGCGAAACAGTCTCTCGCATGAAACAAAAAAATTGTTCCCGTCAATGAGTGCAATGTGTCGCATCAGCTGTCTCTCCGGATATCCGTCTTTTCTCTTCCTGGCTGCATCGGGTGTGCTTTTTCGCCCTTCAAGGCGGGGCTGGTGGTGGCAATGGCTGCTGGCTTGCCCGCAGGTGTCTCCTGATACTGGAAGTAACAACGCCCCATATCTGCAGTTCGCTCTCTCCCTTCAGTTCAATGACAGGGAAATCATCGTTTTCCGGATGCAGGTAAAAGCCCGTGCTGTTGATGACGAGGCGCTTGACTGTGAACTCGCCATCGACCACTGCGAGAACAATCTGTCCGCTTCTGGCCTCGATGGAGCGGTCAACTATGATCGTGTCGCCATCAAAAATCCCGATGCCTGTCATGGAATCGCCCCGTATCCGGAACAGAAAGGATGAATCCCTGTTGATCAGCAGTGCTTCATTCAGGTCTATACGCCTGCCCGGCACATCTGCTTCCGGGGCCGGAAACCCTGCCTGAATCGTTCCTTCAAACGAAATAATGTCCGAAGATGATGATGGCTTTGCACGAGTGCGCATAATTTTTACCCGGTCAGCAACACTGAAAAACTCCCGGTTTGCCCATGTTTTTTTGTCAAACCGAAAAACCCGCCAAATCCGGGCACGGGGTCAACGCCCCGTTCACCTGGATGTCAGTGCAAATTGTCCGTTGAAAGGCATGCCTTAGTCAACCGTCTGCCACTTTGAGGAATATCCTGTAATGCCATTTGTTGCGGGATTCCTCTTTTTTTACTGTCAGTGGACTGCCCGGACAGAACATGCTCTCCACTCCGGGATCATTTTTAAAAACCACAAAAGCCTCCTGCCGAAAAAAACCGGGTACAAAATAAAAAAACCAAACCGGAAATGGGCACTGTTACTGGCTGTATGCGAAGGAGCGCCGCAGATTCCTTCCTTTGGGCATACAGGCATGCTATATTAATGCCACTTTTAATGTCACTTTCGAGCAACACATCACTCCCTGGAAAAACATTACTATGGTGAGCGCATGATAATCATTCAGATAAGAAACCATCGGACAGGCGAGGTTATTTTCGAGCACGAAGCGCCTTACAATACGATAAAGCTGACTGCGGAAATGGCTGTCAGCACAGGCGTCAGCCTGCGTGAGGCAAACCTTGCGCATGCGGATATGATCGGTGCGAACCTGCGTGGGGCAAACCTCAGCTACGCCAACCTGACCGGATCGTTTTTGAGGTCTGCCAACCTGATTGACGCATCGCTGGTAATGGCTGACCTGCGTGAAGCCCAGTTACACGGAGCCGATCTGAGAGGTGCCCGCATGGCAGAAGCCAATCTCAACCACACAAGAATGAGCAGCACTGACCTGCGCGGTGCCACGCTCCTGAAAGCCAATGCTTCTCACGCCGATATGAGCAACTCTGATCTGCGCGGAACTGACTTCAGTTTTGCAAATCTTGAAAGAGCCAATATGAGCCAGGCAAAATTGTGCGGATCAAATCTGCATGGGGCAGTTCTGACGAATATTGACATGTACAGGACCGATTTGAGCGGAGTTACCCTGGAGGACGCCGACCTGAGTGACGCTTTTTTAATTCTGGCAGACATGAGCGGAGTCAACCTGCGTGGGGCACGTCTGAACTCTGCCCGCATGCAGGATGCCATCCTTGACGGTGCAATAATGCCTGAAGCCTCCTCTGACTGAAGAGGACCAAGGAATTGAACAACCGAAGCAGAACAAAACTGGGGCCTGCTTCAGTTGAACTGTTCACCGAAAAATTCCGGCAGCCCCTTGGGTTCAGGCAGCCGGATGAGTGCCATAAAATCACGGCAGTCTGCCTCTCGTCTTGTATGTGAGTACAGGTCTGAAGCGTGCAATCAGACGCAGCAGCCCACCTGAGACCATTGGGGCAATAACCGACTCCAGTGGCTTGTACGCCTGCGCCGCTTCCTCATATATCAGATTGCCATCACTGCATATTACATGAGAGCCCAGTGCCGTTGTCAGCAACTCCTTTTGTGTAAAGCGCCGCTCCAGTCTCCCGCGACAGTCATTGCGAGCCCACTTGCGCCCTGCTCCATGTGGCAGGGAAAACAGTGTCTGATCGCTGCCCAGCGGCTGAACCAGCCAGGTGAAATCTCCCCGGGAACCCGGAATCACGCTCAGATCGCCATAGGCACTGTTGGCTCCTTTTCTGTGCACCCAGCCTGTGGCACCTTCAAAAACCTCTTTCGTGACAGCATTATGTACAACATCCAGGAGCTTCTCCCCACGCGCATTCAGTCTTTTGAGAATTCGCCGTGCAACCAGTTCCCTGTTCAGCTTCGCAAACTGTACAGCTCTGTCATGTCCATCGAGATAATCCGCACAGGCCGGATCATTCTGATCGACTCCGTCGTGGGAAAATCCCTGCACATGTTTCTCGTAAATCGAATGTCCCAGGTTGCGCGAGCCGCTGTGTATCAGCAAAAACAGATAAGGCGCATCCAGTTCCAGTTTCTCTGCCAGTACTGCGTCATACACTGCATCGAGCCTCTGCAGTTCTGCAAAGTGATTTCCTCCTCCGATGGTTCCCAGCCCTGGCTGCTCTGTGGCCCACTCTGGCAGGTTCTCCATCAGTTCCGTGAGTTCACCGGGTGGACCATCCAGGTCACCCAGTTTTTTGTCCAGCCTTCCCACATTGCCCCGGGAAGCCTTGAGGGTCAGCTTCCAAAAAGCCATCCCGCAGCCGATATCGCTGCCGATCAGGGCCGGATAAATCCGGTCTGAAGAAAAGCAGGCCATACCGACCGGATAGCGGATGCCTGGATGCAGATCCGGCAGACCGACAACTCTGCTGACGCTTTGCAGAGCGGCGACCTGATGAAGCTGCCGGATGGCTTCTGTTTCAATCCATGTCTTCTCTGATGCAATCAAGGATACGGCATCCGAGAGGACTTCAGGGGTACGAATCCCGGGAAAATCTTTCTCTTTCATCTGTTTTTCAAAAAATGTTGGTCATATCAGCCCAGATCACCTGAAAAAGTCTTCCTGCGACTTTTCCAGGGAATGCCTGTGCATCAAAAACATGCCAGATAATAATGCAACAGCAGTGCGACGCATCGCATCGCAAAAAAAACAAAGAGCCCATTCTGCGTCGCGTTTTGCGCCATGACTGAGCGACTCCGTCATGGCGTTCCTGCTGCAATCGTTATAGATTCATGCTGTTCACCTTCCGGCAAATGTCCGGGAATCCGGATACAATCGGGGCGCATGCTTCCCCCCGGATTTTTTCGCAAAATCGCAGTTGATCTAAGACAAAAAATCCGGCAGTATCCGTCAAGTGAATCCAACAGGCTTCCCTTTCGTCGGCGACATAAGCGGTACGTTCTGGTGAGGCTGTCGCTGTCCATTGAATAAAAAGCGCACACCATAACGAAGTTCAAAACGGTTGATCACGGAGATTATGTTGATGTGTGGTTAAACGACACCCAATATTTCGGCAACATTCCGGTTGATGCCTTTGAAATGCGAATTGGAGCCTTTCAGCCTGCGGAAAAATGGCTGAAAGACAGAAGAGGCAGAAAACTGGGCTATGATGATATTGTTCACTACCAGAAAATAATTGCATCTCTGGAATATACCAGCACTCTTATGGACGAGCTGGACTTGCTTTGGGACAAATTTTCGGCATAATAACGACTGCCTGGCAATTTCCAGCAGGTCGGACACTGTTTGCACCAAAAAAAATCCATTCCCTGCCGCAAGCTTTTCCTGGCAGAGTGCACAGTGAAAATATGCAGGCCCAGTTCTCCAACAGTCGAGGACAGCGTCTCTGGACTTTCTGCCTCAAAACCTGCCATCACACAGGATTCAACCGAGTTCCCTGCCAATTCTGGCCCGCATTTTTCGCCAGAAACCCGGACTTGCCGAGACCTGCCTGAGGGTCTGGCCAGACCTGTTAAACACCCACATGCCATGATCATTGAAGGCAAAAACCATCCGTATGTCAGGACGCATATTATCCGGTAAAATGATCAGGGCGATGTTATCCAGAACGAGCGGGACCGATTCAGGACTCTCCTGGTATTTCAAAACCATGTGAGGGCCCTGTCTGCTGATGACATATGCCAGTCTCAGCTTCCTGGTGTCAACACCCATGGCAACCAACGTCAGATACTTTCCAGTTGAATAGTCCTTGCAGTCAGCAGCATTCAAAAGAAGCGTCTCAAAAGGCGTTAGAAGAGACTTTTTTGTGCTGCCATGCCTGTTGGGAGACCTGTTCCAGAAGTTGTTTACAACCTCCAGTTTTTCACGATCCGACAGGAACCTGTTTTCGTGAACAAGCGCCTCCAGCGCCTGAAGACGCTCCTTTGCTGCCAGACCATGCCGAATGCCAACCGCGTTTAGAAACTTTCCGGAATACGGAAACACGGGATCGACCAATGCCCGCAAGGGCATCAACATCCCGCTGAAAAAAACCAGACACATGACAAGCGCTTTTACTTTCAAACCTTTCGTAAACACAACTCTTCCTGCCTTTCCATAAAACCATATGCCTTAAGCAACAATCTGAATACCTGGACCCAGGCGAACCAAAGCATCAAAAATAGACCCTCACTGTTTCTTGACACTCCCTTATCAATTATCACGCCTGACTGCGACACCATTTGACGCACAAAGGGATAAATGGCCCACCAGCGCTCAAAAACCGGGATTTTGTTGCAAAAATGCGACAGCAACACCGGCGGGTAAAGACCCTATTGCCCTGTCTGAAAGGTACCTGAATGCCCGGGCGCGACACCTTCGCGTTTAATATGTTGATTTTATTCAGCACCCCATCAAAAAAATGTCAGCACAACTACACTAAATTGACGAATGCATCCCCATTCGTCGGATGCCTGACCCTCATGCTGCCAAAGATTGCGGAATGCACGTTGTCGATTGCCGAGAGCCCTTTGACCGGCTTTGCCAGGCCGTGAAGCCTTACGCTGCCGGTATGAATTTCCCGCAGGTACGCCAGAGCACGCTCTGGTGATTCAATTCCGGATACTGGCCGCTCCCGCAGTCGCAGTCCCATCACTCTTTGCAGCAGCAGAGCAATGAAACAGACAGCGGCATGAGTACGAATACGGTCCGACAGGCGACGATAAACAGGCCCGACATCAATATCGGATCTGAATACCCTGAAGCTTCGCTCCACATCCCTCAGTGATCTGTATCGTTTAACAACCTCCTTCGCACTCAAACCGGACGCATTGCTGAGAAGAAGCAGCTTTCCATCAATTGACCGGTCATCTTCAAGCGCTCCCTTGTCGATCTGATAGGCAGGAGCCTCTTTTTTGAGGTCAACCCTGACAATGTGACCCAGACGGGCGTCAGCGACCGTGCGGTAAAACCGGAGACGCTCACCACTCTCAGAGAGCCCGCGACCCCGCTTGCCTGTGCCTGCTTTTCTGTCTTCAGACTTCGTCATCCACTGCTGCCCCAGTCTTTCCAGTTCAGCAATCTTCACGTCACGATCTCGGCTTTGTTCCTGTGCCTGTAACGGGTCATGAGAGATGACAAGGCGTAAATTCTGCCAGGCCAGTTCGTGCACTGCCTCTTCACTGGAATCTGGCTGCAAACTCTGATTGACCGGCGAAAGCAGTCCGGCAAATTCAGTGTATCGAGCCTCTGGCAAGGCGAGGATGAATTCCAGCGGTCGACCATTTGGCAAAGGCATTGACCTGAGCTGCCCGGCATCATCAGCGGAGAATGTCTCTCTGTCTGCTACAGCAATGATTCGTCTGGCAGGAAAAAGGGCATGAACTTTTTCAAGTGCCGCCCTCAGAGCTGTTCTAGCCGGAGTGTCTGCTTCAAAAACCTCGTGATACAGAGGTATGCCCTCTGCTGTCTGTGCCAGGCCCAGCAGAAACCGACCGGCAGTAATGTTTTCTTCGGAACTTCCCTGTTTTCGGACATCAGGAGCCAATACGCCCCCTTCTTCAGTGCGTATTGCCGTCAGACAGCAGAAAACAACCGGCAACTCTTCATTGACAAGTGGACGCACGACATCAGCGAGAACCTCGTTGAGAGCATCTTTGTGCCTGACCATGGCATCCATGGTGCGCACGAGCTGCCGGGTACTGACTGCCTTCATTTTTACACCAGGCATGCTGACCGTCCGCAGCCAGCCGAGAACTCCCGGGTCTGCATGGGCATTGCACAGCCTGTTAAAAACCTTGATACGCAGCACATTTTCCGGTTCCGTTTTATGGCGCGCACTTTTTCGCAGAACACTGCCCAATCGATTCAGCCCCAACTGCTGCCATATTTCATTTAACACCCAAAGGTCACCAACAGACCGCGGCCTGCCAAAGACGGGGCGGAGGTCCTCTGAGTCAGTGACCGGACTGATGCCAAGTATCCGGGACAGACCTGCATGAACGGCGTCCAGTGAATTGCCGATTTTATCCATCCGCCCGAGCGTAACAATGCCCCGCTGCCTGGCTCGTCCTTTCTCATCCCGATAGGATTCAACCAGCTGCAGATATTGACGCGACCCGGACTGTGTAATTTTCAGATACATGCCAGTACGATATTACAATTTATAGCTTGTGTCAAGCCATTTTACAAGAAAAAAATGCCAGTACAAATAAAGCAAAAAAAAATGAAGGGAAGCCTCAGCTGTCGCGACTTCCCCGGCGTTTTTCCTTACAAAACGTGTCGCACCCGGGTGAGCGGGTCAGTGCCTGATGCCAATCTGATTGACTGAAGCTTGGGAAGTGCCCCTTTGACTCGAACCGCACCCTTTATTCCAGTCAATCGTATTTTTTTGATTTTTCGGACAAATCAGGCTCGCAGGCACACTGAAGTGTCAGTGGCGGTTCGGGAGCCAGGCAGCAGAGGGACAGGCTGAATGACCGCTGTAGAGGCATGACAGTTCGCTTTGGTATAATCAAAGTTGATTCAGGCTGCCTGACGCATTGTTTTGTGTGGATGCCTGCGCAGACATTCAAAATCAGGCAAAAATATCTGATAACTTCAACCGGTTTACCTTCTGCTTTGATGAAAAACTATTTTAAAAAAATGCGTGGTGCATCACGCACCCATACCAGACAGTCGCTGAGCCATATTTTCTGGTCATGGGCAGGCAGCTTTGCAGGAATTTTTTTCGTGTGGAAAATCAATCAGTTTCTGGGGATTCAGGAAAACGCAAACCTGTTTCTGGTTGGATCATTTGGTGCATCAGCCGTTCTCATCTATGGTGTCCCCTGGTCTGATTTCTCGCAGCCACGCAACCTTGTTGGCGGACATCTCATCTCAGCAATGACAGGCGTTACCGTTCACATGATTCTTCCCGGCCATGTTGCACTGGCTGCTGCACTTGCCGTATCCATTGCAGTGGCTGCCATGGTCGTGACGCACACCACTCACCCGCCTGGTGGAGCTACAGCACTGATTGCCGTTATTGGAGGAGATCCGGTTACCAGCCTTGGCTTCAAGTATGTTCTCACGCCGGTTCTGACAGGAGCGCTGATCATGCTTCTCGTTGCACTTCTGGTAAACAACCTGTCCACAAGCGAAGCCCGCCACTACCCCAAATTCTGGATATGAAAAAAATGCCGGTTTTTTTCAAAGACTGCAAATTCTGGGCAGCGACAAAAACACGGGGGGGCGGAAAATGCTGATGCGCTTGCAAACGGTTGACAACGGACCGTTCAAAACCTTCATTTTTTACAGGTGCCCGTTCATTCAATGATCTCCTGACAATGAACTGGCCAAGCCGTTTTCTGCAGCAAAGGGCGCATCCGGAGAAATGTACCGCTTTGCCTGCAACCAGGCCTCCTGCACGATTTCCGGATTCGTGTTCTAATACAGGCGTGCGACAACAGGAAATTTTGTGAAAGAAAGCTGAAGAGCCGACAGTCAGATCGACACGATCCGGTTTTACCCACAGTCTTCAATGACAATATTTCCTGCTGCAACACGAAAAAAGAGCGAAAGTAACGTAGAATTCACTCTTTGCATAATACTGAACACATAAGGTACTGTTGATTTGCGTGTTCGTTTTGAAATGGCTGCGTTGCTGTCAAAGGTGCTGAAAAGAATCGTCATAGCAGCGGGCTTTGCCTGAGACAGCCGTCTTTCGTCACCGGCAAAACAGTCAACGACCAGAACCGGTAAAGTTACTGGCGGACCCGGAGCGGATCATACAAGGCCAGTTCGTGGCTGGATGCTGCGATATGAGGGAACGGCAAAAAAAGTCCCGCATGTCCAGATGCCGCCGCTGACAAACCCTGAAAATGTTTAACACATCAATAATAAGGAAAGAACTTCATGTCTTCACTCATCAATTCCACTGTCCTGCCATTTAAAGCCCAGGCTTTCCAAAATGGCGAATTCATCACTGTGACCGATGCTGATCTGATCGGAAAGTGGTCTGTCGTTTTCTTTTACCCGGCCGACTTCACCTTTGTATGCCCGACAGAACTCGGCGACATGGCCGACCATTACGAAGAATTCCAGAAACTGGGCGTGGAAATCTACTCTGTCTCCACTGACACCCATTTCACCCACAAAGCGTGGCACGACGCATCTGAGACCATCAGAAAAATCCGCTTCCCGATGGTTGGCGACCCGACAGGGATTATTGCGCGCAATTTTGATGTCATGATAGAAGAAGAAGGCCTTGCGCTTCGCGGCTCTTTTGTCATTGACCCTTCCGGCAGCATCAAGGTTCTTGAAGTCTATGACAACAGCATAGGCCGCTCTGCAACCGAGCTGCTTCGCAAAGTCCAGGCCGCACAATACGTCGCTGCCAATCAGGGCGAGGTCTGCCCTGCTTCCTGGAAGCCCGGCAGTGAGACGCTTACCCCCTCACTCGACCTGATCGGAAAACTCTGACAGGACAAAAAACAGTCCTGCCGGGTACATGCAGGCCCCAAAGCACAATGGCCTGCATGTGCCTCTCATTCAACAAAAAGGCCGGGAGACGGGAAAGTCTCCCGGGCTCTTCATTCATTATTTGCGAGCCGGAAATGCTAGACAAACAGCTTAAAGACCAGTTGGCAGCCTATCTGGAAAATTTGACAAATCCCGTTGACATCACTTTTTCCCCTGACAGGAGCCCCACTTCAGAAGAAATGGCAAAACTCTTAAGTGAGGTAAGTTCCCTGTCCGCGCTTGTTCGGGTTACCGAAGACAAGGACAGTGAGGTGCTCAGACCCTCGTTCACCATGAACAGCCCGGACAACCCCGCTGGCATCTCCTTTGCCGGTCTGCCCATGGGACATGAATTCACCTCCTTTGTTCTTGCCCTTTTGCATGTTGGCGGACACCCTCCCAAAGTCGAGCCGGAAACAGCCAGCCAGATCAGAAACCTGAAGGGAACATTCCATTTTGAAACTTTTGTTTCTCTCACCTGCAAAAACTGCCCCGATGTTGTCCAGGCCCTAAACCTCCTGTCTGTTCTGAATCCCAATATTTCCCACGTCATGATTGATGGCGCTGCCCTGACAGAGGAAGCCACCCGGCGCAACATCATGAGCGTTCCGACGATCTATCTGAACGGCAGCGAATTTGCGGTCGGACGAATGAATGTCAAGGACATTCTGGCCATGATTGATACGGAAAGCGCAGAAACTGAAGCACAAAAAATTTCTGAAAAAGAGGCTTTCGATATCCTTGTCATCGGTGGCGGTGCGGCAGCAGCAGCGGCTGCCATTTATGCTGCCAGAAAAGGCGTCAGAACCGGGCTCGTTACCGAAAACTTTGGTGGGCAAATGCTGAACACAACCACCATCGAAAACATTATTGCCATCAAACAGACCGATGGCGTTCGCTTTTCTGCAGAAATTGAAGACAACGTCAGGCATAACGGCGTCGATATCATGATGCCGCAAAGAGTTGAAAAAATCGTGCCCGGAGACCTGATTGAAGTGAAGATGCAAAGTGGTGCAACCCTCAGGACAAAAACCGCCATCCTGGCACCAGGTGCGAGCTATCGTCTTCTCAACATTCCAGGTGAGACCGAGCACATTGGCCGGGGTGTCGCATTTTGCGCACACTGTGATGGCCCGCTTTTCAAAAACCGCAACGTCGCCGTTGTCGGCAGCGGAAATGGTGCCATTGAAGCACTGATCGATCTCGCTGGTGTTGCCAGACACGTCACCCTGTTTCTCAGGCGTGACCAGGCTTCAGCCGATGCCGTCCTGCTGGAAAAAATGGACAGCCTGCCCAATGTCACCATCAAGACAAAGGTCCAGCTGGTTGAAATCCACGGTGAAAACAACAAGGTCAATGGTGTTTCGTACCGTAATCTCAACACGGATGCCATCGACAGCCTGAGCCTTGATGGCGTTTTTATCCAGGTTGGCCAGCAGCCGGCAACGGACTGGCTTGATGGCACGGTTGAGCTCACGCCGCAGGGCGAAATCATCATTGACAGTATCGGACGCACCTCAGTACCGGGCGTTTTTGCTGCTGGAGATGCAACAACCGTTCCCTACAAGCAGATCGTTATCGCAATGGGAAGTGGTGCAACAGCAGCGCTTGGCGCATTTGATTATTTGATCAGAATGGGGTAAAACTGTGCGGAATGGACACACAGCAGTCCTGCTGAATCCGGATTTTCAGGCAAATTCACCCCTGACTGAAGTCAGTTCTATCCCTGTGGAGACTTTATGGAACACAAAATTGAAGAAGCTGCCAGACTGATCCATCAGTCAGATGGCATTCTGGTCGCTGCTGGTGCCGGTATGGGCGTCGATTCCGGACTGCCGGATTTTCGCGGAACGGAAGGTTTCTGGAAGGCCTATCCCGCGCTGGGCAAAGCCCGGATCCAGTTTGTTGAAATTGCCAATCCGGCATCCTTTGCTGAAAACCCTCCTCTGGCATGGGGCTTTTACGGACATCGCCTGCAGCTTTATCGCGACACGGTTCCGCATCAGGGCTTTCACATCGTTCAGGAATGGGCCTCCCGTATGGAACACGGTGCCTTTGCCTTTACCAGCAACATTGACGGCCAGTTTCAGAAGGCAGGCTTTTCGCCTGAGCGCGTCAGCGAATGTCACGGCTCAATCCACTTCATGCAGTGCTCGCGCCCCTGCTCAAGATCGATCTGGCCGGCTGACTATCTGGCGGTTGATGTCGACGAAGAGCAGTGCATGTGGCTGCCCGAACTGCCAAGCTGCGTTGAATGTGGCGTGCTTGCGCGCCCCAACATTTTAATGTTCGGTGACTGGGGCTGGATATCCGACCGGACTGACCTGCAGATGGAGCGCCTGAACAGGTGGCACAACCGGGTCAAAAATCTGGTTGCCGTCGAACTCGGTGCCGGCGTTGCCGTTCCGACCGTCAGACGCATGAGTGAGGCCCTGAAAGCGCCTCTCATCCGGATTAACCCGACTGACCCTCAAATGGATCGCGGCAAAAAGAACGCCATTGGGCTGCCCCTGCGCGGACTCGAAGCTCTGGAAAAAATCGATGCCGTTCTGAAGAGTCTTTGAGCGTCCTGGCACCCGGATTTGAGTCACTTTGAGAAAAAAATTTTCAGTTTGTTTGTTTCCTCCCATCAAGTTTGGCCCGAACATGCCGTTAAACCAAACATAATCAAACTGAAAATCGGGTATCACGATGGAAACACATGAACTGCTCAGAGTGTACGAAAGCGTTGCAAGTCTCACTGCCCAAATGGCAAAAGCGGCATTCGAAAACAATTGGACTGACTTTGAAGAGCTTGAGACCCAGTGCGCCAGACACGTAAACTATGCCAAAACCCTGCCGCCGACACCGCTCCAGGGTGCTTCACTTACCTACAAAATCAGGCTTGTCAAGGAAATCATGGCCAATGACCGCAGCATCCGCGAGATAACAGAGCCGTGGCAGCATCAACTCCCGTCTGCCATGAGACACTAAGGCCGTGCCCATGCAGGCTCACTTTGTCTGAAGGATTTCATCTGCCTGTTCAGTCCTTCAGCAAAAAACCGGTATTTCATTTGAAATACCGGTTTTTTTAATTCCCAAAAAGCGCAAGCCCCTGTTTTTTGCAGGGGCTCACTTTGAAATCCAGCACGGCAGAGCATGTGCCCTGCGTACAAGGACTTATACCTTGTCGAGTGCCTGTGCCATATCAGCGATCAGATCATCGATATGCTCGAGTCCGACGGAAATGCGCAGCATGTCCTCGCTGACACCGGCTGTTTTGAGCTCTGCAGCATTCAACTGGGCGTGCGTGGTCGATGCAGGGTGCGTCACCAGTGAACGTGCGTCACCAATGTTAACCAGGCGGGTGAACAGGTTCATGGAATCCATCACTTTGGCTCCGGCTTCGCGCGGGCTCATGGCTCCGGAAGGTTTGACACCAAAGGACAGAACGCTGGGTGCCCTGCCATCCATGTATTTCTTCAGGAGTGCGTGATCGCGGTGATCCGGCAGTGCTGCACTGTTGACCCATGTCACCTTCGGGTGATCGTTGAGATACTGGGCGAGAGCCAGAGCCGTATCGGCAACGCGCTCCATGCGCAGATGCAGGGTTTCAATACCCTGCAGAATCAGAAATGCATTC
>Ga0099364_10009252_pt1 | contig 13690 bp, 13 predicted proteins | sample TergutTh196P3_FD_73070 | JGI IMG/M metagenome (GOLD analysis project Ga0099364, IMG submission 73070) | Microcerotermes parvus P3 segment gut microbial communities from Pointe-Noire, Republic of the Congo - Th196 P3 | ecosystem: Host-associated > Arthropoda: Insects > Digestive system > Gut ...
AGATGCAAAGCGTCATTTTCTGTCGATACTTTTGAAAACATCAACGCCAAAAGCATTACTTGGGTACGCTGTATCCCAAAACGACACCGCAAATTTACAAAAAATTTCCCAATTAACCAAATTTTTTGCAAATTTTTACATTCGCCGAACGGAGGATTGTTTTTATTTAAAATTTATATTTATACCCTGTTTTTAAAATGCCTTGTGTTCCAATACCAAGCTCCATATTGAAAATATGCTTTGTTCCTACGTCTATTCCAAAAGCGGTTATATGCATTGCAGGGTTGAGGTAGTATTGGTCATTACTTATGGTGCCAAAAAGAAAATGATGTGTGTTTTTATACAGTATATTTTTATCTCTTACACACAAAACTATGCCATGATGATATCCAAAATATAAAGAAGTATTGTTTTTACGATAATAGGTATAACGATAATTAAAATGCAGTGAAAAATAATGTTTCCAGCCTCTGCCATTGATTGTATCGTCCATAATCCAATCATATTTGTCAACATGCCTACCTACCCACGATAATGATGTCCCAATACTGTGTTTTCTATTAAAATGATAGTTATAATTCAAGGCATAAGAACCAAAATGATATGTTTTTTCATATCTTCCGTCTTCGCGTTTGTAATGGGAGGTGTGTGCAAGTCCGTAATCCCCAAAATTAATGGGACCTCCATCATTGGGAGGGGATAGAAATCCAACAAGAGGAAACACTCCCATAGAGAATCCTACTTCATGTTTTGGCATTGTTTCCTGAGTGTAGGATACAGACGATGTGACCAATAAAAGGAGTAGGATTGGGATGTATTTTTTTATGTTTTTCATAGTCTTTTTGTTTTGTAGGGGCGATGCATGCATCGCCCTTATGGGTTCGATTTGCAAAGATACGAAAAATTATTTAATTTGATAGATAGAATCTATCGGGCACAGTCAATAGCAAGGAGATGTCTCGACTTCGCCACTGCGTGGCTCCACTCGACATGACGGCGAAAAAAATAGTAAACAAAAAAAACAAAATGCTCTGCATTTTGTTTTTTTTTCGTATCTTTGTAGTCGAAATAATGAAAAAAGAATTAAACCATGGAAGAAAAAGCACTGAATTTTCTTGAAGAAATCATCGAAAACGACCTGAAATCGGGCAAACACCAAAGTATTCACACCCGGTTTCCGCCCGAACCGAACGGTTATTTGCATATTGGTCATGCCAAGTCTATCTGCTTGAACTTCGGTCTGGCTGCGAAATACGGCGGAAAATGCAATTTGCGTTTTGATGATACCAACCCGACTAAAGAAGAAATGGAATATGTGGAATCTATTCGCGAAGACGTGAAATGGCTGGGCTTTCAGTGGGATGGTGAGTATTTTGCATCGGATTATTTTCAACAACTTTACGATTGGGCAATTACGCTCATCAAAAAAGAAAAGGCTTATGTTTGCGACCTTTCGCAAGAGCAAATGAGCATCTATCGCGGAACTCCGCAAACTCCCGGAACAGAAAGTCCGTACAGAAATCGCTCTGTTGAAGAAAATTTGGATTTGTTCGAACGCATGAAAAAAGGCGAATTTCCTGATGGTTCGAGGGTTTTGCGTGCAAAAATCGACATGGCAAATCCGAATATGCAGTTTCGCGATCCCGTGCTTTATCGCATTTTGCACAGCGAACATCATCGCACGGGAAACGATTGGTGCATCTATCCGATGTATGACTACGCACACGGGCAAAGCGATTCGATTGAAAAAATTACACACTCGATTTGTACGCTCGAATTTGACGTGCATCGTCCGCTCTACGACTGGTTTATCGAGGCGTTGGACATTTTTCCGTCGCATCAATACGAATTCGCACGACTCAATATCAATTACACTGTGATGAGCAAAAGAAAACTTTTGCAACTTGTCGAAAATAAACATGTTTGGGGTTGGGACGATCCGCGAATGCCTACGATTAGCGGGCTTCGCAGACGAGGCTATACACCGGCATCGCTGCGTTTGTTTGCCGAAAAAATCGGCGTTTCGAAACGCGATAATGTGATTGATGTGGGACTTTTGGAATGGTGTGTTCGTGAGGATTTGAATCAAACATCGCAACGTGTGATGGCAGTTTTGAATCCGCTAAAAGTCGTGATTACCAACTATCCCGAAGGACAAAGCGAGGAATTGGATGCTGTAAATAATCCTGAAAATCCCGATGCAGGGACTCGGAAAGTGCCGTTTTCACGGGAACTTTACATCGAGCGGGAGGATTTTATGGAAGTTCCGGAAAAGAAATTTTTCCGTCTTGCACCGGGCGTTGAAGTGCGTTTGCGTTATGCGTATTACATCACGTGCAACGAAGTTGTGAAAGATGCTGCCGGCAATATCGTTGAACTCCGCTGTACGTACGACCCACAGACCAAAGGCGGTGGTTCGCCCGACGGCAGAAAAGTGAAAGCAACCTTGCATTGGGTTTCTGCGGATCGCGCTGTAGATGCGGAAGTGCGACTGTTCGAACGGTTGTTTTCTGTGCCTGCTCCCGAAGAGGTTGAGGAAGGAAAATCATTTGTTGACCACATGAATCCAAATTCCTTGCACGTGTTGAAACACTGTAAAATCGAGCCGTTCGTAAAAAACACAGAACCGCAAGACCATTTCCAATTCGAGCGTTTGGGCTATTTTGTAACCGATAAAGACAGCACGCCGCAACACTTGGTATTCAACCGAACCGTATCGTTAAAAGACTCGAAATAACTGAAAAAATGAGCCTATTTTAAACCAAATTCAATATGATAAAAGAAACAAAAATAATATGCCCCAATTGCGGAAACGAAGTAGATGTAAATAACGTTATTGCTCATCAACTGGAAGAAGATTATAAGAAAAAATATAGTCATTTGCTTGCTCAGGAAAAAAACAAATTTCAAACGGAGTTTGATAAATTAGAAAAGCAAAAACAGGATTTTGAGACGCAAAAAACAGAGCAGGAAAAATTAATTGCAGAAAAAGTAAATGCTCAAGTAAAATCAGAAAAAGTGACTATTGAAAAAGAACTCAAAGCTAAAATTCAAAGCGAACAGTCGGAACGAATAGAACTAATTGAAAAAGAACTTAATGAAAAGTCCGAACAACTCAAAGAATTCAATAAAACCAAAGCAGAAGTTGAGAAAATAAAACGCGAAAAGGACGAATTAAAAGAAACGCTTGAAGCGGAAAATGCTAAAAAATTAAACCAACAAATAGCGGAAGAAAAAGAAAAAATCAGAAAAATAGAGCAAGGAAAAAATGAACTACATGTTGCTGAACTAAAAAAACAACTTGAAGACCAAAAACGATTAACCGAGGAGATGAAACGCAAGCAGGAACAAGGTTCTATGCAACTTCAAGGCGAGGTTCAAGAACTTGCTATTGAAAATTATTTGACTGAAAATTTTCCATTAGATTCCATTACTGAAATAAAAAAAGGTGCGAGAGGTGCGGATTGTGTTCAAATTGTGAATACTTATACCAATCAAAATTGCGGTACAATTTACTACGAAAGCAAGCGCACAAAAGACTTTCAGCCATCATGGATTGAAAAATTTAGAAATGATATGCGCGAACAAAATGCGAATATCGGCGTTCTTGTCACAGATGTTCTGCCAAAAGGCTGGCAAAGAATGGGGCTTTTGGAGGGTATTTGGGTGTGCACTTATCAAGAATTTAAAGGGCTTTGCTTTGTGTTGAGAGAAAACATTGTACAAATTTCAAATGCCATCAATTCGCAAGAAAACAAAGGCGAAAAAATGGTTATGCTTTACGATTTTTTAACTGGCAATGAGTTTCGGTTGCAGGTGGAGGCCATTGTTGAAGGATTTACACAAATGCAAACTGATCTAAACACAGAGCGACGTTCAATCCAAGGACATTGGAAAAAACGCGAAAAACAAATTCAAAAGGTATTGCTGAATACAAACTTCATGTATAGTTCAATAAAAGGAATTGCAGGTTCTGCTATTCAACCTATAAAGACACTTGAACTGCCCGAAATTTTGATTGATGCAGAAATTGACGATGAAAACTGAAAAAACTAATATTATGAAACCTGAAAACCTTTGGAATTATTTTTTCAAAATCCTTGAAATCCCGCACGCATCGGGCAAAGAAGAACAACTGCGAAATTATTTAATCGACATTGCCAAACAGCACAATCTCGAACATTCGGTGGATAAAGTCGGCAATTTGTTGATTCGAAAACCTGCGACAAAAGGCTACGAAGACCGCAAAACCGTAGTGTTGCAAAGCCATCTCGATATGGTTTGCGAAAAAAACAACGATGTGGTTTTTGACTTCGACCAAGATGCGATTCAATACGAAATTGTCGACGGTTGGATTCGCGGAAAAGGCACAACACTCGGTGCCGACAACGGCATCGGCGTAGCAGCACAGATGGCGATTCTAACCTCGAACGATATCGAACACGGCAACATCGAATGTTTGTTTACCGTTGAGGAAGAAACCGGTTTGACCGGTGCATTCGGATTGGAACCCAATTGGCTGAAAGCCGAGATTTTACTGAACTTAGACAGCGAAGACGACGGACAATTTTTTATGGGTTGTGCCGGTGGAATCGACACGGTCATCACCCTTCCGTACACTCTCGAAAAACTCCAAAACGCCTACAAACACTACGAAATCGTAGTCAAAGGTTTGTCGGGCGGACACTCCGGCGACGACATCAACAAAGGTCGCGAAAATGCGTTGAAACTCTGCAATCGTGTGATATTCGCAGGAATCAGAGATTTCGATTTGAAATTAAATCATTTTGTCGGCGGAAATTTACGCAATGCTATCCCAAGAGAAGCCACTGCAAAAATCGCTGTACCGGTAGAAAAATCAGCTGCTTTCGAAAAGTACGTTGAAGAGTTTTACAAATCCGTAAAGAAAGAATTACCGTTGACCGAACCGAATGTTGACGTGAAATTGCAACCTTGCGAACCCTTTGCGGACGCACTTCCCGACCAAGAAACGGAGAAACTGACCAAATCCTTGACAGCCGTACCACACGGCGTAATCCGAATGGCAGCGGATATTCCGAATTTTGTGGAAACGTCCTCGAATTTAGCAGCCATTAAAATGGAAAACCATGAAGTGCTCATCACAACCTCGCAACGCAGTTCGATTGAATCTCGAAAATTCGAAGTTGCCGACCAAATCGCCTCAACCTTTCAGTTGATTGGTGCCAAAACCAAGCATGGCGACGGTTATCCGGGATGGACGCCCAACGTAAATTCGCCGATTTTGAAAGTTTGCTTAGATGCCTTCAAACGTCTGTACAATCAGGAAGGACAAGCCTTAGCGATTCACGCAGGTTTGGAATGCGGACTGATCAGTGAAAAATATCCCGACATGGATATGGTGTCGTACGGACCCACGATGCGAGGCGTACATTCGCCCGACGAACGCATGGAAATTGCTACTGTTGAACGTTTTTGGGATTTGACCCTCGAAATTTTGAAACATATCCCGAAAAAATAAATTTTGTCATGTCAAAAAAAAATCGTATCTTTGCAAGATGATTTTTCGTAAACTGACATATTGTGCCTTGTTTTTTGCAGTGCTTGCGTTATCGGGTTGTAAGAGTGAATATCGAACCATTCAGAAGTCGCAAGATGTGGAAGCCAAATACGCTTATGGTGTGAAAATGTTTGAGCAGGGCAGGTATTCGCGAGCCTTGTCGATGTTTGAGGAAATCCAACCGTTTATGCGAGGCAGAGAGAATTTTGGAAACATGACGTATACTATGGCTACGGCGTATTTCAGAAGTCAGGATTATTTCATGGCAGCCAATGTGTTTCAAAATTATGCTCGCTTGTTTCCCAACAGCGAACGAACCGAAGAGGCGTTTTTTATGGCAGCCTATTGTATGATGTTAGATGTGCCGTATTACAAGTTGGATCAAACGAATGCAACCAACGCCATTCGCCAGTTTCAGCTGTTTATCAATTATTATTCGAGCAGTCCGAAAGTGCAAGAAGCCAACGAACATATCGATATGTTGCGTCAGCAATTAGCGAGAAAAGCCTTTGCCTTGGCAAACAATTACTATCGCCGTCGGTTGTACATTTCAGCCTCTATTTCGTTCAAAAACGTGATGAGAGATTTTCCGGAAACGCAATTTCGTGAGGAGGCGATGTTTATGAATGTGAAAAGTTTGTTTTACTACGCTCAGAACAGCGTTAGCGATAGACAAGTTGAGCGTTTTATGGATACCGTTGAGGCTTACGAACAATTGGAGCGATCATTTCCCGAATCGCAGTATTTAAGCCAACTTAGAACATATATAACCCGAACTAATCAGTTTTTAGAACGAAATAACAGTTAAATCATGGACTACAAAAAAACAGGAGCGACACAAGAATGTGTAACCCGAAACATTCAAAATTTTGACAAACTCACCGGCAACATCTACGAAACCATCGTGGTTTTGGGTAAACGAGCCAATCAGATTTCGGCGGATTTGAAAGAAGAACTTCAAGGTAAAATTTCGGAGTATTCACAAAATGCGCGTGCAGAAAGTATGGATGATATTTTCGAAAATCGTGAACAAATTGAAATTGCCAAATTCTATGAAACCGTTCCAAAAGCATCGCTTTTGGCAACTCAGGAATTACTTTTCGACCAAATTTATTTTCGCGATCCATCGAAAGATTTAGAATTGTAAAATGTCAATTGCAGGAAAACATATCATCGTAGGGATTAGCGGAGGAATCGCCGCTTACAAAACCCTTTCGTTGATTCGGTTTTTCATTCAAAACGGTGCAGAAGTCAAAACCGTAACTACACCGAACGCTCTGCATTTTGTTACCAAATTATCCTTGCAAACCTTGTCGAAAAACAACGTTTACGACGATATGTTTGCAGACGTCGGCGAAATTTCGACTGCACATATTTCGCTTGCCGATTGGGCAGATGCGATGATTGTGGCACCTGCAACGGCAAACATTATCGGAAAATTTGCAAACGGCATTGCCGACGATGCACTGTCGACCACATTTTTAGCATTGGACAAACCCGTTTTTATTGCACCCGCCATGAACAGCAGAATGTACGATCATGCGGCAGTTCAACAAAACTTGCAAACCCTTGCCCATCGCGGTGTTCATATTATCGAACCGCCTTGCGGCGAACTCGCTTGCGGCGATCAAGGCAAAGGCAGAATGCAAGAACCGGAGGTAATTTACGAACGTATTGCCGGTTTTTTTTTAAGCCATAAGAAATTTCTTGGAAAAAAAGTTCTTGTTACGGCAGGACCAACCTACGAAGCGATAGACCCGGTGCGGTTTATCGGCAATCATTCGTCGGGATTGATGGGAATTTGTATCGCCGATGAATTTGCGAACAGGGGAGCAGACGTGGTTTTGGTGTGTGGACCCAGTGCGATTAAATCGAAAAATTCGGCGGTCAAACGAATAGATGTGGTGTCGGCAAAAGAGATGTTCGAAGTTTGCAAACAACACTTCGAAACGGCTGATATTACAGTATGTTCAGCCGCTGTTGCCGATTATGCACCCCAACAAATTGCCACACAAAAAATCAAAAAATCCGATGAAAATTTAAGTTTGGAATTGGTCAAAAATCCGGATATTTTGAAATATCTCGGAGAACATAAAACTCCAAATCAAATTTTAGTTGGGTTCGCATTGGAAACCGAAAACGAAATGCAAAACGCCGAAAACAAGCTAAAATCAAAGAACTTGGATATGTTGGTATTAAATTCGTTGAACGATCAAGGTGCAGGATTCGGACATTCAACCAATAAAATTTCCATCATGTTTTCAAATCAAATTCCCAAACATTTCGAATTGAAAAGCAAGGACGCTGTAGCGAAAGACATCATCAATGAAATTCTCAATTATATATAGGGACGAAATTTTCGTCCCTTTTTTTTTACACATCGACAAGCACAGAAATTCCAAACAAACAACCAAAAACTAAATACTATGAAAGGAAAAAGTTTAATCTCCATCAACGACTACAGCAAGGCTGAGATGCTACGTATCTTGGACATTGCGGAGGGTTTTGAAAAAAATCCGAGACAACCGATTTTGAGCGACAAGATTGTTTCGACCTTGTTTTTCGAGCCGTCTACCCGCACGCGATTGAGTTTCGAATCGGCGGCAAATCATCTCGGAGCAAGGGTTATCGGGTTTACCGATGCGGCGACGAGCAGTGCAAAAAAAGGCGAATCTTTGAAAGACACGATTCTGACGGTTGCCTGTTATTCCGACATTATCGTGATGCGACATCCGCTTGCGGGAAGTGCACGCTGGGCAAGCGAAGTGTCGCCTGTACCCATTATCAATGCAGGGGACGGAGCCAATCAACATCCAACGCAATGTTTGTTGGATATGTATTCAATCCGTAAAACACAAGGCAAGTTGGACAAACTCAACATTGCATTTGTGGGCGACCTGAAATACGGTCGAACCGTGCATTCGCTGACGATTGCCATGTGTAATTTCGACACCACATTTCACTTAATTTCTCCGGACGAATTGAAATTGCCGAGTTATGTGAAACAACATATCAAGGACAACAACCTCCAATATCACCAATATCGCACCATTGAAGAGGCTATCGACCAAGTGGATGTTCTGTACATGACCCGCGTTCAACGCGAACGTTTTGCCGATCCGATGGAATACGAAAATGTCAAAAATTCGTATATTTTGACGAAAGAAAATCTCAAAAATTGCAAAGACAATCTCAAAGTTTTGCATCCACTTCCGCGTGTAAATGAAATTTCGGAAAATGTAGACGACATGTCGCAAGCCTACTATTTTCAACAGGCACAGAACGGAGTATACGTAAGACAAGCATTATTATCAACCATTTTAGGAGTAACAAAATGAAAACAGAATTAAGTGTATCAGCCATCAAAAACGGCACAGTTATCGACCATATCGCAGCGGGACAAGTGCAGCGTGTTTTAGCGATTTTGAATCTTTCGAAATACGAAGAGCAAATTTATTTCGGTGCAAATTTGGAAAGTAAAAAATACGGAAAGAAAGGAATCATCAAGGTTTCCAACAAGTTTTTCGCACCGGAAGACATCAACAAAATTGCATTGGTTTCGCCGACCGCCACACAAATCGAAATTCGTGATTACAATGTTACGAAAAAGGAACAAGTCGAAATCCCCAATGAAATCGATGGTTTTGTGAAATGTATCAACCCGAATTGCATCACGAATCACGAACAAGTTCCGACTCATTTCGATGTCGTGGACAAAAAAGAAATCGTGTTAAAATGTCGCTATTGTGAGAAAAACACAGGGAAAGGCAATATCGAATTTATTTAGATTCGACAGAGCATTCACGTGTTTCGACACAAACTATTCAGTATATTTTCGGAATGCCAGCGACACGTTGTGTCCGCCGAAACCGAAGGTATTGCTGAGTGCAATGTTAACTGTGCGTTCTTGCGGTTTTCCGAAAGTCAGGTTCAGACGATTGTCGAACACCGGGTCGTCCGTAAAATGGTTGATGGTTCCCGGAATGATATCGTGTTTGATCGCCAAAATCGTTGCAATCGCCTCAATGGCACCGGCTGCACCCAAAAGGTGTCCGTGCATGGATTTCGTCGAATTGATATTCATGTTGAAAGCATGTTCGCCGAACACGTTGATTATCGCTGAAATTTCTGCGGGATCTCCTACGGGAGTAGAGGTTCCGTGCGTATTCAGGTGGTCTATTTCGTGAAGTTGGATATTGCCTTCCGCCATTGCCATTTTCATGGCATTTCCTGCTCCCAAACCTTCGGGATGCGGGGCAGTCATGTGATAGGCATCGCCCGTCATACCGCAACCTACGATTTCCGCATAGATTTTTGCACCGCGAGCTTTGGCATGTTCGAGTTCTTCGAGCACCAACCCACCGGCACCTTCTCCGAGGACAAAGCCATCTCGGTCTAAATCGAACGGACGCGAGGCTGTTTCCGGACTGTCGTTTCGTGTGGAGAGAGCGTGCATGGCGTTGAATCCGCCGATTCCGGCTTCGGTTACAGCGGCTTCCGAACCTCCGCAAATAAACACATCGGCTTTTCCCACTTTGATGTAAGTGAGAGCGTCGGCGATGGCATTTGCCGAAGAGGCACATGCTGACACGGTTGCGAAGTTAGGACCTCTGAATCCGTGTTTGATGGAAATATGTCCTGCTGTAATATCCGCAATCATTTTTGGAATGAAAAACGGATTAAAACGCGGTGTTCCGTCTCCTCTTGAAAAGTCTCGCACTTCCTCGTAGAACGTGATGATTCCACCGATTCCGGATGCCCAGATGACGCCAACGCGGTCGAGGTCTAAGCGGTCGGATTTGATACCCGAATCGGCGATTGCCTCATCGGCAGCGGCAAAACCGTACTGCGTGTACAAGTCGTGCTTACGAGCCTCTTTTCGATCCATCATTTGCAAGATATCGAAGTTTTTGACTTCGCAGGCAAATTGAGTTTTGAATTTAGAGGCATCAAATTTCGTGATAGGAGCTGCTCCACTAACGCCTGCAAGCAGGTTTTTCCAGTAATCCTGAACATTATTGCCGATAGGCGTTAGGGAACCAAGTCCTGTGATAACTACTCTTCTCATAGAAAGTAAAGAGAAAAGTGATTACTTTGCGTTGGCTTCGATGTAGCTGATAGCGTCACCAACGGTACTGATTTTTTCAGCTTGATCGTCCGGAATGGAGATGCTGAATTCTTTTTCAAGTTCCATGATCAACTCAACTGTGTCAAGTGAATCGGCACCAAGATCGTTAGTAAAACTTGCTGTTGGAACAACTTCTTTTTCATCTACACCAAGCTTATCAGTGATGATAGCTTTTACTTTGTTTGCAATTTCTGACATTTCTAATGTGTTTAATTGGTTAATGCGGTGCAAAGTTAGTAAATTTTTTTGAATAACCAAAAAAAAATATGTTAAATTTTCGATTTTTTTGATTAAATCGCTGAAATTCAGATATTTCGACAGGCGAAATATCTGATTATTAAAATTCCATCAAATAAGCCTTGATAAACTCGTCCAAATCGCCGTCCATCACGGCTTGCACGTTGGACGTTTCGACGTTGGTACGCAGGTCTTTCACCATTTTATAGGGGTGCATCACGTAGGATCGAATTTGCGAACCCCACTCAATTTTCTTTTTGGAACCTTCGATTTCGGCGACTTTTTCTTTCTTTTTCCGAAGTTCGATTTCATAAAGTTGGGATTTGAGCATTTGCAGGGCTTTATCGCGATTTTGTTGCTGCGAACGCGTTACCTGACATTCGATACTAATCCCTGATGGTGCGTGTTTGAGGCGAACAGCGGTTTCGACTTTGTTCACATTTTGCCCGCCCGGACCGCCACTTCGGAAAGTGTCCCACGAAATATCGGCGGGATTGATTTCGATGTCGATATTTTCGTCCACAATGGGATAGGCGTAAACCGATGCAAACGAGGTATGTCGCTTGTTTGCGGAGTCGAACGGCGACAGTCGCACCAACCGATGAACGCCGTTTTCGCTTTTGAGATGTCCGTAGGCAAAATCGCCGTTGAATTCGAGGGTTGCCTGTTTGATTCCGGCGGTATCGCCGTCTTGCAGGTCGATGGTGGTAACTTTGTAGTTGTGGCGTTCGCCGTAGCGAATATACATACGCATCAGCATTTCCGCCCAGTCCTGACTTTCGGTTCCGCCTGCTCCGGAATTGATGGTAACGATAGCCCCCATGTGGTCTTCCTCGGCGGAAAGCATATTTTTGAATTCCAATGCCTCGACGAGTTTTTTTGTAGTTTTTAGTTGGGAATTTAGTTCTTCTTGGAGTAGAGAGGTGTCTTCGCGGTTGTCCCTAAGTTCGGCGGCGATTCCATCGCCGTCGTTTACGGCGGAATTATGAAATTCCGCCGAACTCTCGACTTCGGTCGACATCATGGCGAGGGTTTGCAAATCCTCCAAAGCCTGTGCGACTTTGGCAAATTCATCGGTCCAGATTTTTTTTTGTTGAATGGTCTTTAAGAATGCTTCTGCTTTTTTGGAATCGTCCCAAAAATCGGGCGAAAGCGTATGTTTTTCGTCTTCGGCTATGTCCGAAAGTTTTTGATCAATGTCAAAGAAACCTCCTCAGGTCAGCGACTCTTGATTCTAAATTTTTTTGTTGTTCGAGGGTATACATGCTTGTAAAAAAAATTAAAATAAATATCCGGTATTCACGTACAATCCGCCGTTTCCGTCTTGTTTGTTGAGGGGTTTGGCGTAGTCGACGGCGATGATAAAATTTTGATTGATAACGACTCGAAACCCACCACCGGCGGCGGTATGGAATGAGTCGGATTTATCGGGATTGACGTACAGGTTGTATGGGGTGTCGGTTATCGGCAGATTTCCGCGATACTGATTGTCGTAGTATCGAGTGGCGATTCCCCCGTCGACAAAGGCATTCAGGGCTAAGTACACATTTTGTTTGGCTGCTGTAAACCGTGCAAATCTCCAACGCAATTCGGTATTAAAAAACGCCATATCTTTGGCTTGCACTCGTCCACGCATAATGCCGCGAACGGTGCGATAACCGCCCATTCCGTCGCGTTCCCACTCTCGTCCGATGGTGTTGAAAACGGGCATCATGTAATACGGCGTATAATTTCCGAGTGTACCTTGATAATTCAAGCGATAGGCAAACACCAACTGCTCGTTGGGAATCGGGACATAGTGTCGGAAAATAAACATATACCGGCTGAAACCATGCGTTGTTCCTAAGAATTTCGGAGCCAACGTGAGATTCATTTCTGCCCAAATTCCGCGTGACGGAGCAGCTTCAAAATCGCGAGAATCGTACATCAATCCACCTCGCAAAGCACTCACCAACCCGCCGTCTTTCTCGTTTTCCGGAATAATCCCCCAATCGATATAATTTTCGTAAAGAGTTTTGCCGGAAAATTTTTCGTTGTCGGCTTTGCCTTTGTTGATAACGTTTTGGTCGATCGGACGATATCTGTAATCGCTGATCAAATAACTGCCTTGCCAAAACCAATTTTTCGCAGGCAGTTTTCCGACGAAATCGGCTTTGAAACTGATGGCACGACGATTCAGGCGATAAAACGCCGTCATATATTCGGGGGGCATGCCCTCTTTTTGGTGGCGATTTTGCCAATCGTTGACGCTATCGGCTTGGTAAATGGCTTGATAGCCGTTGTAGCCGTAGAAATCCATCGCTTGATCGTACATAATCGTTGCGGCAAGCGACATTCGAACGTTCGGGATTAAATTTCGAGTGTCGTAGGTCAAGAAAAATTGTTGCGACCCTTTTGTAAAAGCCGAATACTCGATATACCACTGTTGACGCGGATTTGGGTAATACGAACCATCGCCGAAATCAAACACATTCAACAGAGCGCCGTATTGCAGCCCTTTGTCTTGGTCGAAAGCAATGATGGGCAACGGTCCGAGGGACAAGCCTTTTTTGATGATGTCCTGCGCTTGCATGTTCAAGGCAATAAACATTGCCATTATGGGGAGTAAATGTTTCATTTTGCAAAGATAAAGATACGAAAAATCCCGCTAATTAGCGGGATTTTTCGCTTTTCGCTGAAACTTATGCAGGGATAATTGCCTCAACAGGACAACTGTCAACGCAAGCACCACAGTCAGTGCATGTAGCCGCATCAATTACATAAATGTCGCCGGAAGAAATAGCATT
>Ga0099364_10009253_pt1 | contig 13689 bp, 9 predicted proteins | sample TergutTh196P3_FD_73070 | JGI IMG/M metagenome (GOLD analysis project Ga0099364, IMG submission 73070) | Microcerotermes parvus P3 segment gut microbial communities from Pointe-Noire, Republic of the Congo - Th196 P3 | ecosystem: Host-associated > Arthropoda: Insects > Digestive system > Gut ...
CAGTCGATCGTGTGATGTTGCCCGGCCAGTGCTTTGCGGGAACTTTCCGACGGGTCCGCAACGGCGACCAATTTGACGTCCGTATGGGCTGCCGCTTTGTCTGCGTGAAAGGAACCGAGGCGACCGCAGCCGATGATACCGAGCTTCATGTTAGATCGTATTAAAAATGGGTTTGGACTTTTTATCGTCACCCCCGCGCAGGCGGAGGTCTAGAGGGAGGATGTTCTACCCCTTCCTCTAGATTCCCGCCTACGCGGGAATGACGGATACCATTTCCACGACTTTGTACTAGATCGTATTAAAAATGGGTTTGGACTTTTTATCGTCACCCCCGCGTAGGCGGGGGCCTAGAGAACAGATGTTCACATCTTCTTTCATTGCAAAAGTTTATGGTGATGAAGCAAACTCAATTTCGTCTGGAGTCTAGGCTCCCGCCTTCGCGGGGTAACGGGAATTTTGTCCAGACCGATTCGGGATACGCTCCAATGACAGGTTTAGCCGCGTTGGCTTCCGACACTAACGTTGGATTGTTTCCTTGTGCATGGCACGTTCGACTTCCGGATTCCGCGATTCGCCAGTCAGATAGTTATCGACGGCAGTCTGCATTTCCAGTTCCTGATAATACTGTGCGATGACGAGGCGTTCTATTTTTTCAAAAAGGTCGGCAACCAATTCCGCGCGGACTTCGTTGATGTCTGTAATCCTCGGCTGCTCGATACCGAGACAGTACAGGATCATGAAGCTGTCGTCGACTTGGACGATCTGCGAAATTTCGTCGGGTTGCAGACTGAAGGCTTCCGCTTCGAGTTTCGCGTGTCGGCTGTGTTTGCCGATCGCCGGAATGACACCTCCGGAATTACGAATTTCAGCGTCAGCCGAGTATTTCCGGGACAAGTTGCCGAAGTTTGCCTCCGTTCGGTTCCGATTGGCGAGTTCCCAAACTTCGAGTGCCCGCCGTTGTTCCTTGATGTCCAGTACAATAGCCAAGCATCTTACCTTGGGCCCGAAATTCGCTTCGAAGCTCTTTTGGATGTCCTCTTCCGGAACATGAACCAAGTGGCGTGTCAGCCGTTTCAACGCAAGCATCGGCCAAACCGTGTTACTGCGGTATACGCCAAACGGCGTCTTGTAATTTTGCGTCGCAATCTCAATCCAAAGAGCAACATTCGGTTGTCCATCGGCTTTCAGTGGAACGTGACGTATCGCCATTTCGACGATTTCCGCATCGAGGTCAGCGTCGGTGAGCGTAATGCCTTTCCTGCGACAGTCGATTTCGATGATTTTCTTGCTAATCATATCGCTCAACACCGCTTTGCCATGCTGCCGAAGACAACGCGACGCCAGATACTCACGGCTGATCGTCTGACCGTTGACCACCGCCGCAATGTCGGGATATTGGGCCGACTTCGCCGGATCGCTGAAAATGATGTCGATATTCGCTCGATTCTGGAGGTCGGTAAACACCTCTTCGGCAACGACCCGAATCTTAGCATCGCGAATTTTGACGATGATCACATCACGTATCTTCGCAAGATCGACGTTCTGCGGTGCGAGATGCTGTTCGCAATGGTAAATGATAAACTGTCCGACCGGCCATTCGACGATGGGCGAAACCTGGCCGGGTTGGAGAGCGAAAACGATCTGTTCGATGCTCGGATGAACAGTATGGCGCCGGATCGGTTGCAACATTCCCCCGAAGGGCGCGCTGGCGGGGTCTTCCGACCGATTTTTCGCTATCGACGCAAACGCTTCCGGGTTCGCTTGAACTTCGGCGAGAACCTGTTCGGCTCGGGCGCGACTGCTGAGAACGATCTGCCGAACCTGTACCGCCGGTCCATATCGAGCGTCGACCTCTTTTTGGATTTCCGCCTCGGTGACATTGAGCTTTGGACCGGCGATCTTTCGAATCGCAAGGATCGGCCAGAGGATGTCCGCCATGTATTGATCTTTGGTGATGCCGCGTTCTCTTTCGAGCAGATCGAGCCATTCTTCCGTTGTGAACCCGAAGGATTGCGCCATTCGGGTAACTTCGTCGTTGATCTCCTCTTGCGTAATCCTGATCTTGAGTCGGTTGCACTCGGTCATAATCAGGTATTTTTTGACGATGTCCTTGAGTTCTTCGACACCGTGCTGCCGAAGGCATTCTTCGGCAAGTTCCTTGTCGAGAATTTTCTCACCGCCGACATCGGCGACGACCGATGGAATTTCGGATTTCGGTTCCGGTTTCTGCGGAGTGCCGGTCAAATCGTTCTGAGCGACCGCAACGCTCCAGAGTGCGACGAGCAATGGCAAGGCGAAAAGGCATCCTTTCTTCATCTTCGTTTCCTCACTGTAAAATTTGGGGGCGATGCAATTTTCGGAGAAAAATCGCCTGCCCGATAGAGTTGGAGGGTCCATTCGCCGGAAGTATAGCGATTTCCACGAAGCCGCGTCAAGAGTGATTTTTTCGGCATTCCGGCGAGGCGAACACGGCAAAACTTGTCCCCGCCCCGCCTCGCCGAAAAAACGGAAAGAGGGTACAATGGAGAATTCATACACCTGCTGAAAAAACATGTTCGACACTGTAATCATAAAAGTAGGCGATTTTCATAAACGACCGCCCTGTAAGGGCGGATAAGGACGCTAGAGCGTATTAAAAATAGTTCTGGACAACATTTCCGTTACCCCCGCGAAGGCGGGGGCCTAGAGGGCAAATGTTCACATCTTCTTTAACGGCAAAAGGTTATGGCGATGAAACAAACTCAATGACGTCTAGGGGCTAGGCCCCCGCCTGCGCGGGGGTAACGATAAAAACTCCAGAGCAATTTTTAATACGCTCTAAAAACACTGGGAAATTCAACTTTTTAAAAAATCACTGGTGCAAAATCTGGCAATCTCTCTTTTTACAGGCCGTTTCTCTCTCCGAAACGGTCTGTTTTCTGGGGCATCTGGGAAGTGGATACCTTTGGCGTTTTGCCGTAAAAACAAGGGTTTTATAGGATTTTCCCCATTGCTCCTTTTCGTTGGGAGCCGGAGTAGAGGTTCGGAACTTGGAGAAAATGGATCGGATTTGTTAAGGGATTGGAAGGGCTGACAAGGAAAAAACGCCTTGATTTCAAGGGGTTATAAAAATCGACCGGAAACCGGGCACCCACTTCCCCGATGAACCAGTAAATATTCAATTTCCGAGCGGATACAGTATATCTCTTGCCCTTTCCGGTCGAATAAAAATGGCCACTTATTGGCAAGGTAAGGTATAACGATCGCCTCCCGTAGAAAAAGTTGGAGCGCCCGAAATAAAAACAAATGGAACGTTTTGGAACAAACCATCTTACCGGCTTGACGGCAGTTGTAACGGGAGCGTCCGGGGGCATTGGATCGGCAACGGCAGACGCCTTGGAACGGACGGGTGTCGTTGTCATCCGACATACCGGTCGAACGAAAGCCGATTTTTCGGTTCCTGACGCAGCCGACCGGTTCGTCGACGCCGTTCTGGAACAATCACCGAAGATCGACATCTGGGTCAACGCTGCCGGGGTCGACCTAATGTCCTCCGAAATGAAGCGGCTGACCTTCGACGACCGATTGCGGCTCCTTATGGAGGTCGATGTGTTCGCTACCGTAAACATGTCCCGCCGGATCGGATGTCAAATGAAAAAGCAAGGCGGCGGAACAATCGTGTTCTTCAGTTGGGACGGTGCCACCTATGGAATGGTCGGAGAAACCGCTCAGCTTTATGGGGTAGCCAAAGGCGCCGTTCTCGGATTTTGCCGCTCATTGGCCGCCACGCTCGCCCCGGAAGTGCGTGTTCGCTGTCTTTCGCCGGGGTGGATACGCACCCGATGGGGGGCCAACGTTTCCGAGGAGTTCCAACGACTCGGAACCAACGATTCGCTGTGCGGTCGCTGGGGCGAACCATCGGAAGTAGCCGACGCCGTCCTATTTCTCGTTTCACCGCAATCCGAGTTCGTTGACGGCATTGACATCAGACTCAACGGCGGAAAACGAATGAGTGGACCATCCGAAAGTACCAAAAATCGGGGAGTATAATCTCACGGTCACACGACCGTTAATTTCCCCTTCTTCCCTGACTGGACTGTTGCGGTGGTCCGGAGCGATTGACACCCCCCCCTCTGCCGGAACCAGCATTGGGGCGATTCCGCGGACTTCCTTCGCCGGAACCGGCGGAGTACGGGGCATTGGCCGGAATCGCTGTACTTCTACCCGATGGAGACGTTGACGGTCTCCACGCCGGTTGACTCTCAGACGCCGCTGGTGCCGCTGCAACAGGCGGAGCGGGAGACGGGGTTCCCTCTGTCGGCGGCGTTGTTTCAGGCGATGTTGCCGCAGCCGGTACTGCATCGGGCGGCGGCGTTGCGGCAACTGTCACGCCGGTTCGACGTTGCTGTTCCCGCATCGCTTGCTCCTCTTTCAGGCGTTTCTCATCGTCACCCCTTTTCAGTACCGCATAGACCTCGGCAATCGTTGCGATACCGTCGTTGTTGATGTCGAGAAATTCGAATTCCTCGGCCAGCTGTTCGGTCCACGGTTGTCCGTTGGCGTATTCCAGCATTGTCAGTTGCCCGTCTTGGTCTTTGTCACGTTCAAAGAACCAAGAGGGGACACCCGGCGGCAACCGGTCGTATGCGGTCGATTGTTTCGTCGAAACGATGGCACTGCCCATCGTATTGTTCGACCTGCCACCGAGAGCCGCAACGAGTTCCGTCATCGAAATGCGACCATCCCGATTCGTGTCGGCGGTTTCCGGATTGAATGGGAGCGACGAGGTCCATTCGCCTCTATCTTTGTCCAAAGTTCCATTTTGGTTCCTGTCGTAACGATTCATTATCTCCCGTGCAGAACGCAGAATTTGATCCGATTGGCTTGCCGACAGGGAGCTTGCCGAGGTATACGAAGCGGCACTTGCCTGCGGTTCCCGTTGCCCGAATCCGACGATGGCAGGAAGTGGAGGTTCCTTCTCGCCGAAATAGGGAACCAACGGGTCCGTCGGCAACGCAACGGTCGGAGCGGTATCGCCGGTTTGTCTCGCGGGTGCGTTTCCACCTCCCGCCGCCGCACTTCGTTCCAAATCGGCAATGTTCACAGTTTTCGACGGATCACCGCCCAATCGGGTAATCGTCATCGACACGAAAGGGCGTCGGTATTCAGGCACCTCGTTCGGATCGAGTTTGCCGTCGCCGTTTGTGTCCATTGCTTTGAGCATTGCGATCATTCGGTCCGGCGAATTTGCTCCTCCACCTGCGCCGCCGGGACCACCCCAATTTCCCCCGGGCGCACCCCCCCACTGACCACCGCCGAAGCCACCACCGGGGCCGCCGCCACGCTGACCACCACCAGGACCGCCGCCGCGTTGACCACCTTCGCCGGGGACACCACCGCGCTGACCGCCGGGACCGCCGCGTCCACCAAAGTTCCCGCCTCTATCGGGAGCGGCACCGAAGGCAGGCGAGGAAGCCCCGTCACCGCCGCGACCCGGACGACGTCCGCCGCCATCCTGAGCGAAAAGGCCGACGGTCGAGCCTACGAGAAACAGGGACGCCAAGATTAAGAAAGTCGTCTTTTTCATTGGAATTCGGAGGTTGGAGACCCTTATTCGAAGGACGGATACGGACCATCATACCGTTTCTTCCTTATAGATTAAACCGAGCAGGACGGAAAACGATTCGTTTGAGACGCCAAAAGGGGAAAAAACGAAAGGAAGGCGAAAAACCGACGACAACCCCATCGCTCTCTTCGTCTTTTCGCAATGTTCACATTGGAGGAAGATAAAAAAAATAAGTCACACTGCAACCGCGTGTAGTACCGCACCAAGTCTAAAATTGGGGATTCCCTGTCCGTCATTCCCGCGAAGGCGGGAACCTAGACGAAAGATGTTATACCCGTTCCTCTAGGCCCTCGCCTTCGCGGGGGTGACGAAAAAATAACTTTGTAGTTTGAAGACATCTTCTAATACGGCAGCGCAACACACAATACAAAAATTCGGTTTAACACATTAAATGCCAAAGGGTTGCGCCTCGTATGTAGCCGTTATGTTTCCATAAAATGAAACGACTCCAAACAAAATGTAAACATAATGACAGTAATGGATTACGTCAAATTTCATGGTTTCGAATTGCGCTGCCGTACTAATAGGCTTCGAAGAATCGGTGATTGGTTCCGCCGGTGCCGATGACGAACTTGACGCTCTTATAGCACTTAGGACAGCGGCCTTCGTAGGCCGTGCCGTCTTTGTTGACGTAGATGCGAAGGTAGACGTTGCAACAGTTGAATTTGACGCCGACGAATTTTCGTGACGCAACATTTTTCGAGGCATCGCCAGCAGGCGGTGTCGGTGACGGATCACTGGAAAAATCAAACTGTGGCATTGGATTGAAAATGTATGTGCCGTCATTTCGCTGCGCTCCATTCCGGCTTTTGTTTGTTCTCCTATCTGACGACCAGCAGACCCGATGCCTGCCCCTGCGGATTGACGGCGATTTTCACAAAGGAGTCGCCGCTCGGTTCTTCGGCAGCGGCAATGCGGATCGGACAATCGGCATCCGGCGTTTCGTAATGCGGCGTCGGAAAGAGCGTTTGTTTCCCAAGAGTCAACACGGAAGCGATCAGTTCGACCGTTCCGGCACTGGCACCGAGATTGCCGAAGAATCCCTTGGCGGCACAAACCGGAATCGGGCGGCGACCAAACACGTCGGCAATCGCACACGCCTCGGCAATGTCCGAACGCTGGTCGCCCAGACCGTGAGCATTGACATGTCCGATCTGTTCCGGTTCCCGACCGCCTTTGCGGAGAACTTCCCGAAGAACCTGTCCGACGACTGCCCGACGAAGATCGGTGCCAGACCGGTCAAAACGGCAACGGTAGGACGCGGCAACGACTTCCGCATAGATCGTCGCCCCCCGTTTGATCGCGTGTTCCCGTTCTTCGAGGACGAGCGCACCGGCTCCTTCGCCGAGAACGGTTCCGCTTCGGTCCCGATCAAAGGGACGGCAACGGTCCGGCGCAAGTTCTTCCTGTTGGACCGCTTGAATCATTTTGATCGGATGCAAACGGCTGCCGGTCGTTCCGACAAGCATAATGTCCGTCCGGTCTGACTCGATGATCGACAGCGATTCGCCGACCACGGCTCCGATGGACGCTTCCCGGAGCGTCATCGAATTGCTCGGTCCGTGGAACCCGTTGAGAATCGCAATATGACTCGCCGGCATATTCGGCAGATATTTGAGTTGCCAGAGCGGCGACATCTTTGACATCCCGTCCCTGCCCCAGCGGGTAAAGTCAAATGCAAGACGCGATTCGGGCGAATCCGTCGAACACGCTTTGATACCGTCGAGACATTCGTCCGGTGTCGTCAGAATGTGGTCGGAGCCGAAGGAAACCCCGGTACGCGATGCCGGAAACTGGCCGAAACTGATTCCGGCATCCGCAATCGCACGGGAACTGGCGGCAACGGCCATTTGGATCTCCCGCGACATTACTTTGAGACTCTTTTTGATCGATTTTTTCAGGGTCGGGTCGACATCGGGGAAGTCGTCAACGCAGTTGCCAAAGAGGGCGGGGGCGGCAACGGAAATCGGCGAGTCCAAAGCGTAAGGCTGTACGGCGTCCTCTTTGGTAAAGAGGAACTCCCAAAATCGGTCAAGCGTCGGCGGGAGCGGACTGACGTGTCCCATCCCTGTGATAACGACCCGGCGTTGATTCATGATTTCCTGAAGCACTTGTGAAAGAGAAAACCGCAAAGGAGTATACTTCCAAAAACGCGGTTGGTGAAATAAATCGGTCTCCGTAAGAGTGAAAAGTTGCGGTATCCTTGCGGATTTTGCGGTAAATGAGGAAATTCGGGGTTCGGGCGTGGGATTCGGGGGTTGTCCATTTCGAATCCCACACCCGCATCCGAATTTCGCCCCCTTGAAAAAAACGGCACGAAGGGTACATTATCGGCTATTGAAATTCCGATCAGCGTACACTTAAGATTCCATGCGACACGTCATTTCCGCGCTCGTCCAAAACGTTCCCGGCGTTCTGTCCCATATCGCCGGAATGCTCGCTTCACGCGGCTACAACATCGACAGTCTGGCCGTTGGAGAAACCGAAGATAGCAAACTGTCCCGGATGACCTTCGTCGTCGTCGGCGACGAAAAGGTTCAAGAACAGGTGTTGAAGCAACTCCAAAAGATCGTTACTGTGGTTCGTGCCGATGACATCAGTGCGCAGGAACACGTCGAACGCGATCTGATGTTGATTAAAGTCGAGGCGCTTCCCGGTGCGCGGAGCAAGATTCTCGAAATGGTCGACGTTTTTCGGGGGCAGGTCGTTCACGTCGGTTCGACCACGATGATGATCGAGGTTTCCGGCAAGGAGTCGAAAATCGACGCGTTCATCGACGTAATACGTCCCTTCGGTATCGTCGAAGTCGTCCGAAGCGGTATCATCGCCATGAGTCGAGAACAACGGATCGATGATAACGGATAACGGAAAATTTCTCGTTACCCGTTACACTCTATCCGTTATCCGCTATCGTCCTCCTTTGAAGAAGTTTTTGAGGAGGTTGGCGGCGGCGTCGCGGCTGGAGGCGGTAGCTTGGTCGCCGAGGTTCTGTTGCGGCGGCGGGTCCGTAGCTTGGGAATCCCGAATCGCAGCGAAAACTTCGGCGGCGTCGATCGTTTTTGTTTCTTGGTCTTGGTCGCTTTCGTCGCCGCTGAGCAACCAGTCGGCAACCTCTGCTTCCTTGGAATCCTCTGGCACATCAGCGGCCTGAATTTCCATGGTACGCGCCACGGCGTCCTGTACCGATTCCACTCTTGGCTTTTTCTGCCCCTTGACGGCTACCGTAATATGAATGAAGAACTCCAATGGACCGACGCTGAGTTTGTCGCCGTTCTTCAGTTCATGCTCCATTGAAATTTGCTCGCCATTCAGGAAGACGCCGTTTTTGCTTCCTAAATCACGGACGGCAACGTAACCATCCTCCGAAATGATCGCACAGTGGTACCGACTGATCAACTCACTGCGGGGTTTCAGATGACAGTCGTCCGCACGACCGATAATAAATTTGGGGCCAGCAACCGGAATCACTTGCCCCGCTTTGCTTCCGCTGGCGACCACTAATTGAACTTCCATCGTAACACCATTGATTGTGTGGATTCGGTATCGAAACATCCCCGGAGAAGCGAAACGCCTCTCAACCTTCAAAAAAAGTCCAAAGAAGAAGGCGGAATCTCCCGCTCGCAGTCAATCAATCGACCATTCGAAAAAAATGAAAAACGGTATGAATACAATGGTCGACGTTATTTTTTCTACACGCACGTCCCGTCTTAGTGTAGCGTACTTCTTCCCAGAAGGCAACTGTTTGATCGAGCGCTCCGGGAATAAAACTTCGAAAATTCCAGAAAAGTCGTTGCAAAGTCGGGATGTTAGGGTTTCGATCAGTTCGTCGATGGTAGGAATCGTATCGGCAATTCGACAAGTTCCGGAACAGCGCCGAACCAATCTTGTTGCGGTATATTGGACACTACCAGAAATTTTGAAAACTTTACATCCCTTTTGCCGAACGACAGCACCCAGACACCTAGCTGATGAAAGAAAAGCGTCACTTCCGTCTTGTTCGACGCCCAAAAACTCCACTATACCTCCAATCCGGTAGGTCACCGACCGCTCATAGTCACAATTTCGCCTAGAGCGTATTAAAAATTGCTCTGGACTTTTTATCGTCACCCCCGCGCAGGCAAGCGCCTAGCCCCCCGCCTTCGCGGGGTGACGGGAATGTTGTCCAGCCCCCTTTTTAATACGCTCTAGACCAATCCAGAAACTCTACTCTATTGAGTTCCTTCGGAGAGTTTTCTGAAATACTCCCGATTGACGGACTCCCAACCGATCGGCGACGGATCGTCGAATCCAGAAAAGAGCTGTTCCTGAACGTTTGTCGGCAAGTTCAACGTCTGATCTTCCTTGATGTAGAATTCATTACCGAGATACTTCTTAGCGTCTGCACCAAAACCCAGTGCGATCCTTATTTGGCGTTGGGCGTGGGCATAATAACCGCCACGTATACTGTCCATGGTTTGATCGACCGCGTCCTTCATTTTGGCGATGTCTTCGTTGTGGAATCCCTTGACATTGAAGTGATTGAGGTCGATTCCCTCCATTCGGTTCCGCAAGTCGGCCTGTTTGCTGGCCAAACGGTTGTTATCGCGTTCGCCGCGATTTCTAGCCTGCGGACCTTCGAGACCATAGTCGGTATCGCCAGCTTCTTTTCCGCCACCGGTCGCACCGCCCACAGGGTCTTTACTATGGTCCCTGATTTGTCCTTTTTGGAACGCGTCCGGCGTCAAGCGGGTCGGTGTGTTGCGTCCACCCTTACCGACGGCTTCTTCTCCGACGAACTCGCCACCAGACTTACCTTGGCGTCCTTCACCCGAGCGCCCCGCAATTTCGTTTGTGTTCGGTAATCGGTTGCCCGTTGAACCCTTGGCCGAATTGTTTGAAATCGGCCCATCCAACACGTCCCAACCGGCTCCGGCATCCAACGAGTCGATCATACTGGACGAGATGTCTTCCATTTCGTCGAAGAGGTCTTCCTCTTCTTCCAGCAACTCGCCGATGAGGTCTTCGAGTTCCAGCGGCAATTCGGCCATTGGGGCCTCCTTTTCGTCGTCGTTGACGGTTTCTTCCTGACTCCAGCGTTCGCGGTCCGCTCCATCCGGAAGCCACTTTTCCATATTCGTTTTGATTTCCTCGGCCATTTCGGTGCCGAGCTGTTCCAGCGGAACCGCGATGTCGGCACATTTGCCCAAATCGCCCTCTTCGCCGTTCTTTTTCTTGATTTCGGTCTGGATTTCGACCATTTCCTGAAGCAGCGACGGGTTCGAAAAATCCTGGAACGGCAACTTACTGAGATCGGTGTTCAGTTCGTTCATAAACTTTTCCCAAGCATCCTCGGCAGCCTGGATTTGTTTGATGAGTTGTTCCTCCATTTCGGCGAAGTCCTCGACATTTTCCTTATTGAGGTTGTTTGCGGCATCGACGACTTTGCGCTGCGCCGCGATGGCTTCGTCAAGGGCGTCTTTGAGACTTTGCATTTTCTTGACAACATCGTCGGGAAGATCGTCTTCGTTGCGGAATATCATTTCGCCGATTGCTTTCGCTTCCGCACTTCTGGCGATTCTCATCATATTCCGCAGTGCTTCGACGATTTTCCCTTGGAGAGCGTGCAGTTTTGTCGCCGGTTCCTCGAATGCCTCAACGGTGGTCGACTTGACGAGTAAGTCCGCTGTTTCCACAGCTTGCGTCATTTCTTCGAACACCAACCTGTTCAAGTCGCGCTTGATCATCTGGTCTTCGGGACGCCCATCAGCGGGAATTGATTTGACGATCCGTGCGGCTTCTATCGAAATCTCAACTTGGAGCGTTCGGTCCGCCCCGGCAATGGTTGTCCGGTCGTCAAGCGTTTTCTTCGTCATAAGTTCGAGTGTGCGCAATTGATTACGAACCTGCTTTTCCATCAACTTGCGGATTGCATCGCGGAGTGTGCCGATTAGTTCCTGCGTTTCCTTGGAGGCAGTGTCTTTGTCGGTGACTTTAATGATCCGCCACGCCCCTTCGGTTTTTTGCGGTCCCCAATCAATGCCCTGACTCACATTGGTATACGAGCGGTTGTCGGTCGCCACGACTCGAACCCTCACTTCCTGGCCCGGTTTGGCATGAACCATCGGAAGCTGTCCTGGCCCGAAGAGTTCGACGGTTAACGGCTCGTCAGTTATTTGGAGCGTGCACTCGGCGGTATACTGTTGCGGTGAGCCATTTTCATCAATCGGCCATTTGTAAATCGGCCTAACGGCGGCGTCCCTTGATCTTGTACCGCTCGTGGCCTCTTCGTCTCCGGAGCCAAGACCGATGTCATTGACTTTGACTTCGAGCCAAGCGGCGGAAATGCCGAAGTCGTCGAACAACTTTGCGGCAATCGGCACATTTTGGCCGGGAGCAATCGATATTTCACCGGTCGGACGAACCATATCGATGCGTGGTTTTTCGTCGGGGATGAATCGAATGTTGTTCACACGCGGCTCCGGATCCGCGTTTCCATCCCTCTGGAGCCGAATTTTGTAGGAAGTGTTCTGAACAATGTCGATTCGCGCGGTGAACAACATGCCATCCTCCGACACACTGCCCCCAGTCCCAATGCTACCGTTCACCCATTCGAGCTGCCCTGACGTAATCGGAGCACTCGGTTTGATCCTCAACTGCGCCGTGGTGTATTGCGGTGCCGTGAGGTCCGGCATCGTCCGAAGCGATACCGTTTCAGGGACGCGATTCATGTACGGCAGGTATGTGTAAACTACCTCGGCCTCCGCGATGGTCGGTTTCTCGAGAACTGTAATCTGATACTTCTGACTCTGCGAATTGCCGACTTCGATTCGATACTTGGCGGACTTTGCGACGACGGGAATCACCAGCGAGTACCGCTTTTGAATGCGTTGTTCGGTGTTGGCTTCCACCGCTCGTTCGGCATCCACGATGTCGACGGGAGCTTGCGTTTGTTCCGGCAAAACGAGGGGCATAGGTAGCTTTTCCTCTCCGTCAGCTCCGTCAGGTTGGATAAAGAGTGTTGCGGTAAACGGTGTGTCCGTGATTGGTTCATCGGTTTCCACCGTAATTTCTAGCGACGTACCGAGCAGGATTTCCTTGTCACCCGGCTTGACTGCGGTAATCTTAACGCTACCGACGGACGGCACGAACTTCCACGGCTGGGTAAACCGGCTGGCGGCGGAGCTCCAGTTCGGCAACATCGCGCTGCCGAGAAAGGATAGGAAAAGAAAAAATGCAAGCACACAGCACGCTTCGACGAAGTCACGCGGTGTCTGCAACGAGTACAGGAACCGGCGAAATCGGGTCTCCTTGGCTGCAACGTTGTCGAAGGAAACACTGTCGGCCCGACCAGCGGCTTGATCTACGGCGGCACGACAGAAATCACGATCAACGTTCCGCTGATCACTTGAAAGCTGGACGAGGTTGATCAGATGACTCTCCAACTCCGGATTTTCTGTTTCGACACATCGAGCCGTCCCTTCGAGCGAACGCTGGCAGCCCATGATCCGTCGGAGAACGAAAGTGACGAGACAAATCGTCGACAGTAGCCAAACGCTCAGACCGATTCCGAGGAAAACCTGCGAAAACAGGAAAAGCGAGTCCAAACACGCTAAAAGCAGGAAAAGGAACAACGACGCGCTCATCGCCCACACCGTGGAACTGAGCATGGTGAACACCCACCACTTTTGCCGAAGATGATCCAAACGGTCGATAACTTTTTGGGCTTTTGGTGACATAATTGGCGGCTCCTAATCGAAAAAGTTGAGTAACGGGCGCAGACCACCTTCAATTGTAATCGAAAAAAGAGTAAAAAGGAATCCCTGAAAAATATATTTTTTTCCGATTTTTACTGTGCTACGCCCTTTCCTCGAACTTATCAGGTTTTCGCACACCCTGTTTGCGTTACCGTTTGCACTACTTTCCACCGCAATGGCCCTGCGGCTCGATCATTGGGTTTTCCGTTGGCGCGACGGTCTCGGTATCCTGCTCTGCATGGTGCTCGCCCGGAGTGCCGCCATGGCCTTCAACCGTTGGGCCGACCGACATATCGACGCCGCCAATCCACGAACCGCCGATCGGCATTTGCCCGGCGGACGACTTTCGGT
>Ga0099364_10009254_pt1 | contig 13688 bp, 13 predicted proteins | sample TergutTh196P3_FD_73070 | JGI IMG/M metagenome (GOLD analysis project Ga0099364, IMG submission 73070) | Microcerotermes parvus P3 segment gut microbial communities from Pointe-Noire, Republic of the Congo - Th196 P3 | ecosystem: Host-associated > Arthropoda: Insects > Digestive system > Gut ...
TTCCTGTTGTTCGGGGGATATGCCTATGCCTGTGTCGGTGACTGCTATTCGCAGTTCGCATTTTCCTTCCTCGTCGTCGCCGCAGACGTAGAAGGCTTCGAGTTTTATGTCGCCGTGTTCGGGTGTAAACTTGACGGCATTTGAGAGCAGGTTCGTGATTACCTGCGAGAGCCGCTGGTCGTCGCCTATGATAAACTTAGGTATGTTGCTGTCTAATGATACGGTCAGGTTCTGATTTTTTTCCTCAACTCTGAAATTTATTACGGTCAAAACCCGTTGAAGCATCTTGTCAAAATCAAACTCGACCGGAATTAACTCTAACTTGTTCGCCTCGATTTTCGCCATGTCCAACACGTCGTTGATAATCCCGAGTAAGTGCGACGACGCGTCCCCGATTTTGTCTAAGGCGTTGTCTTTGACGGCGATGTCTTTGGTCTTTTTGCCGATAGCGGTCATGCCGACAATTGCGTTCATCGGCGTACGCATTTCGTGGCTCATGTTGGAGAGGAATTCGCCTTTGGCGTTGCTTGCGGCTTTGGCTTGTTGCACCGAGATTTCAAGCTGTTTTGAGTGTTCTTTTACACTCGAAATTAAATCGTTACGCAACCACGAATTCGCGAAGAGTATGCTGCTCGACAACAGTATCGACTTTTCTTCCTCGTTGAACACCCGCTCTTTTCGGCAATCGTCAAACCCGACAAAGCCCCAAAAACTTTCCTTGATTATCACCGGGACAACCAAGATAGATTTTATGCCCTTCTCCACCATGAAAATCTGCTCTTTCCACGGCCTTTCGCTTGCTATGCAGTTGATGCACTCGCCTTGTGAGAGGATATCGTGCCACTCTTGCGGGTAGGCAAGTGCGGGCGGTGTGCTTGTTTCTTTGTGCTTGGCGGAGTCGGATTCGAGCCATTCGTAGACTTTTGTGCAAAAAATATCGTTATTCTCGCTGAAATTTTTCCAGATATACATGCGGTGAACCTTGACGGTCTCCGCTATAGTTTTCATGCTTTCGTACAACGCACTCTCGAAATTTTCCACCTCGGAATTGAGCAGGTAGACCGCCGCCTGATTCACCGAAAACAACAGCTTGCCCCTGTACTCAATATCGCTCATGAGCTTGATGTGTTCGCGCATGTCGCGGGTGTACCCCGCTATGAAAAAGTCGTCTGCGTAATCAATTCGCACGAGTGAAACTTGGGAGGGCATATCCGAGCCGTCGAGCATTTTGTAGGTCCAGTCGAAGAAGACGCTCCCGCCCTCGACCGCGCCCTCAAGATACCTGTTGATTTTCTCGGTAGACAAGACGCCATCGGGCTGATACTTGGGGTAGAGCATGGACGAACGCTCCAAAAAATCCCGCTTGTCTTTGAACCCGAACAGGCGAATCGCCTCCTTGTTGCAGTCGATTTTCTTCAAATTTTTGTCGAATAATTGGCAACACAAGGGGGTAGAATCGAGCAGTAGTTTTGTTTGATTATTTGCTTCTTTGATTTCTTCCGACAAGGCTTGGCGGTTGAGCGCGTGGGCAAGCATATAGCTTAACGAGCGGAGAATGTCAGTCTCTTCGGGGGTGAAATTCCGCACTGCTATGCAGTCGTCAATGCAGGTGAAACCCCAGAAAATGTGGTTAATGAAAATCGGGATTGACAAAATCGAGGTGACTTTGAACGGCTCGAGAAACTCTCTGTCTGCCGACGACAAGTCGCGGACCGGGCCGCCGATGAGTGTGCCCGACGATAAGCGTTCGTGCCATTTTGGAGTTGCGCTGTATGCAAAACCGGGCGACTCCAAAATATATTTCGCCGACTTCTCCCGCCCTATATCGCTGAACCAACAGTGCGCCAATGAGGCATATGGCTCACTGTTCACGGTCTTGTTCTGCCAGACCTCAATGCAGTCTACATCTAAAATTTTGCCTATAATATTCATGCCCTCGTCTAACGAATCTTTGAAAGTCTCGTTGTCTTCCGTGGTGAGCAATTTGTACGCCGCATTGTTGACGGCGCGGAGCAGATTATCCTGCGCCGCAAGTGCTTCTATCACACGCTCGGACTCGCTCAATGCGTCGGTCAAGGCTTGGTCGGTTTGCTTTTTTTCGGTTACGTCCAAAATCGCGCCCGCTACTCGGAGCGGCGTGCCGTTTATGTCTCGCTGGGTCGTCCCGAGGGCGTGAATGTGCCTGTATTCGCCGGATTTGTGCAACAGCCTGTACTCAATATCGTAGGGGGTCTGCCCCGTAGTGTCGATTATGTGGGCTTTGAAGGCGTTGACGGTTCTTTCCTTGTCGTCGGGGTGCAAAAGCGCGCTCCAACTCCCCAAAACTTCTGGAAATTCCTCAATCGAATTGTACCCGAGAGCCGAGCGAAATTCTTCCGAAAAAATCATGTAATTCTCGGGGTTCACAGGGCCGTCCGGTTTAATCGGCAGGTCCCACAACGCGACGTTCAGCGCGTCGTTTGCGAGTTTGTACTTCATGATGTTATACTCGTAGGTGTCAATCAGCCGCTTCATCTCGTCCTTGTATTCAGAATTCGCCACGCAATCACCCCCAAATTCCATTATATCACAAAGTTTATCAATTTGCAAGTATTATTTTAATTCTACGATAGTTACCCCAGTTTCGCCCTCGCCGTACGCGCCGAGCCTGAAACTTTTGACTTGGCGATGGCTTTTTAGGTAGCGATGGACGGCATCGCGCAGTATGCCCGTGCCTTTGCCGTGGATAATCGTCACGAGCTGTAAACCGCCCATTATGCTCGCATCTATGAAACGGTCAACCTCCAAAACCCCCTCGTCCGCCGCCATTCCGCGAATGTCAAGCTCCATGGCGGTCTTGCGAGTTGCGTTGCTTTGCAGACCTTTCAAGGACGCGGTTGCGGGCTTTTGAGCAGGCGTGAAATTTATGCCTTTGTCGGTATTTTCGACGAGCCGCAGGTTGTCTTTGTTGGTTTTGGTTTTAATCAAGCCGACCTGCACAAAGCAAGTATCGGATTTATCCGGTAGGCTCAACAAGGTGCCTTTTTTGTCAATATCGGCCAAGAGGACGGTGTCGTAGATTTTTAAGGCTCGTGGCAAAACATATACCTCGTCTTTGCGCTCTGCAACCGGGTTTGCGGCATCGTACATCTTGTCAAGAGTTTTGTTAAGTTTCGAGCGCGCGCCCTTGACACGCTCCGAAAAATCTTCCTTGTTCTTCTGCTTACGCAACTGCTCCAACTCGTCAAGCAGTTCATCGGCCATGAATCGCACCTCGTTGATAATTCCGGCGGCTTTGTTGCGTACGATTTGCAATTCTTTTTCCTTGGCGTATTCCATCTGCTCGCGTAATTTCTCGGCTGTTTGGCTATTACGCAGGGCTTTTATGCGTTCTTCCTCGATTTCGGCTTTGGCGGCCTCGAGTTCTACACGCGCCGATTCCAACGCCTCGACGGTCTTCTCGAACCGCTTGCCCTCTGACGTCACGTGCTTTTCGGCGGCTGTGATAATTTCCTCGTTCAAGCCGAGCCGTTTTGCAATTGCAAAAGCATTCGACTTGCCCGGCATGCCTGTAATCAAGCGGTATGTGGGCTTTAGCGTGTTTATGTCAAACTCGCAACTTGCATTTTCAACGCCGTCTTCTTCAATCGCGAACATCTTGACTTCCTGATAGTGGGTTGTCGCCAAAACGAGACAGGAATTACTCCGCAGAAACTCCAAAATTGACACCGCCAAAGCCGCGCCCTCAACGGGGTCGGTCCCTGAGCCGAGTTCGTCGAGCAGTACCAACGAATTTTTGTCGGCTATTTTTATTATACGAGTGATGTTGTTCATGTGCGACGAAAATGTCGAAAGGCTCTGCTCGATGCTCTGTTCATCGCCTATATCGGCGTAAACGCCGTTGAAAAATCCAACTTTACTGCCGTCCCCCGCCGGAATCATCAGGCCGCATTGCGCCATTAATGTAAGCAAGCCCGCGGTCTTAATCGCCACGGTTTTTCCGCCTGTGTTCGGGCCTGTTACAATCAAACAAGTGTACTCAAAACCGAGCGAAATTGTCACCGGGACTACAGTCTCCGCGCTGATTAGCGGGTGTCGGGCTTTGTGCAAATACAGGCACGGCGTTTCGGCGATTTCCGGGGTTACTGCCCGCATTTTCCCGCCCAAATTGGCTTTGGCGAAGTAAATTTCAAGCTTGATTAACGTGTTGTACCCGACAATCAAAGCCTCCGAAAATTCCGCGACTTCCGCGCTGAGTTCGGCGATAATCCGCTCGATTTCGACCTGCTCTTGACCCTGCAAAAGCCGAATTTCATTATTGGCTTCAACCACCGCCATAGGCTCTATGAACAGGGTTTGCCCGCTTGCCGACGTGTCGTGAACCAAGCCGCTGATTTCCGACTTGTGCTCAATTCGGACCGGCACGACGTACCGCCCGTCCCGCAACGTGATTATGCTTTCTTGCAAAAATTTTTGCTTGTCGGCGTTTTTTACGAGCCGTTCAAGTTGTTCGCGAATGTTCTGCCCTTGACGAATTATAGCCTTGCGAATCCGCGCCAATTCAGGGCTTGCGTTGTCCGAGAGTTCTTCGTCGGACATTATACAATTGTCGATTTTGTCTGCTAAAACTTTGTTCGGAGTAAGCATCTGAAAATCCCCCGCGAGTGAGTTTTCCACGCCCGAACATTGAGAATACCAGCTTACAAGCCCGCCGATATTTTTCAGCACCGCGCAGACGTCCAAAAGCTCCCGCAAAGACAGCGCGCCGCCGCCTTCGGAGCGTTTTACAGAGGCGCAGACGTCTTTGATTCTGCCGAATCGCGGTGTGCCGAATTTCGCTGATAGAGTAAAGGCGTCGTCGGTTTTTTGCAACTCTTCGCGGATTTTTGCGATGTCTGCAAGTGGCTCTATTTTCGCGATTTTTTCTTTGCAGCCATCGCTCCAAGCCTGCTCGGAGAGCAGGCTTAGGATTTTGTCGAGTTCTAATTTTTTGTGGTCGTTTTTCATTTTTTATTCTCTTTTTAATTGTTTTAATCAAGGGTGTTTATGTGGTTTTTGACTGTTTTCAAAATATTACTTGAAAAATTTTATATCCCCCTTGTGGCACTCATTCTCAGTAGGATATTTTTTGAAGGCTTCGGTAAAATGCAAAACGCGACCCTTTTCCCTGCCACGTGCCGCAAGTTTTTTTGCTTCCTCGTTTATTTTATCGGTCATAGAAGACACCCCTTTCGCAAAAATTCTCTTTTCATGATAGAATCCAAAATCACATTCGTATCAATTAATACGACCATATTTTTCCTCCCTGTACTCTGCCAATTCTGCCTTTTCGTCAAAGTCCGGGCGTGGTTGAATATTACTGCATAACTGCTCTATTTCAGCCCACGCTTCATGACGTTTGCGTATTGAATCGTCACGTTGTTCTTCTGCTCGGTTAAAAAGAATGATAATCTTTTCCTTTGGCGGTATCTTAATCTTTCGGCTTTTTGTGTGGATATAGCCGCCTTCGTAATAGCCTTCGTACGCTTGCATAATCACAGCCTCCAATCGCGTTTTCTTAATTATAGCATAAAAAAAACACCATGTCAATGGTATAGCAACTCCGCTTAAAAATTGCGCGGAATCTTTGGTTCATAAAGTGTTACAAAGTTTCTTGTAATACTCCAAAGTCCGAAACTTCCGCCCCAGATGATACAGCAGATATTCCTCGCCAATAATTCCGAGCTCGTGCAAACTTTTCTCGCCCTTCTCGCCATTCGCTCCAAAAACAGCGCAGTCAAGCTTGTAGACCTTCTCGACTTGTGAAAAAATAACGAAGCGCAGGGCGCGCAGTAACGCCGGGTTGAGCAGGAAACAGCCCGCCTTGACGGTGTTTACATCCGCGAAACAGTCGCCGCAGAAAACCTGCCCCTCCGCAATCAGGAAGTAGAAATCGGCGTGTTCATATGCGGCGCAATCCGCACAGGCAACCAAGTCCGGCGCCAGCCCGAGTATCACCGCCAGTCGCAGCTCAAACACGCATTTCACCAGCCGCGAAGCGGCCTGCGCCTTTTCCAGTTCGTACAGACTTATTGCAAAAAACCGCAACAGCCCGCCCGCTTTCTGCTCGGAAGCCGACGTGTACCGCGTTAATTCCGCAAAATACGCCGCGAGTGACAACTTTTCAAAGTCGGCGGAGAGCTTGTGAAAGCTGTAAATCGGCTCTGCGCTGTTGATTGAGTAGCGGTTTTTGCTCTTGTTCAGGCAGAATTTCGAGTAGGTGAAAAGCGCGGTGCTTCCGGCGTTTTTGGAGTTAATCTTCTTGACGGCGTGTGCGGTGACTTCAATCACGCCGAGTTCTTCGGTCAGAACATCGAGAAAGCGGCTGTTCTCGCCGACATTCCGCTGTCCGATGACAATTCCTTTTACAGTCAATAGCATAATTTTCTACTCCGAATTATTCCGCCGCAAGCCCCAACTCGGCTATAAAACCCTCTTTGTTGCGCCAATCTTCCTTGACTTTTACCCAAATTTTCATGTTTACCTTAGATATGAAATAATCCTCCATTTCAAGGCGGGCTTCTGTGCCGATTTTCTTCAAATTCGCGCCTTGTTTGCCGATAATCATGCCTTTGTGAGTGGCTTTTTCGCAGATAATTACCGCCGAAATGTCGAGAATTGGCTTGCCGGTATTGGTCTTGGAGTCGCTCAAACTCTCGATTTCCACCGCAATCCCGTGCGGAATTTCCTCGTACATCGAGCGCAAAAGTTTCTCCCTGATAATCTCGGCGAGCCAGACTTTTTCGGCTTGGTCGGTGGTAATATCGTCGGGGAAATAGTGATTTTCCGCGGCCGTTGCGTATTTTTCGATTGCGGGTAGGATTTTGTCGGTGTTTTCGCCGGTTTTCGCGCTTATGGGGATAATCGCCGCAAAATCGTGCAGTTTCGCGTACTCCTCAATCAGCTGCAAAAGCTTGGTCTTGTCCTTGATTAAATCGACTTTGTTCAACAGCAGAATCACGTCCCCACCGCCCGAAAAGCCCTCTGTGAGCGACTTATCGGCCTGTGAGATTTTCTTGGTGCAATCGGCCGTCATGAGGATTACGTCCGCGCCCGCCGCGCCCGAACGCGCCTGCTTCACCATGTGCTCGGAGAGGCGATTTCGGGCCCTGTGAAGCCCCGGCGTGTCGATGAAAACGTACTGGGTATCGGCTTTTGTGAGGATTCCGTGAATCAGCGTGCGGGTGGTCTGCGGCTTATCGCTGACAATCGCGACTTTGTCGCCCACGAGTCGATTCAGCAGGGTAGATTTGCCTGTATTCGCCCTGCCCGCGATTGCCGCGAAGACGTTTTTGCAGTTTTCGGTCATTGTTTACTATGCCCTTTCTGTGTATATATGTTACTTTGAGTTATTTTTTTCTCACACCGTGCCTCTTGCGTTGCTTGCCCATAATTATGAACATGAATGTGAGTATAACCGTGATTACAAGCGCGATTGCGGCGAATATTCGCGCGGCGAAATAGTCGAGGATTTCGCGGAGAATTTCGACGTCCCAAAAGAGCAGAACCCCGATTATGACTGCCGCCGTCGCCGCAATCAGCACCGCACCCGCCGCCGCGTCCTTGGCGATTTTCGCCAAGGTGTGGTACTTAGGCGAAATCCTGTCCACAATGACCTCGATGGAAGTGTTGAGCATTTCCGCCGTAATTACGCTCACACAGGTCAGTATCAGCAGGATAATTTCGGCGCGTGAAAACCCGTAAAACCGTGAAAAATACAGGACATACAAGGTCACGGCGATGTGAATTCGCATGTTCCGTTCATATCTCGCGCAAAAGAGAAAACCCGCCGCCGCGTACTTGAAGCTTCTTAAAAGTTTAATCATGTTTGTTCCTATTTTTGAATGTTATGAAATTTTGCATCGCCCCTATATGTTGCGGTATTTTCACTGGTAAAGCTGTATATTGTGTGAAAATTATACAGACTGTTATACCCCTAAGCCTATGCTGTCGAGAATTTCCGTCTGCTTTTGCCGCATAATTTTCTCGCCTGCCTCGTCATTTTCGTGGTCGTAGCCGAGCAGATGGAGCATCGAATGTGTCGCCAAAAACGCAATCTCCCGCTCCCTGCTGTGGTTAAATTCACGCGCTTGAACCTCCGCTAACTCCGCGTTAATCACGATGTCGCCGAGAATTACACAGCCGTTTTCGGGGTTTTTGACGAGTTCGTTAAAAATTTCACGAGCCTGTCCGGGGAGCAGTTCGTTCATTGGGAACGAAAGTACGTCCGTGGGCGCGTCCTTGCCGCGAAATTCCCTGTTCAGCGTGCGGATTTCCGCGTTGTCGGTCAGCAGGATTGAAACTTCGGTGTCGTAATCGATATTTTCCGCTTGCAGAACGGCTTTACAGGCTTTTTCAATCAGGTTTTCTGTTGATTGGTCGGATGCTCCGGCGAAGTTTAGGCTTATCTTGCTCACGCTTGCGCTCCCTTCCGAAAGGCTTCCTCGCTGAATCCGCAGTGTTATCCACTTTTTCGTAAGCCCTAACTATATCTTGCACCAACCGATGCCGCACGACGTCCTTCTCGGTGAAGCGGCAGATTGCGATGTCGCTGATGTCCTTGAGGACCTTCACGGCCTCCACCAAGCCCGAACGGCGCGTGTCGGGCAGGTCGATTTGCGTAATATCGCCTGTAATCACCATTTTGCTCCCGAATCCGAGCCTTGTCAAAAACATTTTCATCTGCTCGTGGGTGGTGTTTTGGGCCTCGTCGAGGATGATGAAACTGTCGTCGAGGGTGCGCCCGCGCATGTACGCAAGCGGCGCGACCTCGATGTTTCCGCGCTCCATGTTGCGCTGAAACGCCTCCGAGCCGAGCATGTCAAAAAGCGCGTCGTAGAGCGGGCGCAGATAGGGGTCTACCTTGTTTTGCAGGTCGCCCGGCAAAAATCCGAGCTTCTCCCCTGCCTCAACGGCGGGGCGGGTGAGGATAATTCGCTGAACCTCCTTTGCCTTGAAAGCCCGCACAGCAAGCGCGACCGCGAGGTAGGTTTTGCCCGTCCCCGCCGGCCCGACGCTGAAAGTTATCGTATTTTTTTTGATACTGTCAACGTATTTTTTCTGCCCTATGGTTTTGGGCTTAATCGGCTTACCCGTGAAACTCACGCAAACGCAGTCTTTACCGAAGTCCGCGAGGTCTTCCTTGTCCCCGTCTGCGACCATCGACACGACATAGCGAACCGCCTGCTCATTGATGATTTCGCCGCGTTCGAGGATTTTCAGCAGACTTTCAAACGCCGAAAACGCCTTCTCCGTCCCGCTCTGTGAGCCGATTATCTTGACATCGCCGTCCCTGTTGAAGATTTTCACATCAAAAGCCTGTGAAATTATGTTGGCGTTTTGGTCGAACGCGCCGAAAAGCGCGGAGACAAGCGCGCCGTCTTGCAGTTTTAACGTCTTTTCCAAGTTTTTTCCCTCTTAAATTTAACACATTTTTTTAAGTATAACATATTTTTCGGGAAAATGCAAACTTTTTTATGTCACAGAGAAAAGGCGCGGGGTAAATCCGCGCCGAAATATGCAGTAATAACCGATTTAAGGTACGCCGATTTCCCGCTTTACGGCTATATCGGTCCTGTAGGTGATTGTGATTTTGACCTCGATTCCGTCTTCGCGCAGGGAATACGCCTCGTCAAAGGCAACGATTTCGCCGTCTGTGTGGAAATTTTGCTTGTAATTCTCAATCTGCCTTTTCAATCTGTCGATGGCTTCGGTCTGGGAAATTTCCACGTCAACGTAGTCAAAGTGGCTGTAAATGCCGGTTTTGAGCCTGTAGGGGAGCTTGAAGCCGAGGAAGTGCGGTGCGCGGGTCTCTTGACTGTAGGTGGAATTTTCATGTGAACTGTCGAATATGAACAAAGGGATTTCTTTGCCTAAAAATACCATGAAGTTATTTTCGGTTTTTTTGCCGTTGTGCCTTTTTTCTGTAGATATGAACGGCATGAAAAATTCCGCTTCATCAATGCACTCGGCGGTGATTTTTGCGGAGGCGTGGTTGAGGATTACGTTGCCTGCGCCGTCTTCGACAACCCCGCTGACAATGACGTCGCCGCGGTTCACCCCCGAGCCTTTCTCAATCAGGAGCGTACCCCGGTAGACCTCGGTCGCAACGATTACGCCGCTCTCGCCCGCCACGACGTTGCAGGGGATGGTGATTTCGATGTCGGGTGCGGCGGCTTCAAGCCGCTCACTGACCTTAATGTTAATCCTGCTCCCGCTCCGCTCGATGCTGACCCACGCTAACTTGTCCAGCTCGAGCAGGGTCGCAAGCTCCGCTTTTTCCTCGTCGTAGTCGTTGATTCGCGCACCGTTTCGTATGCCGTGCTTCTCAATCACTTCTTTGATTTGCAGGGCGGAAATTTCATGATTTCCGTTGACCTGAACATCCCAAATAAAATTAGACAACAAGGTAATTATTCCGAAGAAGGCCGCTGTGCCAAAAATAACGCCATATCTTTTTCTGTATGGGCGAAGCTTGAAATACACTCCCTGCCTGCCTTCAAGCTTGGTTCGCAAGCCGTACGCGGCGGCAAGACGAGCGGTTTTTTTGTAGTGGCGCGGGATTATATTAAAAAAAATAACGTCATCTTTATTTTCAATATTCCAAAGACTTATATTTTTTTTGAACAACTCGCTGATAAATTCTTCGGCGCGAACCCCGAAAACCGACACAGTAACGTAACTTTTAGTATTTTTCATGCTTTTTCTCCAAATTCCAATGAATGTATTTTTCCTTCCACGATAACTCCTTCGTTGCTGAAGTTGAACATTTTCATGTTTTGTCCTGTTATGAACAGCGCATTATTGACCAACTGCAACCTAATTTGGTTCTCGTCGTAGGCGATAACGCCGTTACAGCGGTCGATTACCACCTCTGAATTGTCGGTAATCTGCATGTAGGAATGTTTGTACGCGCTCGATTTCATGTCGTCGAATTTCTGCGCGATTCTGTTTATATCCACGTTTCATTCACCCCTCGCTGTAATTTATTTAACGTCTCTAAAATATATATGTTGTACAAGTCTGTAAAATTCGGAGGGCGCATGAAAAAGGCAACAAAAAACTTTGCGGCGGGTGTAGTTGCGACTGCGATAATTTTCATGTTATTTGTAGATATGAACAGCATGGCGGCGGCAGTCGTGAGCGGTGTCGAGACCTGCCTTTATACGATTATTCCTGCGCTTTTCGGGTTCATGGCGATTGCGTCCTACCTCGTCAACAGCGGGCTTTATCGGGTTTTGTTTAAGCCGCTCTACTTGGTTTTTCGCCCGCTGATTCGGATTTCGGAGGAAGAATTCGCGATTTTTCTTTTAAGTCTGTTCGGCGGCTACCCGGTCGGCGCGAAATTAATCGCGGAATCAACCGAAAAGCGGGATATATCCGCTAAACTTGAAAACCGTTCCGGTTTCAAGTTTAGCGGGGATTGCGCTGTTGCGACAGCGCACCGCAGTCCGCAAACTGCGGAATCCCGTTTAACTTTAATGCGCGAAACGCATCAAAAGTTAAACGGGGATATTCTGCCGTTCTGCTACTGCCCGAGCCCGGGGTTTGCGGTCGCGGTGGTGGGCGTTGGGATTTTCTCGAACTCGACGGCGGGGATTGTCGTCTATATGTCATGTTTCCTTACATGTTTTCTAATTGCGGCTATTTTGACTTTCAAAAAATCCGTCAATTCAAACAGCCCGAAAATTCCAAAACCCGCCAAAAATAAGCCCCCGCCTTTGCAATTGACACAGGAAGTTTTCACGACCTCTGTAATTTCGTCGGCGAGTGCGCTTTTCCCGGTTTGTGTGTTGATTATCAGCTTTTCGGTGATTATTGAGGCGTTGAAATCTTGCGGTGTGGAGCGGGTTTTGGGGCTTTTGGGCGAGAACGCCGCCGCCTTATTTTTCGCCGCCCTTGAAATCACAAACGCCGCAAAGCTCCCTGCGGATTACGCAATTCTGCCGCTGATTGCGGGGTTGTTCTCGTTTGGCGGGCTGTGCATTTTGATGCAGGTTCCTGCCTTGACAAAAGGCAAATTCTCCCTTAAAAAGTTCCTGCTTTGGCGGATTCCCGGGGCTTTGATTTCCGCTGTGATATGTAAGGTTTTCTTACATTTGTTTGATTTGGAGACTGCTTTACCCGCCGCGACTTCCCCGATTCAACAAAAAATCCCGCTCGAGGCGGGAAATCCGGTGGCGTCAATCGCACTTTTCTGCATGGCGGTAATCCTAATTAAGAGCCTGCAGGAGTTTGAGGAGGGGTGATTGATGAAATTCTATACCTCGATTCGTATTAATTCAATCCATACACCGCTTATTTCATCTTTTTCGCTAACTTCAAGTGAATAAATGCCCAGCATATCCGGGTGAAAGTCATTTTCCTTATATATACTTAAATACAAGTGATAGATTTTTCCTGTACTCATTAATATGTCGCTGCAAGATGCCCACGCTGAAACTTGATTTCCTTCAGGAGACCAACTTGCGCCTCCTTCTGCTCCTTTGGCTGTGTAAGAAATAATTTCTCCTTGAAAAATGTCAATTACTTTTTGCAGTTCATCATCAACATCTTTTTTATTTCTAAGCCTTTCGCAAAACATCTCGCGTATACCTTCTATGTTTCCGACTTCAAGATAAGCAAGGATTGTCTCAACTTGTTCCTTTTGGCTTTTTTCGTGGCTCACTGCAAGAGCAAAGTGTTATAACTATTAAGAAAATTAACACGAAACAAAAAATCTTTTTCATGCCCGCACACCCCCCTATTCTTCCACAGTTTCCGCGGCTGTAGCAACAGTAGTCGGGACTATTGTTGCGGGTTTTTCGCTGTGGTAGAACGGCTCTACTGCTATACATTTCGGGGGGCAGATAATGGCGCAGACTCCGCAGGAATTGCACTTTTCGTAGTCGATAACGGCGCAGTTGTCCACAATTGAAATTGCATCTTTGAGACATTTTTTGCCGCACGCGCCGCACGCGATACAGCCGTTTTTGCAGATTGCGCGGGTCTCCTTCATGCCGTCGTTTGAGGAACAGCGGACTTTTGTGCGTTCGCTGTGTTTCCTAAGAGAGATTAAACCGTTGGGGCAAGCGGGTATACACAAGCCGCAAGCCCAGCAATGATGCCTGTTTACGACCGCTGTGCCATTAACAAACTCAATCGCATCATACGGGCAGACTTTGGCGCAATCGCCGAAGCCGAGGCAGCCTTTGGCGCAGCTGCTTTTGCCGTTGTAGTACTTCCCGGCGGCAAGGCAGGTTTGGGTTCCGCTGTAGGTGTACTTGTCCTCGGTCGTCACTCCCGAGCAGTGTACAAAAGCGGCTTCGCGCTCGCTCGGCTCGATTGTGACACCCAGAATTTCGCTGATTCCGGCGGCGGCTTCGATACCGCCGGGCTTGCACAAATTCGGCGCGAGTTCGCCATTTTTCACAGCAGTAGCATAGCTCTCACAGCTCGACAAGCCGCACGCGCCGCAGTTGATGCCAGGGAGCTTTTCAAGTATTTGGTCCGCCAACTCGTCGCTCTCGACCCCAAAGGCGCGCGAAGCAAAGGTAAGCGCGACCCCGGCCGCCCCCCCGACGAACAAGAAAACTATAATTGGTACAACGTAATTCAACATATTTTCACCATGTCCTCCTACACAAATTTGTAGGGTGATTTTCAAACTTATTGGCCTTTCATTTTTATGA
>Ga0099364_10009255_pt1 | contig 13688 bp, 4 predicted proteins | sample TergutTh196P3_FD_73070 | JGI IMG/M metagenome (GOLD analysis project Ga0099364, IMG submission 73070) | Microcerotermes parvus P3 segment gut microbial communities from Pointe-Noire, Republic of the Congo - Th196 P3 | ecosystem: Host-associated > Arthropoda: Insects > Digestive system > Gut ...
TGTTTGTACTCCTCTTCGTACCTCTCCACCAGCCGGGTTAGTTCGTCAATTCTTGCCTCAAACTCGGCAATATTGCACCGAACGATTTGGTTAGGATCAGTGGGATCCTCGTGAAGGATCATTCCCTCCTCGAACCAGACATCGACCGCCTCGCTCGACGGGGTGAGTTTCGGCATTCGGACTACTTGTTTTGCATTTGTCATGCAGGAAAGTGTAAACCAAAGAGTGAGGGATGCAAGTTTCTTGATTGCAGTATTGATATGATCACAAACACACTCCTCAAAAACGAACCATCGGTGGGACTGGGAAAACCCCGATTGGAAAGAAGATTTCATGTACATGGAATCAGCGGGAGGGAACAAGAAACTTTGATTCTGTTGGGCTCCCTGAATTCGTTGAACAACTTGCCGTGAGGTGCCCGTGGCAAGCATTATCCATTCTTGCCGGAGATTTTCCGTCAAATCGGGCTAACTTGCACTCCGCTGAAAAACTGATAGAATGCGCGAAATGATTTGAATTTCCGTCCGATAAGTGTCGGGCGGATTGAATTACGAGTACGCTAACAAACTTTTATGACCGCTTCGGCGGGTGGCAGTTTTCTACAAGACGACCGGGCAACCGGGTAGGAAAGTGTTAGTAATCGGCAAAGTTGCGTTGCTCCCGCGAAGGGAGCGTCGCGTGTCGATCTGCGGACAGAATCAGCATTGTCCAATTGGCTAGCAATGCACCTCTTTCGTCGGAGGGATGACTCCGTTTCATAAAAGGCGTGCCGCTCCCGTTTTGAGTGGTCTCTTGTTACCGATGCTCGGTTTGGTTTTCACCCTTGCCCCCTTTTGAGAAAGCGTCCTATGCAAAAGTTTGATTTCAGCAGTTTCAATTTTTTCGGTAACAATTCCAACAATGCCTCAAAGAAGAGGGCAGCCAAGCAGCGGCGAGGACGCACTTGCCGAATCGAACAACTTGAAGAGCGAGAAATGCTCTCGGTTACGCCATGGTCGCTGGTGGATGATGCCCTCACCATGCCCCTTGCGACCCAAAATGAAACAGTTATCGTCGAAACAACCATTCCAGAAACCGCTCCGATTGCCCCAGTTTCGGCACCGACTCTAGCGGCTGAAGCCTCAGACGGCGTTTTGAACGGTCTGAATTTGAACATTACCGCTGCCAATTATGAAAGCCTCAACGCCCAACATGGTTTTACCAGCGTTACGGCAATAAGGAACTGCTCCATTACCGTCGGGACTGGCATCTCGATCAACTTCGACGCGGTTACGGAAATGGAAAATACGTCGTTGTCCGCAAGCAATGGCGGAATCTTGCGTTTCTCGGCACTGACCAAATACACCAACTCGGTATCCGGTTCAAAAACATGGTCAACAAGTGGTACGGCAAGTTTGATAGAATTTTCCGCGCTGGCAACGATTGAAAATACATTCTCGACGGGCAATTGCCTCTCCGTAGGGACTTCAGGTAGCAGCACGATTGATCTATCGAAAGTGACAACAGGTCTAAACCTGTGTTCACTCACCGCCAATAACGGCACTATCAAAATCTCCAATAACATTACTGAATTGGTCAACGTCAACGCTAATCTATCTAACCTCGTTGGACTCGACGCATCGAAAATCACTGACATTCGGAACTCAAGCCTTTACGCTTCCAACGGCGCTGTATTTGCGTTCCCGGAGGTGACAACATATGCACTGGGAACAAGTAATCGCACAATTCAGGCAGACAGCGGCAGTAAGATCGATTTATCAGCAGTAACAACAATTACGAGCGATAGTTCTTCCAATAGACTCACTGTTGCTGCCAATGGCGGAGGGAGTCGGGTCGACCTATCGAGTCTGACTGATATTTTACCTAATATTACCCTTTCAACGTCAAGTGGCGGGATAATCGTTACTGGCAACACAACAGAGATTGTCAATCAAACATTGAGCATCACTGCGGCGAACATCGACGAATTTGATTTCAGTCAATATACGGCAATCCGCAATTCAACGATCAATGTCGTAGGCGTAACGGTGGATTTTGCGAACGTTACAGTATTGGAAGATGTCTCGCTTAGCGTGACGAGCGGCGGAAAAATCAATTTCCCGAAAGCGACAACGCACACCAGGACATCGAACTCCTACAACACATGGACTGCCAACGGTGCGGGATGCGAAATCAACATGACGGCATTGACAACAGTTGAATACACGGGTACGGCGGCTCTTACTTATGCATACACCGTTGACGCAAGAGCCCAAAGCGGCGGTACGATTGATTTGTCAAAAATAACAACCGGACTGGACTTGTGCCGACTCTACACCAGTAGCGGCACGATCAAAATCCCCGACAATGTTACCGAACTGGTCAACATCAATTCCGATATAGCAAACCTCATCGGTCTCGACACGTCGAAAATCACTGCCATTCGGAATTCAAGTATTACGGTAACAAGCCAGGAACTTCAATTGACCCGATGTGCCGATTATTCCAATACCATTTTTATCACTTCCAGCGGCGGTTCCGTCACTCTCGAAAGCGGAAATGCTCTGATTTCGGTAACAAGCGGTAACTTTAGATTCAACGGTTCGGCAACATTTACTGGAAATGTGCTTACAACCAGTGCTGCTATTGAAACGACCGGAAACGCTACCATCAGTAATATTCAAATCATTGCGCTACGGTCAGACTCTGCTCTTTATACCAACTCGACCAATGCAAGACTGACAGTTATCAACTCGGTTCTTGCTAATGGTCGGGAAGGTGTTTTCAGCAGCCTCGGTTCGGTAACATTGGTCAACTGTACTGTTGCTAATAACCATTACGGTTTACGATTGGGAACCAACGGCACTGTTACGGCATACAATTCAATCATCGCCAAAAATACCGGCTACGACATTTTTGAAGATAAACCGGTTGCAGGTACACACAATCTTTCTTCATACACTGCCTGGACGACACCATCGGCTAATTTCGTCTACGATCCTACGAGACCGCTGTTTGCCGACCCGGAATGGAACGATTTTCGCCTACTTCCCGGCTCTCAAGCACTCAACTTGGGGGACAACGATGTCGCTTTTGAGTACGGGTTGGACGAAACGGTCTTCGATTGTATCGGAAAGCCGCGTATCGCATCCGGCACAATTGATCTCGGAGCATTGGAATTTGAAGGATTTTTGAGTAATCAGGTTGGAGTCTATTGTGGCAGTGTAATATTCGAAGGTTTTCAGTACGGCACGGCTGAACAGGTACGTCTTACGTGGATTTCCGGCACGACAACAACGCTTTTCGGCACATTTGACATCGAAGACGACTTCATCTGGGATACTACGCAACATGCCGACGGTCCCGGTATTTTTCGCGTCGAATATCTCGATGCCCTCGGCAACGTGATGAATACATCGAACACACGAGCTACAATCATCAATGATCCTGACATCGTTGTTCACCGTTCGTCGATTTCGACCGATGAAAACTGGCAGGCAGATAAGGTTCACGTTGTTCTCGGACGGGTGCAAGTATTCAACGGAGCGACGCTAACCATTGATTCCGGTACCGTTGTGAAGTTTTGGAAAAATGCGTACGTCTTCCTTGAAGGTTCTGCAAATATCAACGTTGGTGCTTCGGCAATATTCACGCGAGCCGAAGACGACAGCGTGGCTGGCGACACAAACAAGGACGGCGATAACTCTGCTCCGCAAAATGGCAAGGATTACATTCGCGGCAACGGAAACGCGAACATAGGTGCCGACGTAACGATGAAGTATCTGGTTCGTACCTTTTCCGGCACCATCTCAACGAGTCAAACGTGGTACGGCGGACAGGTTTATCACATCACTGGAAATCTGACCGTTGCCAGTGGTGCAACACTGACCATTATGCCGGGTGCAGTCATCAAGTTTGACGACAACTGCTCGCTGATCGTTAATAACGGTGGCACGCTCATTGCCGAAGGCACCGCCGCCCAGCCGATAGTTTTCACGTCTATCAAGGACGACTCCTATGGCGGAGACACCAATGAAGACGACGATTGGTCAATACCAAGAGCCGGTGATTGGCATCAGATTCATGCCAACGGCGGAACAGTGCGTATGAACCATACCATCGTTACTTATTGCAGTAATGGAAACAATCAAGGCGGTCTCTATGTAACCAACAACGGGAATTTTTCATTCGACAACAGCGTCATTTCGACAACGCTATTCGATTGCGTCCGCAACGCCGGCGGAACATTCACAGCCAACAATTCAGTTTTTCGTGACAGTTCAATGGGGATCGCTCCTGTTTCGGGAACTACAATTCTCACCAACTGCACGATTGCCAATGTTACAACCGCAGTAAGATGGGGTTCCGGTACGTTTATCAACTGCGTTTTTGCATATGTTACGTCGGTCTTCGAGGAATGGGGTCCCTCTAAATTTGAAAACAGCGTTTTCTGGAATCCCAAAGGTTTTGGTCCACAATCCTGTTCCCAGGTCGGCACCAACGGCAATTTCTGGGCAGACCCCATGTTCCGCGACGCTACCAGCGGCGATTACCGCTTGCGTCCCGGCTCACCGCTCATTGATGCCGCCGATTCGACAAGGGCACCCGCCACCGACATCACCGGTGCCCCGCGTGTGAATGATGACCACATTGCCAATAAGAGTGGGACTCCCAATGCCGACGGAAATTACGCCGACATTGGCGCGTATGAGTTTACCGATAATGCTCACTCCGATATTGATCTTGAACCCATCAATCTGCAAGCTCCTGCCGCCGCAACGACAGGCGAAACGGTAACACTTCAATGGACGGTTCGCAATAACGGCAGCGCACTTGCCGTCGGTACTTGGACCGATTTGATCCTACTGGTTTCCGACAAGGGCGAAACGGTACGAGTCGGCGAAATAACGTATTCCGGTTACATACCGGCCGGCGACATGCAAACGTTTTACGCCAACGTTGTCGTTCCCTGTGTCGCGGACGGTAACTGGCGTTTTATCATTCGAACGAACGTTAATCGTAACATTTTCGAAGGTCCGAACATCAACAACAACGAACGGTCTGCCGTCGGATCAACGGTGGTTGCCGTTCCGCCGTTGACCGAGAAAAAACTCGACGTGGGCATTACGAAAAACACGCCGCGACTTTATCGTATCGAAGTACCGGCGGGTCAGGCGTTTTCCCTATCGGCATTTTCGGAAAATGCGGTTTCTATCCTGCTTGCGGAAGGACGCGCTCCCACTGCCACGTCGTCGGATTACATTGCCGCTTCGGACGGCAAAGGTAATTACGCACTGTCCGTTTCTGCTTCGGCAACGGCGCGGACATTTTACCTGCTGGTTTCCACGGAACGGAGTGCCGCCAATGTTTCGGTGGACATTTCCGAGAAGACGCTGGACGTTATTTCCGTAGCGCAATCATCGGTTTCCAATGCCGGTACCTCGACCATTGGTTTCATTGGTGCGGGCTTTGACAATACGATGACTGTTGCATTAAAACTCGGTTCGACCACCATCAACGCAACATCCGTGAATGTTTCCAGCGGTGCCGATGCCTCCGCACGCTTCGATTTGACCGGTAGAGCGACGGGTGTGTATGATTTGGTTATCACGAAAGGCGGCGAGACCGTAACGCTGGCAAATGCCGCTACGGTTACGACCAGTAGCGTCGGTGCGAGGTTGGATGCAAAACTTGACACCGTGGATGCCGTACGTGTCGGACGGATTTACCAGGGCTGGATCGTCTTTGAAAATACCGGCGATTGCGATATTTTGTTGCCTGTTTTTACGGTTTCCAGTGCAACGAACACGCCGATTGGTTTGACATCGGACACGGTTTCGGCGGGCAACACGATTTATCTCCTTGCCGCCGGTTCCTCTGGTTCGGCAGGGGTATTGCGTCCCGGCGAAACGGGCAGGGTCGAGTTTTACTTTGAAGGGACGAACAATACTCGCATCAATTTCAGCACTTGGGCATATGACAATACCTCAACGCCATTCTTCACCAGCGAGCATTGGACGAACTGGGCGGACTTCAAACAGGACTTATCTGATGCAATGACGCGGCTGGAGCAACGTGGTTACATGCCGAAGGATTACAACGAATTGGTGTTGTTTGTTACTGCTCAAAAGTCGGGCGAAAATACGACTGGACTTTCAGGCAACTTGCGTAACGCACAAACCGGCGAAGCGATTGCCAATGTGCAAATCTTCGCCGAATGGACAAGTGGCGGAGAAACGAAATACGATTACGCCAAGACCGATGCAAATGGTCATTACGTGTTCAACTATCTTCCTGAAAATGGAACCGTTACGCTTTCACTGCTTGATACGGCGTACGACATTTCTGTAATGACTGTCCAGATGAATGGGAATGATATCAATGGCTTCAACATGACGGCGCTGCCGTTCGGGATGATTTCGGGACGAGTGAATTTTACCAATGGAAACGGTGCGGAAGGAGTTGTCGTTATTGCAGAAAGCTCCACAGGCGGATTTACGACCGTTGTTACCAATTCACGTGGACATTTCCTTTTCGATTCCCTTGAATTGGGGGCATGGGACATCTCGATTCTCGACATCAATCGAACCGCCTTAAACGAAACGGTGATGCTCAATTCCGCTTCGCAAATTCCAAACGTTTCCTTTACGTTGACAGCCACAGGAAGTATTTCAGGTCATGTTTTGGACAAATCAAATAACCCTCTTGCGGAAGTTTTGGTTAAGGTTGTCAAAGATTTTGATGAGTGGGTTACAACAGGGATAACGGATGAATCGGGAAACTACCTGATCGAAAATGTCCCGATGGGAACATATCGAATTCTTGCCATGAGTGAAACGCTTTCGTGGCAGTCACAGGAAATCATTGTTAAGCCGAATGAGACGGTAAGCACCGATCTCATTGCCGCTTCATCTTCCTTGACCGGTAGGGTCTTCATGTCGGAAAACACGCCAGCGACAGCCGGAACCGTCTTTATTTACAACGTCAATGAAAACGACAATCCGGCGTTTGAATTTGTATTGTTGTCCGCAGAAATTGGTACTGACGGCAACTATCGGTTCGACTCGCTTTCCCCGGGAGAGTATTTCGTTGAAGTACACACGGAATCGGGAACGGCATTTTCCGGCATAACCATCGGTGAATCATCGAATTCGTTGAATATCACGCTCTCAGCACAAACCGATTTTTCCGGCAAAGTGAATTTTGCTTCGCAGATTCCGCAAGATGATGTCATCCTTGTGGTTGTGGTTTCTGACGATGAATCGGTACAAATTCTTGTCGAAACTGATGAGGAAGGTAACTTTGCTACCGGTAAAATTCCGCAGGGAAATTATCGTATTCTTATATTTTCAGCAGAAGGCATTCTTGCTGAAAAGAATGAGGTACTCAATGCAGCAAGTCAGCATCTACAGATTGACTCTTCGCATGTTTTTCAACAACAATCTGCCCTTATGGCAATGATGGCAATACAAACAGACACCATACCATTGGCATCTGCATCATCCCGCACTCTGGTCGAACTCAAACAATTATTACAAGAATACGACCCGAGCACGAACTCCCTTTCTAATGTTGAGCGTCCGAGTGTGGGATCATGCCCCTCTAGTTGTTGGACCAGGCAACTCAATGCAAAAATTTATGAACAAAAACTCCAATTGGCAAAAGAATGGAACAATCAACACAAAAAACTTGAAGAGGCTGTACAATGGTGTGAAATAGTCGAAAGGGGCATTCGTACTTCTTATCAGATAGTTGCTCTGGGAACCACAAAATTTGCCTTACAGATGACACTTATCGGTGTCGTAACAAAAGGAAAACTTCCACCGGCAGCAGCATTTCTAGTCAGTGCCGGGACCTCTTTCCTGTCGGTTCTGGGGCAAGCTATTGCTAGACCCAATATTGATGAAGTCGCCGAAGCATATGTCTCAACGGCAATAAATGCTTTCGAAAGTATTCTTGAGGCGTTTAAACAGAGCATTTTAGCTACTACAAGAAATATGGAACTTGTCGCTCAAACGTCTTTGCTTGGAAAAGTATTTTCGGGCATCGGTATTATTGTTGATTTCGTTAGCACCGTTGACGACATCATGGAGGCTCTTAGAAGTTTAAGAGAATTTCAATCCTCTGCTCCTCGAGCACTACTGCGGGCAGAAAACGCTATTGCAACACTCGGCAATGTTATTGGCCGACTTGAGCTAATGGACTATTATTCATGTGGCGATGACCATAAAGACGACAATCCTCCCGGTGGCCCCCCGGGAGGCGGCGGCGGTTCGAGCACACCACAATCCTGCGATCCGAACGAACTTTGGGGACCGATCGGACACGATTTTGAAATCGAAGAAATCGGAACAGAAGAAGACCCGTTTTTCGTCATTATCACACCAAACTGGATCGCGGACGATCGTGACCAAACGATTACGGTATTCTTTGAGAACAAGCCCAGTGCAACAGCAGCCGCACAGGAAGTCTTTGTTTCTATGCAGATGCCCAGCGGGTGGGACTGGAATACCTTTGTGATGACCAATGTCTGTATTGGTGACCAAATCTACACGCAAATGGAAGGCTGGGAAGGTGCGAACAGCGAAGGCACTTGGTTCTTGCAACAGGAATCAACCGGCGAGCAAATACAACTTTACGTTTCGTTTGACACAGAGACCGGTCTTGCCGATTGGTACTTGCGTTCTTACGTTTCCACTACCTTCGACAACTTCCCGGTCAGTGCCTACGATGGTTTCCTGCCACCGAACGATGAAACGGGACGCGGCGAAGGCTACATCACCTTTGAAATCCGCATGAAGGGCGACCTTGATACCGATACACGAGTTGAGTCGTTTGCGTCGATCATTTTCGACTTGAATGATCCCATCGTTACGAATACCTGGGTGAACACCATTGACGCAACCCCGCCGACGAGCAGCGTTACGGCATTTTCCGAGTCAGAAGTTGCGACTCGATTCCTCGTCCAATGGTCAGGCACCGATGTCGGGAGCGGTGTTGGGAGTTATGACATTTACGTTTCCGTCAACGGTGGCGCATTCGTGAAATGGCTTGATAGAACGACGGAAACCAGTGCAGAATACACCGGCGTGATCGGCAGTACCTACGCTTTCTACAGCATTGCCTACGACAACGTGGGTCTTAAAGAAGTCGGTACGAAGTCGGCGGAGGCAACTATTACGGTTACTCACGGGGACTCGGATTCGGAACTTACCGCTCCGTTAAACTTCGAGAGCAGCAAAACCGCCAATACGGTAACTCTCACCTGGGATGGCACGGCAGCAGACTACGAAGTCCAGTACCGGCTGGTCATTGTGGGCGGTTCCATCGCCAAGCCGACCTATTCCTATGGTGCCTGGACAACTCTGGATGCTGACCACATTGAAGGAACTACGGCAACCGTCGCCAATCTTATCAATGGCTTGCGATACGAATTCCGTGTCCGTGCAAGCGACGGCGAAGGCAATACCTCCAACTGGGTAACGCAAAAATCCAATGGTACGATCAATTTCCAAGAGATCGGAACTGTCGGAAAGAAGGGCGACGCAAAGGGAACGGAAAAGAAACTCTCAGGAATCAAGGCTGGGAAGAAAAACACCGCCGATGCACCCACTGTCAATACAGTTACAATAACAGGTTTCGGTGCCGGTGCCAAGCTTGAAGACTATATCATTGCGTTCGGCAAACTTCCCAAAGGCGTAACCGAAGCAAGTTTGTCGGAAGTGAAGTTTACGATGGATGCCAATGGCAACCTGAAGGTTACGGGTTTGCCTTCTGGAAAATCGTTTGCGTTTATCATTCAAAAAGTAGGCGAGGATGGAAGAATCACCAAACCGCTGACGGTCAAGGTGGCAACGGTGAAAATTGCTGCCGAGAAGTTCAAAGTCGATAAAGCTGCAACGGGGCTGAACGGCGTTGCGTTCAATCTGAATGGCAATGCGGCGGCGATGCCAGCCGGAATCACAAATCTCCAGTATGAAATCACGGTGTCTTATGTCACGGGCAAGGGCAAAAACAAAGTTACCCATTCGGCGACTCTGACATTCGACAAGAGTGTCGATAGCATGGGTATGGCGTACCTCAACGGAGTGGAAGTCTCTGCAACACTCCTCACCGGCAACAAGATAGCAATCACGGGTTTGCCAGCGGCGGGAACAAAGTACACGTTCGAAGTGAAAACCGTCGGAATCCTTGATGATGCCAGGGTAACATCCCTTGAATCCAAGGTCAGCATCGCAACGGCGAAGTACGATACGGTCAAAGTGAGTCTGAACAAAAATACTGGCATCGTAGCGTGGAATCTTTCGAAGTTTGACGGCAAGCCGGGTCACAGCCACTATGAATTTGTCCTCTCGGCTGGCACTTCAACGGTGACCCTGGCTATAACAAGGGCGGACATCACCAGCGAGTTTGGCTCGATTGACGGAAAGAACAAAGTAACCATGACTTTGACGCAGTTGTTTGCTCTGGCGGCGAGCAAGGACATCGCCGTTGCCGATTTGGATGCTTTGGAGGCAGCGATGGGTTCCACAAAGAGACTCACAGTTGCCGCTAAAGTGGTTTCCGAGGTAGTGGAAGGTTCGGGTTATTACAGTTCGAAAACCACTACGAAGGTGTTCAAACTTTAATTGCGTACATTCGATTCTTGAAAGCCCCATCTGCATTTTTCAGCGGCAGGGGCAAAATTCCTCCCGCCTTTTTGGGGGGATTACTTACATTCGCTGAAAAAGCATGGTAAAATGGAAACAAAATGATTTGGATTTCCGTCCGGTAGCGTGTCGGGCGGATTGAATTACGAGTACGTTAACAAACTACAAGAATCGCTTCGGCGGACGACTATTTTCTACGTGTCAACCGGGAAACCGGGTAGAAAGTTATCGGTGTTTACAAAGTTACGTGCCTCCCGAAGAGGGAGTGTCGCGTGTAAACTGCGGGCAGAATCGGCATTGTCCAATTGGCTAGCAATGCACCACTTTGACACGTGGGGTTTATTCCGTTTCTTGTAGGCGTGCCGCTCCCGTTTGAGCGGACTCTTGTTGCCGTCGCTCGACAGTTTTCACTTTACCGAAAAGCAAAAATGTCGAAATGGTTTTACTACAACGAGAACGGCGAAAAGATTGAAGTTACCGGCGGACAACTCAAAGGTCTTGCCAAGGCGGGAATGATAACGCCCGATACCATCGTCGAAACCGAGGAAGGAAAAACCGCACCGGCGCGGAAAGTAAAAGGTTTGACGTTTGTCAAATCCACACCGGCTCAACCGGCACTGACACCACCGTCCGTTGCAACAGAAAGTTACGGTGTGGCACCTCCGCCTTCACCATCAGTTGCCCCGAATCCCTTCGCCCAATCTGCAACAGCGACAGCAACGCCATCCGTTATGTCTGCACCAGCAGTGCCATCGGTTACTCCGCATAACGCGGTAGAAAAAGACCTCCGCGACTATATCGAATATCGCGGAAAAGGTGCTACTACAGATGCGTTAAGTGAATTCTTTAACGCACAGAGGGCGAGCAGATTTGAAGCGTGGAAGAGTGCAGCCGAAGGAGGAAATCCTGCGGGGCAAGTCCTACTCGGCTTTTGTCGGGCTTACGATGGTGCTGCAGTGGGGGCGCTGAGATGGTATCGCAAAGCCGCAAAGCAGGGACATGCTGAAGGACAACACATGCTCGGCTTTTGCTACGGACACGGTATTGGGATTACCCAAGATAACATAAAGGCGGAAAAGTGGTTTCGCAAAGCGGCAGAACAGGGACATGATAACGCAGCATACTCGTTATCCGAACTTGTAAAGGAAGATGGAGGAAATGTTGGCGAAACAAATGGATCATGGCGGGATACTTTGTCGGACGTATTAGACAATCCTCTCGCTGAACTAATTTTTCTTACTGTCTTTGTGATTGTTGGAACGCCATTGCTTATGATTTTCTTATTCTCACGTCCCATGAGGACGTTTTATGAATGGCTGCTAGGAATGTAAGAAAATTTCGGCGTTTGTAATCCGATGCAAGCGAAACAAAACTGGCGATTTGGGAAGCGTTCCATGTTATCCAATAATCATCAGAATTCCAATGACAAACTTTTTTTTCCTCGATCAAAACAATCAGAAACAAGGACCCGTCAGCGAGCAGCAACTCAAGGTGTTGGCAGCGCAGAAAGTTATCCATCCGAATACGCCGATGGAAACCGACACCGGGCACAAAGGTACTGCAGGACAGATCCGCGGTTTATTTCCTGCCGCTCCGCCGAGCCCGCCCGCTGTGCCTTCGACAGTCTCACCCACACCGCAATCCCTCCCTGTTGCCGGTTCAACCGTTGAAGCGACTAATGGAGCGAAGGCTGAGTCTGTAACACCTGCTCAAGTGCTCTGGGTTATTTTGGGCATTATTTTTATTAGTTGTGTTACAATAATGGGAATGGCACCTTGGCTTCTAGCTTTGCTTTTCGGCATAGGCGGCATTTTTGCCCTGTACTTAGTAGCATGTAGAGCGGTTGCTTTTTGTCGCAACAAAGGCATAGGCACTATGGTTTCAACCATAAATTTTTGCAAGACCAAAGCAGGCATCGCTACTATTATTGTTGTCTTGATTCTGTGCTGGCAGGTATTTATTGGCAATGGGATAAGTCTCGGCGGTGGCACTACTATTTCGGCAGTAGAGTTAGGCAAACTATACACGGAGAATGTATTTGCTGCTGATGCTGCCTATACCAGAAAAACTATCACGGTACGTGGCACAGTTGAGGACGTTGACAAAACGATACTAGCGGAAACTGGCGGAACTGTTGCGCATCCCTCTGTCATGTTTCAAGGTAGCGTTGTTATTTGTGTATTTCCTCCCGGAACAGAAGCCTCCGTGTCCAAACTTCGGAAAGGGCAAAAAGTTTCAATCAAAGGATTTTGCAGAGGTAGGGAAGTCGGTTTGGTAGTGTTAACCAGATGCTCTATCGTAAAGCCATAATTGCAAGCCATACGAATCTCTTGTTGTAACCATTCGTCGCCGGTTGCAACGAAGGAAAACAAGAGCGACGTTTTATCATACTTCACACGGAAGAAACACAACCATGACAACATTAACCAAAGAAACGCTGGACACGATACTAAAAAGCCTTGCAACGGAACGTCCGCGCTTTTGTTCTGAGGCGGACTTTCAGTTCGCTTTGGGTTGGAAGATTCAACAGGAATTTCCGCAAGCCGAAATCCGCTTTGAATGTCCCGCGAAACAACCCGACGATTCGACTGCCCGAACCTATATCGACATCGTCGTTAAACATGGCGATGGACTCGTCCCGATAGAATTGAAATGGAAATTGAAAGCTCATCGAGCCGATCCTATCAATCGTGGTATGATGCTCCACGATATTGAACGACTGGAAGAATTGCAACTGGGCGGATTGGAATTGTCAGGCTTGAACTTTGCCGGTACTCCGAAAACTATCGAGAAGCGTTTTGCAGTATGGCTTTCGGACAATGACCGGTTCTGGAACGAAAACAGCAAGAACAATATCCTCGACTACAATGGGCATACAATTTCGTGGGAATCCTATACGGACGACTTCAAGTATGCACTCATCGACGTTTTGCAATAAAACGCACAGGCATATGAGGTGTTCTACTCCGGCATACACCCGCTCTTACAATTCTGTACACAAACATCATTTCTCTTTGAAAGAGAAATAACTCATATATCATTAGAGCATTTGAAACATCG
>Ga0099364_10009256_pt1 | contig 13688 bp, 12 predicted proteins | sample TergutTh196P3_FD_73070 | JGI IMG/M metagenome (GOLD analysis project Ga0099364, IMG submission 73070) | Microcerotermes parvus P3 segment gut microbial communities from Pointe-Noire, Republic of the Congo - Th196 P3 | ecosystem: Host-associated > Arthropoda: Insects > Digestive system > Gut ...
ACTGTTTGAACCGCGTTGCAACGGATTACAAGGCCGAACTCAACACGCTCATGCAACCCAATTTTCAAAACCTTAAAAATGTCGGCTTATTGGCCTGGTAAGGTATATATTTTTTGACACGAACCACACGAACCTTCGCAAAACAACGCTAAAACTCGCATTTCGTATTGTTTAGCGAAATTTAGCGTGGTTAGCGTCAAAAAACACACTCGGCTGAAATGTTACATTATATTTTTTTGACGCGAACCACACGAACCTTCGCGAAACAACGCTAAAATTCGTCTTCTCGTATTGTTTAGCGAAATTTAGCGTGGTTAGCGTCAAAAAACACACTCGGCTGAAATGTTACATTATATTTTTTTGACGCGAACCACACGAACCTTCGCGAAACAACGCTAAAATTCGTCTTTTCGTATTGTTTAGCGAAATTTAGCGTGGTTGGCGTCAAAAAAAACGCATTTTTACCAACCCAAATAGAGGAGAAATTACCAATGGCCACTCCTTTTCCGCGCGGCATCGAAATTCTGCTCAAAAAGGCGGCGGTCGATACGGAGTTTCGGGAAATCCTTCTCGACGATCCGAGTCAAGCGGCTGCAACTATTGAACTCGAATTGGAACCCGTCGAATCGGCGATGTTGCAAACCTTTCCAAAGGAACAACTTGCGGCGATCATTGACCAAACGGAGATTCCGGAACCTCATCGCAGAACGTTTCTCGGAAAATCGGCGGTCGCCATGCTTCTTCTGCTGACGGGAGGCATTGTGGGAACGTCTTGCTCATGGGGAAAATCGGAAAAAATGCAACCACTGACAGGCTCACTGCCTGATTATCCGTCCCCGTCGTCCGATTGTCCTGCGACGACAGGATATACGGGCTCACGACCGGATTATCCGCCTGCACCGACGGGCTCACGCCCTGATTGACCGAAATAAACCAAGCATTAACAGAGCCGCAATCGTAAGATTGCGCCGTTGTTTTTCGCAATCTTACGATTGCGGCTCTGTTGCCAACATCCATGTCCGACATTACGCTCATCAACCTGAACATGCTCTTCATGCGTTACGGTGAAGAGATCGAGCGTGAACGCCACGTTCCGCTGGGACCGCTGTATCTGACACGTGCATTGGAAGACGCCGGATTCAATGTCGATTTCCGCGACTACCAAATGGTCGACGCCGACGATCCCTTCGAAAGGGAAACCTTCCTGAACTTCGTCGGCGATCCCGCTCCGATCATCGGCGTCTCCTGTATGGCCAATCTGTTGCCGTTCACCGTTCTCGCCCTCGAACAATTGCGCAACAAATTTCCGGATCGCATTCTCGTTCTCGGCGGCGTCGGATCGAAAAGCGTCGAAGAAAAATTATTGGAACGATTTCCCTACATCGACGTCATCTGTCGCGGCGAAGCGGAACTCACCGGACCGGAACTGCTCCGAACCTTGAAATCAAAGGGCAAAGCCGGTCTCGAAAACGTCGCCGGAATTTCGTTTCGGAATTCGTCCGGCAACATCGTCCACACGCCGAATCGGGAGCGGATTCGGAATCTCGACGACATTCCGTTTCCGGCGTTTCACAAAATCGACCTTTCCCGTTACGCCGGTTACGGAATGATGAGTTCACGCGGCTGTCCTTATCCCTGCACGTTTTGCAGCGTTGCGCCGGTCTGGAATCTCGAATCGTACAGCCGCAGTGCGCAGAACATCGCCGAAGAAATGCAGTATCTGCACGAAAAAGCAGGCGTCGAACTGTTTTTGTTTCAGGACGAATTTTTCGTTTCAGGAAAGCGGCAGGTGATGGAATTCTGCCGGGAACTCACGGACCGCAACCTGAACGTCAAATGGAAAGCCTTCGGTCGGGTCAATCTCGTCGATGAGGAAATGATGCAGGCGATGAGCGACACCGGTTGCGTCGAACTGCGTTTCGGCGTCGAATCGGGAAGCGACAGCGTCTTGCAGGCGATCAAGAAAGGATTCACCGCCGCCGAAGTTCTCGATAGGATTCCAAAGGCGATCAAGTATTTTCCCCGTGTCGATGTATTTTACGTCTGGGGATTTCCGTTCGAAACGATGGAGGACTTCCAGCAGTCGCTGTTCCAGATGGTTTCGCTGCGGATGATGGGCGCACGCATTTTGCCGAGTTTGCTGTCGCTCTTGCCGCAGACGGAAATCTATCGGGATTGGTGCGGCAAAACGGACCTCGAATTTTGTTCGCATCTCCTTCCGGAGTTTGTGTTTACGGGCCATGAAATTTGTCGTAACGGCAAAGTGGAATTGCCGGACAAGCATCGGGATTACTTTGATTTGATTTTGCGCAACGCCGATTTGTTTCCGGGATTCTATCACATCGATTTGGCGAATAATGTGTTACCGAAATTGGAAATGTTACGACAATTCGGTTTCTATCCTGAGGTTATCGATACGGAAAGTTGCGGTGCGCACTCGCCGGGAAAAGATTTCGTAACGTCTTCGCGTTCCGCTGCGGGCGTTCCATAAAGTATCGCACCGTTTGCCAAGACGCAGAGCGGTGCCTGTGTCGAGACCACAAGGCCCGATGCGTAAATAAGGAGAACAAAAAATGCCTAAACAACCCCCCAACGGTGCGGCGCAGTTCCGTGCCGACCTGCCGGAAGGCGTCGAACAGGAATCCGTGCGGACGACAATCGTCGGCGGTCGGCCTCCCGGTAGTGGTCAACCCATTGGCCCGATTCCGCGCGGCATCGAAATTCTGCTCAAAAAAGCGGCGATCGATACGGAGTTTCGGGATATTCTTCTCGACGATCCGAATCAAGCGGCGGCGACAATTGAACTCGAATTGGACCCCGTCGAATCGGCGATGTTGCAAACCTTTCCAAAGGAACAACTTGCGGCGATCATTGACCAAACGGAGATTCCGGAACCGCATCGACGGACTTTTCTCGGAACCGCCGCTGCGGCCATGCTTGCCGTCTTGGCCGGTTCGCAAACCGCGTCGGCACAAGAGTCCCAGTTCCACCGAGGACCGATAGACACCTCACCAAGAGGTGGCAGTCGACCGGATATACCGCGACCAGCGGGCATTCAGCCAGATATACCGGTGGACATGCCGGTTCGACCGATTCCCCCCCTATCAAGAGGCATTCAGTCGGATATTCCGCCACGTAACATTCCCAACGAAGTCCGCCAACTGGTTGCCGTAACGATGAGGGTTCCGCTCGTGAACGTTCATGCGGCGACTCGCATCAATCTCAACGACAGGGAATTGGCCGATTTCCGTAGGGCCATTTACCGCCGTTTCGATGTGCGTATGCCGTTCCAAATACTCAAAACATTGCGGACCGTCAAACTTTTGACCGATTACATCGTTGAGTCACTGGAGGGATACGAGGATCGCCCGGTTCAGCCTCGTCCACCGATACCGGCCCCGGCGGGAGCACGGCCCGGCTGACAGGAAATCGGGCTTTCTGCTCTCTGATTGACCCGGTCGGCGAAAGCGGATACACTGGAGCGTATTAAAAATTGATCTGGACAAAATTTCTGTCACCCCCGCGCAGGCGGGGGCCTAGACTCCAGACGAAATTGAGTTTGCTTCATCACCATAACCTTTTGCGACTAAAGAAGATGTGAACATCTGTTCTCTAGGCCCCCGCCTATGCGGGGGTGACGATAAAAAGTCCAAACCCATTTTTAATACGATCTAGCTCATGTCTAACAAGACCTCCCGATGGGAGAGGGGACAGAAAATCCACGTTCATTTTGACTACACCCTAATTCACGTTCTCCACATTCCACTTCACACATTTTATGCCCGGTCAACCCTTCCGCCGAACCTCTTCCGATGTCGGTCGCGTTTTTCCCAACGGCGTCCGGATCGACAAAACTCCTTACGGGCTCGGCGTGTTTTCTTTTGCGTTTATTCCGAAAGGGACGCCGATCGGTCGTGTTCCCGGTGAAATCGTCCATGGTGAAGACTACAGTAGCGACTACTGCATCAACGCCGGTGAGGAAAAAGTTCTCGAACCCGGTCCGCCGTTCTGTTATCTGAACCATTCTTGCGAACCGAACTGCCAGCTGTTGCACTACGTTCGGGAGGAAGACGTCGCTGACGGCGAGGAGCTGGAAATCGGTGCATTGACCGTCACCGAGATGGACGACGACGAGGAATCCTTCGTCGACGCCGAACCGGAGGAAGACGACGATTCCTGCGTCTTTGGCGAAGGCGGAGCGGCGGAAATCGACGCAGAATACGACGACGCATCCGACAACGAAGAAGAATACGACGACGAGAATACCGCCGAAATGCACTTTGAGGACGATATTGACGCTGAAATTTGGGTTGAATCGACTCGTGACATTCTGCCGGGCGAGGAATTGACCATCGACTATGCTTGGCCGGCGGATCGGGCCGTCAAATGTCTCTGCGGCAGTCAAAAGTGCCGCGGCTGGATCGTCGATCCGAACGAATTACATGAACTGAACCGTCCTCGTAAACGATCAAAATGAACGATTAACACCTGACCACATCTAAAATTGTGGATTCCCTATCCGTCTTTCCCGCGAAGGCGGGAACCTAGTACCTGACCTGATCTAAAATTGTGGATTCGATCTCCGTCATTCCCGCGTAGGCGGGAATCTAGAGGAGGGGATATAACATCCTTCCTCTAGGCCCCCGCCTACGCGGGGGTGACGAGTATTCGCAATTTTAGATGCGGTCGAGCACTAGAGGAAGGGATAGAACATCCTCCCTCTAGGCCCCCGCTTTCGCGGGGTGACGGGTGTTCACAATGTTGGATGCGACCGGGTAATAGAATCAATTCCCTCACGGCCTTCGTTGTTGCATTTCTTGCCGCCTCTGTTCCGACCTCTGTCGCGATTCTTGCACCCGTTGCTCAAACTCTTGCCGCCTCTGTTCCGTCCTCTGTTGCATTTCTTGCCGCCGTCGTTCGGCCTCTTCTCCTTGTTGCTGCGTCTGGGACGGGCTTTGTGGTGTCTGTTGTTCCGGTTCCGCCCGATCCCGCGATTCCTGTGCCAAACGCTCATTCTCTTGTTGAACAGTTTGACCTGTTTGACGCTCTTCTGGTGTCTGCCGTTGCATTTCTTGTCGCCGTCGTTCCATATCTTGGCGCATTTGTTCCCCCTGCTGTCGAATTTCTTGTATCCGACGCTCAGATTCTTGCCGGTTCTGTTCTGCTTTCCGCCGTGCTTCCTGTGCCCGACGCTCTTCTTCCTGCCGTATTCTTCCCTGTTCTCCTTGTCCCTGAATTTCTTTGACTTTTTCTATCCACTGCTTCGCTTCCTCGGCATTCTTTTCCACCCCCCTTCCTTGTTGTAAACACCCCGCAAGTACCATCATCGCTTCGAGATACCCGCTATCGGCGGCTTTGCGAAGCCACTTTACCCCTTCCGCATAGTCTTTGACCTCATCCGATAGATAATATCCGGCGAGCCAATACCACGCTTTGAGAATTTTTTCCTTTTCAGCCGGTTTCTTTTCGTCGATCTTCCGATCAACTGCTTTACGAAGCCATTTCACTGCCTCTTCCATATCTTTGGGAATGTCTGCGACCAGTCCCGTAGCATATACCCCATAGAGGCCCATTTGTGCGTCAATGTGACCGCCTTCAGCGGCTCGGCGTACCATTTTCAGCCCTTCCTTCGTGTCTTGGGGCACTCCAAGGTCGCCAGCCGTTTTAGGATCAGCAATTCTAGCCATGCCATAGATGAACTGTGCTTCGGGCAAGCCCTTTTCGGCGGCTTTTTTGAGCCAGGACATGGAAACCGGCACATCAACTTTCTCAACACCTTCCCCCTTTTCATAGCATATGGCGAGCAGGAATTGTGCCTCACGGCAGCCTTTCTCGGCAGATTTTTTCCAAGCATCGAAGTTTTCCGCCCTTCTTTCCCTGAAGAATTTCACCTTCTCCGCTTCCATATCTTTGTTTTTATCGTAGTTTTTGTCGGGATACTCATCTATGTCCTTGTAATCCTGCTTAGCGATTCTCGTGTTTTTATCGCCGAAGAGAGACGGGCTGAACACAATGCCAACGATCACGGCAACGATAACGCCGAGGGCAATGAGGGCCGGCGGCTTGAGAAATAGTCCGAAAATATCGGCGAAAGCGTGGCTTTTGCCCCTATAACTGCCTCCACTGGACTGCAACGGTTGCGGTTGATAGTACGGAACCTGCGGGGGATGGTTCGAGACTTGCTCGGCCAGCATTGCCGCCAGTGTCGGGTCATTAAAAGGAGAGAATGTTTCCGCCGTTTGAGTCGCGGGAGCGGGATCGGCGGGAAACAAGCCTCGAATCTGACCGGCTTTGCCTTTCTTCCCGGAATCCGTTTCCAGCGGCGTGTCCGGTCGAATGATCTGCCGAGAGACCAAAACCTTCAGTTGCGAATCGCTGACGGGACCCTGCTGTTGTCCGAATTCATCTGTGTAAAACCAGTTTGGCATGGGATTGTGGAGTGTTGCGGGCGCCCAAAACCACAGTTTCAGTATAACACGCTTTTTTGACGATTGCAAGAGCTATATTTCGCACTGCCCTAAAAAGAGGGATGGACAAAATTCCCGTCACCCCCGCGTAGGCGGGGGCCTAGTACACAGTCGTGGAAATGGTATTCGTCATTCCCGCGAAGGCGGGAATCTAGAGGAGGGGATATAACATCCTTCCTCTAGACCCCCGCCTACGCGGGGGTGACGAGTATTCACAATTTTAGATGCGGTCGAGCACTAGATTTCCGCTTTCGCGGGGGAAACTCAAGAGCAATCCTTAATACGCTCTAAGGACGTATTTTTCGCTGACAAAAACGTCCTGTAAACAAAGACAATTTCAGACCGCTGACGGTATAAAAGGGAGTTACGTTGTTAAATCCCCAGCGGATATTTTTAATGCGAAACACACAAAAATACGGTATTTCTTACGAGCCGAGCAATGTGTATTCCTCCGTATGGTTTTCGTAGAGCCATTGTTTAGCGAAGAGTCGGTCGCAGAACGGTGGAGCGTCGGGAAAAAGCAGTTCGCTTTCCCCTTTGCCGACAATGAGAACGGAATCGTTCGGTCCCGCTTCGGACAGAGCCCACGCAATCGCTTCGGCACGGTCCGGCATAATGTGAACGCCGTCGGAAGACGCAAACCCCTTGCCGATGTCGCAAATCGCCGTTGCCGTTTCGGAATCCAGCCGGTCGCTCGCCGAAGTTAATATCGCACGGTCAGCCAGCGAATCAATCGCCTTGCCGATGCTTTGCCGCTTTGCTGACTCGTGATGGGCCGCCGCACCGAATACGCAGAACAGCCGTCCTTCCGTCACTTCTCGCACCGTTTTCAATGCGGCGGAGAGGGAATCCGTTGTCCTTGCCGAGTCGATGAACACGCCGAAGTTTTGGCCGCACTCGATACGTTCCATACGACCGGGCACCGATTCGACCCGTTCGATACCACGGGCAATCGTTTTCAGATCGATGCCCAAGCCGATGCCGACGGCGGTTGCCGTGAGGCAATTATAGATAAAATCGTCGCCGATGGTCGTCGTTCGGAAGGGAATCGCGTCGGTCCCCGCTGTAACAATGAATGTCTGTTCACTTCGGAACCGTTCGACAAGAAAAGCGTTGACTTCCGCTTGGTTCCGAATACCGACCGTCAAAAGCGGATGGTCGATCAACGGCAAAACCGCCTCGGTGATCCGGTCATCGACGTTGCAGACGGCGAGCGCCTTTTTCTTGGCGTATTTGAAGACATTGAGTTTGGTGCGGCGATATTGTTCAACGGTTTGATGATAATCGAGGTGATCGCGGCGAATGTTGGTCACACAAACAGCATCGAATTTGATTCCAGCGAGTCGGGCTTCGGCAATTGCTTGGCTGGAAACCTCCAGAATGGCGTGAGTGCAGCCGTTTTCTGCAATCCGGTGAAGCCAGGCGGCGAGTTTGTCCGGTGTCGGCGTTGACTCCTCGGTGGCGTGATAGAGTTGTCCATCGAAGATTCCTAGCGAACCGACCAAGCCGGTTTCGTAGCCTGCTTCGGCGAGAATCCCGGAAATTAGGTAAGATGTCATCGTTTTGCCGCTCGTTCCGGTAACCCCGATGACCTTGAGCGACTTGGCCGGATGATCGTAAATCGCTTGGCAACAGGCACCAAAGGCTTCCCGAACATTGGGAACGACGAAAAACGGCACCGTTTCGGCTCCGAGGATCGGGCGGCCCGCAACGACGGCGGAACAACCGCGATAGACCGCAAGACCGACTGCTTCGACGGCTTCTTCCGGGGGACAGAGGACAAAGAAGACGCCGCCGGGCCACATTTGCTCCGGGTCGCTGACGCAGCCTTGCGTTTTGACGTCGGTTTCGAAAGAACAATGAACAGTTTTGCAAACGCTTTTGAGCGTTTTCTTGAGCGAGATCGGGGTTCCTCCCCTACAATAAGCACGCATCCGCTGCCTCCGTGCGATTCGTTGTTCACGCTGCCCCGTCCTTGGGACAACGGTCCGCATTATTTCAGATTTCGTGATTTTTGTCAATCGCAAAAACGAAGCCCGACGCATCAATTTTCGTTGATGCGTCGGGCTCTTAGTTTCACTCTCTGATAGGCGTCGGATTTTGTGTATCAATCCCACCACCACTGTCCAGGGGCGAGGTTGAGTTTGACGTTGTTCTTAACGTTGGAGACCGCACCTTTTGTTTCGGTTTTCACGTTTTCGGGTTTGAAGGCAACATCAGCCTCGATTTCGACGCCGCCGCCGATTGGGGCCATAAAGAGGCCGCCCCGCATCGCGCTGCCAACGACCGGTGCGACATGCGTCGGCGTGTTGTAAGTCTGGACGGCAAATTTTGATTCGTCCCCAAGGAATTCCATCTTCCATTCCGCTTGACCGTAGATGTCATATTTGTCAAGGTAGGCGGCGGCAACCAGCATGTCGATGAAGTTGCGCAATTGTCCGTAAACCAGCGACCTTTGGGCAAGTTGCGGATACATCTTTGTGAAACTGTTGGCAAACGTTTGGCTTGCCTTGTCGCCACGACCCGCTCTGGCCGAACGCTGACCGGTTGCCGAGACGATTTCGTCTTCGGCCACGAGTTTGACGCCGTTACCGACCATTTCCATACCGGTTTTGTCCTCCGTCAGGACAACCGACTGATAGTCCGGCACAAAGAACCAGCGGAGCAGGGCGTTCTTTGCCACCCGGCTTGGATCGGCTACCGAAATGAACGACGTGATTGGCACCGGCGGTTGTTCGACGCCGATTCCGATTAGCTTCATACGGTAGTCGGCGGCCACCATGACCATTGCGGCGTGTGTGTTTGCCGGAATACCGTCAACACGGATCGTTTGAGGGCCAAGACTTTCCCGCAAACCTGCAACAAAAGTGGCACGTTGGGCATCCGTGTTGGCATAGCGTCCGAAACTTTTGATGAACTGTTGTAACCGGGCGTTGCCCTCTTCGGTTGGATCAATGGAGCAGCCGACGACAGGAATAACCTCGGAGTTTGGAGCGTAAGCCCGCAGTGCGACGACAAGGTCCTGGAGTTCGCAGACGGGTCGACCGGTCGACAAACCGACCATCACACCTTCGTAAGCGGAGAACCAGCCCTCAGCAGGACCGGCGATGACGATGTCTTTCGTTTCCGGGTAAAAGAATACGTATTTGATTCGTTGGATTCCGGCGAGGTAACGCATTTCCTCGGTAACGACACCGTTGGTTTCGATCAATCGCTGTTCGAGCCGGTTTAGTGAGACATAGCGCAGTTTGCTCTGTTGTTGAATATCTTGCGGCAACCGCAACGCCGATTGCTGCGCCGCGTGCAACTGCTGCCGAGACAAGCGACCGTAGTCCTGTGCCGTGGCACGATGAAGCGCTCCTTTGGCATCAATCATCACGCCGGAGTAGGTCTGGCCCGGTATGGGGTCATCGTTATTCTGCGAGAAAACAAGCGCATTTCCCGCGAAGAGAAGAAACAGCGCCACAACACACGGAACAATCAATCTTTGGAAACTCATTTCTTCTCCCCTGATTTTATGGAGGGTTATGGGATGTTTACTACAGCACGTCAATAAAGGTGCCGACACACACTAAACACGCAAGTTCCGGCGGAATACCGCCTACACTTGCGGCTCTTATAAAAAGTAAACTCATCCACACTGGGAAATATAACGCTTTGTCGTCTTTAACGCAAGTCGATTTTTTCGATCCGTTTGGGAAAAATCAAAAACTCGACGTGTTTTGCCTAATTTGCCGGATAAATAGCCGGAGTACCGGCTAAATTTCTTCGGGGATCAGCGACTTGATTGGGGCCTTTCCGATAATTTGGGGAAGACTCTGTTTGGTGCGATATTCGCCTTCACGGCGGACTTCAACTTTGTGGAAACGTTCTTTGGGAAGTTGGATCGAATTGATCCGAAACCCGAATTTGTCGCCGACCTTGACGGCCTCGGCATCACCAATTACGACCGTTTGACCGACTTCAACTTCGAGCGGTTCGTCGCAGGATTTGTCAAATTGGATGACCGAGCCGACTCCCAGTTCGAGAACTGTTTTAATCGGTTTGCGTGCCCGGGCCAAAACGGCAGCAATGGGAACCCTGACCTTCAACAAACTTCGGCTATATCCTGGCAGGTCGTCCAATGAGATCCGTTGGGTCTGTTCTCCGCCGAATTCCGGGAAATCGTAATTTTCCGGCGTTCCTTCGTCATCGAAGGGCAAGGCAACTCCGCCGAGCTGCGGCGGTGGAGGAAGAACAACCTCCTCGGCAGAAAGCAGCAGGCCGTCCGGCTCCTGAAGCGGCCATATCAAAAAAGCGGGAGCGGATGCTCCTTCTGAATTCTCCAGAAGAATTTCGAGAACGGCCGCATGGTCACCCGGCTGGGCCTGTTGCAAGGAATATTGGAGATCACCAACAATGGTCGCCTTGAAATCTTCGGGGAAAAAGTCTTCAGGAACGAGGTTCATTCCCCATTCCTGTGCGAAGGTTGCTAGTTTGCTCTTTCCGGTTGCATCGGGATTCTCGCACCAATCCGGAATCAGACCGGTGGAAAGCGGAATCAGGATGCCGACTCCTTTGCCTTCCCAATAGAGGGCGATGGCGAGACCTTTTTCGGTGATTGTCGGTCCAAATTCCGCAAGATTCAGCGGTCCGCCCTTGCCTGCCCGGATTTCGACTGCCGTACCGAAGGTCCGTTCGAACGCGGACGCAGCCTCAGCGCCGCCGCTCGAAACCGCCGCGATAAAGCCGTCGATTGCCGTATGGTTCAGGTCCGCCATAGAATTCTACTCGCCGAACACTCCGATGCCCCATACGCTTTATCGGTCTTTCTCTTCACCGAAAAACTCCCAAACGGTTCCGGGCGGAAGAATCGGACTATCCGTCATAATGAGACAAGGGAGCGTTATGCTTCCCTTCAGGTTGGCCATACGTTGCAAACCCGGCGAAATACAGTTACAATCGCCGCGTGGTGCGACAAGTTCAATAAACAACGGGAGTTATGGATCGCCTTGAAAAACCGCAATACTCATTCAATGGGGAGCCGCTACGGACTCACGTTACTGGAACTACTGGTCTCACTCGGCCTGTTCGTTATGTTGTTGTCCGTTCTTTGGAACGTCGCGGCTCTTTTCACACGGACGCAGGATCAAGGCACTCGGCTGGCGGAGATGTCGCAACTCGTTCGTTCGCTGTCGCAACTTCTCGAAGACGATCTCCGTGCCGCGATTCAGGACCCGATTCATCCGCTGAAAGAACCGCTCGTCGGCGACGACGATGTTCGCCGCTTCGGACTGAGCGGTACAACCAAGTCGCTGCGTATCGACGTTATCGCCATTGATCCGTTTACCGCCCCGGCACCAATCCGCCGGTCCGCCGCAATGGGTGATGTTTCGCAGGAACCAAAGGTCCCGGAACTCAAAACGGTATTCTACGAAATGCAGCCGGACGGACTGTTCCGCCGCGAAATTGATTTTGAAACGCCGGACAATGCCGCAACGCCGTCCAATGGAACAATGGCGGCACCGGAAGTCGTCGATTGCCGGTTCCGATACTTCGACGGTAATCAATGGAGCGACGACTGGGACAGTCTGAACCGCAACGGTTTGCCCGTCGCCATTGAAGCAACGGTCCGACTCATTCCCATTTCCGATGCACGAAAACTGCGGCGGGAAGCGCCCAACGAATCCATCGACGCGGCCATGCAACGGCTCGAAATCGCCCGGCAAACCGTCCAACGGATCGTTGCGTACCTCCCAACCTCGCCGGTGCTCAAGCACGAGGAACTCAAACGTTCCCAACCGAAGCCGCCGTCGCAACCGTTGATTCCGCCCCCCCCCCCGCCGGTTCCAAATCCGTTGGACTCGATACCGGCGCCAGCGATTCCTGATCCTATGGAGCAGCCACCCCCGCCGCCGCCGGGACCGCAACAGGGATGGATTCGCGGAACGTAATCACGGCTTCACGCCTTGGACGTTCATTTCGATGGCGTAAAATCCCGTTCGGGCCGTGATAAAGAGCGTCTTGCGGTCGGGACCGCCGAAACAGACATTCGCTGGATGCTCCGGGGGCTTGATCCGTTCGATGACCTCACCTTCGGGGCTGTAAATCACCACGTCGGATTTCGACATGTCCGTCAGATAGATATTGCCTTTTTCGTCAATCGTCATACCGTCAACCGGTACAGGAGCAAAGGGATGCTTGCCTGTGAGCGTACCGTCCGCTTGAATGTCATACCGATAAACCATCTTGCCGTTAATGTCCGCAACGTACAAAAGTTTGCCGTCCGGCGTACCGACAATACCGTTCGGTTTGACGAACTCTCCTTCTTTTCCCGTTACTTCAATCACGCGGATAACGTTGCTACGATCCGGCAAAATGTAATAGACGTGTTCGCCGCCCTGAACGACGTGGAAATTGTTGCCGTAAGCCGGGTCGGTGAAGTAAATTCCGCCTTTCGGATCAATCCAGAGATCGTTCGGCTTATTGAAATGCCGGGCACCGAACTTGTTGGCAACGACGATTCGCTTGCCATCCGGCGTGTAATAGACAACGCTACCGGTTCCGCCTTCGCAGACATAGAGGTTATCGTTCTTATCGATGAACATTCCATTGGCATGAGCGGATTCCGCGATGAACGTGGAGAGTTTCTTTTCGGAGACGGACCAAAAATGGATTTTGCAGTTCGGGTCATCGACGAAGTAGACGTCGCCTTGGGAATTGGAGGCGGGGCCTTACGTGAAGCCGAAGCCGTCGGCAAGTTTTACCACAGCGGCGCCGGGGGCGACGAGGGATTGCTGAGCCGCTGCGGGACTCGCAACGATTCCAAAACAGAAAACCAAAAGGCAAAGCGTGATTCGTTTCATAGGGCAGACGGGGCTGGAAGGTTGAAGATATTTATCACATCCGTAAAGTGTATCCCGTCTTTCCGGCGTTCGCAATCCCCGCAGAGCGGCTGATGAAATTCGCCGGTTTTCCATTCCGACGGCATATCCTTTAATCCTTTGTCGTGCAGTGCGCTGCGTTTCATACGGAGGCACCGGGACACGGAGGAAAACGAATGCGTCATTCGATCAAAACATCGAACAATATGGCGTTCCACTTTTCCACACGCATACTCGCCAACCATCAATCTGCCTGACGATGAGCCGTACATCCGAAATACTCGTCAAGGAATTGGGAGTGTTGCTCCTCGGTCATGTTTCCACCGGCGGGTTCGAGCGTGATCCAACCATTGTAACG
>Ga0099364_10009257_pt1 | contig 13687 bp, 12 predicted proteins | sample TergutTh196P3_FD_73070 | JGI IMG/M metagenome (GOLD analysis project Ga0099364, IMG submission 73070) | Microcerotermes parvus P3 segment gut microbial communities from Pointe-Noire, Republic of the Congo - Th196 P3 | ecosystem: Host-associated > Arthropoda: Insects > Digestive system > Gut ...
CCTAAACGATTTTTGCTTACTTTGTATCGTTACAAAGTAAGTGCGTTCCCCTTCGCAAGGATTCCGTCGCGGCATGAGCGACAAACAAACTTCTCCGCTGAAGCCAGCGGTTAAAAAGATTTTATTTACTTTTATAAAAAGTAAATGCCATTTCGCGGCACAAGCGAAAAAAAACAAACAAACTTATCCGCTGAAACCAGCGGTTAAAATAAAAAAAACATTTAATTGCGAGGGAGGGTCGAAATATGATTTTAGAAAAGGTAACAACTATTTTATGTGACCAATTAGATGTTGAAGAAGATAAAGTTACTGCGACAACATCAATCACAGAAGATTTGGATGCTGATTCACTTGACATTGTTGATTTAATAATGTCTTTAGAAGAAGAATTTAGCATGGAAATTCCCGAAGATCAAGTTGAGAACCTAAAAACTGTGGGAGATATTGTAAAATACATCGAAGATCATGTTTAAAACCTTAGTTTTTAATATATAACCCCCCTCGCCTACGGCGAGGGGGGTTATATATTGTAAAATATCCTCTTTCGTTTTTCGGCGTGAGAGGTCATATATTGAAAAATACCCTTTCCCGGACAAGCTGGAAATAACAAATAATAAATAAAAAATAACAAATAATAAATTATGGAAATATTTATTATTTGTTATTTGTAATTTTTTATTTGAAAAACATTTATTTTATAAATTCTTCTAAAACTTCTTGTAGATTGGGAGAACCTATTTCTTGTAGGTCATAATATACTCTGGTGTTGGGTTTGTCTATTTTACATATACGATTCAAATCAATCGGAGTTGCTATGATAACAGAATCACAGTCGGTGTTTCTAATAGTTTCTTCTAAATCACGGACTTGTTGTTCTCCATATCCCATTGCAGGCAATAAAGTGCCGATATTGGGATATTTTTCGTAGGTTTCTTTTAACTTTCCTACCGCAAATTCCCGTGGGTCAATCAGTTCGGCCGCTCCGTAACGTTTTGCCGCTACCACACCTGCTCCTATTTTCATTTCACCGTGAGTGAGGGTTGGACCGTCTTCTATTACAAGCACGCGTTTGCCTTTAATTTTGCTTGCATCATCGACTTTTATTGTAGAGGCCGCATCAATAACTTTTGCATTAGGATTAGCCTCGGTAATATTTCCGCGAACAGTTTGTATATCTTTAAAATCTGCGCTATCGATTTTGTTTATAACAATTATTTCAGATGTGCGAAGATTAACTTCCCCCGGATAATAAGATATTTCATGCCCCGGTCTGTGAGGGTCAACTACTGTAATCGCGAGGTCGGGTTTATAGAAAGGAAAGTCGTTGTTTCCGCCGTCCCAAAGAACAATGTCACAGCCTTTCGGGTCGTTTTCTACTGCTTTTAATATTTGTTCATAATCAACTCCTGCATAAATTACATTACCGCCGGTTACATACGGTTCATATTCTTCCATTTCTTCGATAGTGCATTTATGCTTTTTTAAGTCGTCTATTTCGGCAAAACGCTGAACTTTTTGGTCATTAAGATTTCCATACGGCATTGGATGACGGATGGCAATAACTTTCAAGCCCTTTTGATTCAATATTTCTACAATTTTTCTTGAAGTTTGACTTTTGCCGCAACCTGTTCTCACTGCGCTTACAGAAATAACAGGCTTGGAGCTTTTTATCATAGTAGCTTTTGGTCCTATAAGGGTAAAATTCGCGCCCGCCGCATTCACACGGGCACTTATTTTCATAACAAAATCATAACTTACATCACTGTAAGAAAAGACGCATTTGTCGATGTCATGCTCTTTTATTACTTTTTCTAAATCTTGCTCCGGGATTATAGGGATTCCGTCGGGATATAATTCTCCTGCTAATTCTTTTGGATATTTTCGTCCGTCGATGTCGGGAATTTGTGCGGCAGTAAACGCGACAACATTGTAGTTCGGATTATCACGATATACCGTATTGAAATTATGAAAATCTCTCCCCGCTGCACCGATAATTATAACATTCTTTTTTATAATATTTTCCTCCATTTCATAGGTATATGAAAAACAACTTTACGTTTTTTACATTCCCATATATTATGTTTTTATTGTAATATATAATACCATATTTGTCAATATTTTTTATTATGAAAATTTTGGTCGTGTATCAAATAAGTTGACAAATGTAGGGGCGATTTCCAATCGCCCGCGGCAAAAAGGTTATTGCAATACTAATCGGCTTTGACACATGACCAAAATTTTTGTATTAAATAATATGGACAAGAAATGATAAGTATGATATACTAAAAAAATGATGAATAAATTTACATATATCGCTCCTTGTCATTTCGGATTAGAAAGTGTACTTGCCGGGGAAATAAAGCGTATCGGCGGAGAAAATGTGACCTCTTCCGACGGTAAAATAACTTTTACCGGTGATATAAACATGGTAGTGCGTGCGAATTTTCAATTGCGTACCGCAGAGCGGGTAATGATAAAATTGAGCGAATTTAAAGCCGAAACTTTTGACCAGCTTTTTGAGGGAACAAAAAAGATTAATTTTGAGGACTATATCAGTAAAAACGACGCGTTTCCTGTTAAAGGACATTCGCTTAATTCAAAACTGTACAGCATACCCGACTGTCAAAAAATAATTAAAAAAGCCGCTGTTGAACGGCTTAAACAACATCATAAAACAAATTGGTTTGAAGAAACAGGCGCATTATACCAAATTCAATTTTCCATAATGAAAGATAACGTCATCATTATGTTAGACACATCAGGGGCAGGACTTCATAAACGCGGATACCGCAGTAATTCTAATATAGCGCCCATAAAAGAAACTTTAGCCGCGGGAATTATAGACCTTGCGAGAGTAAGACATAACAGCACGGTATATGACCCGTTTTGCGGCTCGGGGACTTTTGTTATAGAATCTGCATTAAAAGCACTCGGTATTCCATCAGGGATAAAACGAAAATTTATATGCGAAAACTGGAAAATCATTCCGAAAAACATTTGGAAAGAAGAACGGGAACGCGCCATGAGTTTTGTAAAACATGACGCGGAATTTAAAGCTTTCGGAAGTGATATTGACCCTGCGGCAATAAAATTATCGTTAGAAAACGCAAGAATAAGCGGAACAGTCGCTCGAATGAATATGTTCGTAAAAGATATAAAAAACTTCAAAATGGACAGCGGTATCGTTATTTGTAATCCGCCATATGGAGAGCGTATGCTGGAAATTCGTGCCGCCGAAGAAATTTACCGCGAAATGGGTAAAGTATTTACTCCGGGGGATAAAAAAAGTTATTATATCATAAGCCCTCATGAAGATTTTGAACAATTATTCGGAAGAAAAGCAACAAAACGCCGCAAACTTTATAACGGCATGATAAAGTGCCAGTTATTTATGTATTTCTAAAAATGTTTTAAGATACTATATTCCCAAACCCTGCACGTTTTTGGCAGGGTATACAAACAATAAAAAATTCCAAAATATTTTTTATTTTTTCTTTATTATTTATTATTTCCAGCTTGTCTGGGAAAGGGAGTTTTGCAGATGACATATATAATAATGTCTAACGGAACAGGCAGTCGTTGGCAAAATTATAATAACATACCAAAACAATTAATTAAAATAAACAACGAAACATTATTGCAAAGAACAGTGCGTCTTATTAAAAACAATTCTGCCAACAGCCGTATTATAATCACGTCAAAAAACAAACAACTTCAAACCCAAGGCGCTCAATTGTACACGCCCTTACAGGACAAATTGGAAATAGACCGCTTTACATATGAACTTATATCCGATAATGTTTGTTTTTTATACGGTGATACTTATTATTCAACATTATCTGTCCAAACTATAATTAACACTCCGACAAATGATATTTTGTTTTTTGGAAATGAAAAAAGAATTTTCGCCGTTAAAGTCGGCGATTCAAAACTGATGAAAACACATATAGACAATGTAAGACAATTGTTTTTACAAGAAAAAATAGATAATTGTAAAGGCTGGCATTTATACCAATCTTATGCAAATCTGCCATGGGGAAGCAAAAAAATAACAGATAAATATATACTAATAAACGACGAAACACAAGATTTTAATAATCCAAATGAATATGAAGATTTTTTGAAAGGTAATTGCAAACAATTACAGTGATCAGTGGTCAGAATTCATTATGAATATGAAAGTTTTTTAAAAAGGTAATTGCAAGCAATTACAGTGGTCAGTGGTCAGTGGTCAGTGATCAGATTCTAAAATATAAAGTTTTTTAAAACAAGGAGAAAAGTTTAAGACTTATGATGAAAAAAATAATTTCTTCCGGGATGAAATTTTTAAGATTGTCATATTTATGGGTAACACGGATATTGTTCGCACCAAATCATTTTAAAGTGTGCTTTTTCAAAAAAATCGCTTTAAACATTTTCGGCGGTTATACTGCGGACCAATATGTTTTATATGACTTTAAAAATAATAGTAAAAAAGATTATTTATCCGAATTTGATTGGTACAAATCACGGTATATTAACTATGCTTTCAATAAAATGGTGGACAATAAAATAGTTTGCAGTGAAGTTTTAAAGCATTATGTAAAAATCCCGAAAATTTTCATAGCCAGATATAAAGGCAATTTTATATATTATGATGAAAATGTTAAAACATTCGAAGATATAATAAGCCTTTTGAAACGCGAAAAAAGTTTGTTTGTAAAACCTATTGATGCAGGAAAAGGTAAAGGTGTTCATAGATTTAAGTTTGAAGATACGCAAATATATATCGACAAAACACCATATTCTGAAGAAAAGTTTACCGCGTTCTTAAAATCAACAGGAGATTGGTTGATTACGGAATTGATTGTTCAGCATCCATTTTTAGACCAAATTTATGATCAAACCACAAATACCATGCGTATTATCACAATGAAAGATATAAAAACAAGCGATTTCAAGGTGTTTTTTGCAGTGCAACGAATAGGCACATATGAAACTATCCCCGTAGATAATGGCAGCCGCGGAGGGCTTGTAAGTAAAATTGATTTAGAAACAGGAGAACTGGGGACGGCAAAATCACTTCATTCATTACAAGAACATACTGTTCACCCCGATTCTAAAAATCCGATTAAAGGAATTAAAATTCCAAATTGGGAAGAAATTAAAACACAAGTCATAACTTTAGCGAAAAATTTCCCATTTATGAATTTGATCGCATGGGATATTTTACTTATTGATGATGGAATATGTATAATAGAAGCAAATACATCCTCGGGTGTAAATATCATACAACTTTGGGGCGGACAAAAAAACGATGAATTAGGAGATTTTTATAGATATTATAAGATTATAAAGTGAAAAACATAAGCGATTGCAAAAAGTGAAAATTAAAATGTAGGGGCGGCAATCTGCCGCCCGCGTCAAATTGCAATTGTTTACGAAGTCGCTAAAATAAAAACAAAGGAGGAAAATTGAAATTGGAAAAGATACGTTTGGGAGTTATTGGTGTCGGGAATATGGGGAAAGGTCATATTCAGTATATTTTGGACGGTAAATGTCCGGAAATTACGGTGACAGCGGCGGCTGATATTGACGAAAAAAAACTGGATTGGGTTTCTGAAAATGCTCCGGAAATAAAAAAATTCGCAACAGCAGAAGAATTGTTGGATTATAAAAATATTGATTCTGTGCTTATTGCCTCTCCGCATTATGGACATCCAAAATTGGCAATAACCGCTTTTGAACGCGGTTTGCACGTTATGACAGAAAAGCCTGCCGGGGTTTACACATTGCAAGTTAAAGAAATGAACGAAGCGGCGGCAAAAACCGACGTGATATTTGCGATTATGTGGAATCAACGCACAGACCATATTTACCGCAAAATGCGTGAGATTGTAAAAAGCGGCGAATTGGGTGAAATTCGGCGTACAAGTTGGATTATTACCGATTGGTACCGTCCGCAATGTTATTATGAATCAAGCGACTGGCGCGCTACATGGAAAGGCGAGGGCGGCGGCGTGCTTATAAATCAATGTCCCCACAATCTGGATTTATGGCAGTGGATATGCGGAATGCCAAAAACAATACAGGCTAATTTACATTACGGCAAATGGCATAATATCGAAGTAGAAGACGATGTTTCGGCATATGTTGAATACGAAAACGGTGCAACAGGTACGTTTATCACCACAACAGGAGATGCCATCGGTACAAACAGATTTGAAATAACATTCGACGGCGGAAAATTATTAGCAGAAAACGGAAAGTTGACTATGTGGAAACTGGAAACTTTTGAATCAGAATTTTCACGCACAACACAGGACAGATTTGCTGTACCAAAATTTGAAATGACACAGGTAAAAACCGACGGTAAGTCCGAACAACACCCGGAAATAATGAATAATTTCGCAGAAGCTATTTTACATAAAAAACCGTTAATTGCCAAAGGTGAAGAGGGCATTAATGCATTGACAATATCAAACGCAATGCACCTTTCTGCATGGCTTGATAAAAAAATCACTCTGCCTTTGGATGAAAAGTTGTTTTATAATGAGTTGATGAAAAGAGTTAAGTAAATATATCCACCCCCGCCTACGGCGAAATGTGCCGTTCCCCTTCGCAAAGGATTGCGTTCGGCACGGATAAGGCGGATATGCGAAAAAGTTGATGATGTATATTTACATCCATTAGCGAAAGTGAATATGCGAAATAAATATTGACTTTATAATTATTATATAGTAGTATAAATTTATTCGCAATATTACCTTAAAAAAGGAATGATAATAAGAATGCCCTCTAAATTTGAAGTGAAAGATTTGAATTTATTTTATGGCGAAACCCCGGCGTTGAAAAATGTAAATCTTTCGATACCATCTCACCAAATTACCGCTTTAATCGGCCCTTCCGGGTGCGGCAAGTCTACTTTTTTAAAAACTTTAAACCGCATGAACGATTTAATTGACTCATGCCGAATTGAGGGTAGTATACTTTTAGACGGTGTTGATATATATAAAAATTATGATGTCATGAAACTTCGTAAATATGTAGGAATGGTGTTTCAAAAACCCAATCCTTTTTCTATGTCGATTTATGATAATATTGCATATGGCCCTCGAGTTCACGGCATAAAAAAACGCAGTGTGCTCGATGAGATTGTGGAAAGCAGTTTAAAGCAAGCGGCAATTTTCGATGAAGTTAAAGACCGTCTGCACAAAAACGCACTGTCTTTATCCGGCGGACAGCAACAAAGAATTTGCATAGCGAGAGCTATTGCCGTAAAACCCGATGTGCTTTTGATGGACGAACCTACAAGTGCATTAGACCCGATTTCCACATTGAAAATAGAAGATTTAGCGTTAGAATTAAAAGAACATTATACAATAGTAATAGTTACCCATAATATGCAGCAAGCAGGACGAATGAGCGATAACACCGCGTTCTTTTTGATGGGTGAAGTTATCGAATATTCCAAAACATCTAAAATGTTCCAAACCCCGGATAACCCAAAAACAGAAGATTATATTACAGGAAGATTCGGGTGATTTTATTAATGTGTACCTACCTCGCCTGCGGCGGAGCAGGTACACGCGAAAATATTTATTGTAGTTTTGTACAAACCCAGTGCATGGGCATAATACCAATATCCAATAAAAGTGTTGATAAAAAATCGGCGTAAAAACCATATATCAAAGTCTTTACTTGATTTTTTATAAACTTTTTAATTGGATATTGGTATAAGTAATGTCCGTATTCCTTCGACTGCGGCGAGGAAATACGGACGCGAAAAAATATATGTGGTAAATAAAATGATGTATACACTCCCCCGCCTGCGGCGGGGGAGTGTATACAAAAAAGGATGATTTTATTTGTTTGATGCTGAAAAAATAAAAAACGAAATAGTGTTGTGGATAAGGGATTTTTTCGATACAAACGGAAAAAATTCATGTGCTGTGGTGGGCATTAGCGGCGGAAAAGACAGTTCGATTGTCGCCGCTTTATGTGTGCAAGCTCTGGGTAAAGATAAAGTTTACGGCATTTTGATGCCGCAAGGCAATCAAAAAGATATTGATATAGCGAAAGAACTTGTGGAGTATTTGGGAATAAAATACAGTATTATTAATATAAAAAATACTGTTGATACATTGCTTGAAACTATCACAAAAGAAAGCGAACCGCCTAATGAACAAGAGAGCGTGAACACCCTTGCAAAAAACAGATTTCCGCTTAATGAACAAGCGGAAGTGAACACCCCTGCAAGAAACAGATTTTCGCTTAATGAACAAGCGAAAATAAACATTCCTGCAAGAATCAGAATGACAACATTATATGCTGTTTCTGCCGCAATAAACGGTTTTGTTGCGAACACTTGTAATTTGAGCGAAGAATGGGTAGGATATTCCACAAAATACGGAGATTCTGCCGGTGATTTCAGCCCTTTGGCAAATCTAACCGTAACAGAAGTAAAAGCTATCGGCAAAAGTTTGAATTTCCCGTCAAAATTTACAGAAAAAATCCCCGAAGACGGACTTTCGGGGTTAACTGATGAAGAAAATCTGGGATTTTCCTATGATGTTTTAGATAAATATATCCGTGAGGGAATATGTGACGATAAAAGCGTTAAAGATAAAATCGACAAACTTCACATTCAAAATCGTCATAAACAAGAACTTATACTGGCATATAAGTGTGAATAATTGTGTGCACGCCCACCTGCGGTGGGCGTGCACACTCGAAAAATTTCATATCATTTATTCGTGCATACACTTTTGTCGCAAATAGATAGATGTTTCCGAAAAACTTTATATCATTTATTCGTGCATACGCCCCCGCCGCAGGCGGGGGCGTATGTATAAATAAACACATTATCCTCTTGCTTGATTTATTTCTTCACTTATTGAATCAAATACTTTTACTATCAGTGGGTCAAAATGTTGACCTGCTTCTTTTTTTATAATATTCATTGATTCTTCGTGGCTATACGGTTTTTTATAAGAACGTTCGGATGTGAGTGCATCATATACGTCGATTATTGCCATCAAACGTCCATGTAACGGAATTTGTGTACCTTCAAGTCCGTGTATGTACCCTTTTCCGTCCCAACGTTCGTGGTGATATGCCGCAAATAATTTCGCACTATGTAAAAATTCCTCGTCCCCTGCTCTTTTCATCGCTTTGTCTATAATTTGTTCACCTTCGATTGTATGTGCTTTTACAACTTCAAATTCTTCGAAAGTGAGCTTGTCTTTTTTGTTTATTATATTGTCCGGGATAACAATTTTTCCTATATCATGCAAACGTGCTGATGCAATGACAGTTTCTAAATTCCAATTGCGTATTTCGTTTGAATATACACCTTGTGATAACATCGCGTTCATTAATATTTCCATGTAGATTGTGGTTCTTTCAAGATGTCCGCCGGTGTTTTTGTTGCGTTTTTCGATTATATCAGACAACGCAAATACCATACCGTTTTTCAATCGAATTAGTTGCTCTGTGCGTTCAACGAGTTGTGCTGTGCGATCTCGAATTACATTGTCAATATTAAGATGATTTCTTATTCGATTCAACAAAACCGGTTTTGAAAAAGGTTTGTTTATAAAATCTCGAGCACCTTGCTCTATGCCGTAAGCTTCGTTAACAGAATCGTTCAATCCGCTTAAAAATATAACAGGAATTTGTGAATACATAGAATTTGATTTTAATTTTCTCATCGCTTCAAACCCGTCCATTTCCGGCATTTTAACGTCAAGTAAAATTAAATCAGGGATAATTTTCTTTAAAATTTTAAACATTTGCGAAGCGGATGATAGTGCGATTACCCGATATTGACTATTCAACGCTTCTTCTCCTACAGTAAGATTTGAGGCGTTGTCGTCTACAATAAATATAATTTTGCGTTCATCATTTTCTTTTATTTCAGCATTATTTTTATAATGGCAAACTCTGTTTCTACCGGCGTTTTTGGCGGAATAAAGCGCTAAATCCGCTCCGGAAATTAATTCATCTACCGTAATTTTATTATCAGAAATCCAAGTGTTTACACCGATACTTACTGTAATGTTAGTGTTTTGACCTCTTGATCCGATGATATTCATGTTTTCAATGTTTTTTCGTATTTGCTCTGAAATATGAATTGCCCCTTTTTCATCGGTTTCAGGCAATAAAACAATAAATTCTTCACCGCCCCACCGCGCGGCAAAATCATTTGGACGTTTGAGCGATTTCGTGAGGGTTTTGGCGGTTTCCTGCAAAGCGACGTCGCCTTGTTGATGCCCATGAGTATCATTATAATTTTTAAATTTATCTACATCAATCATAAAAACACTGATTGGATTTGAATTGCGTAATGCTCTTCGCCATTCTATATTTAAACGTGTTTCAAAATTGCGTCTGTTGGGTAAATCTGTCAATTGGTCAATCATACTGATTCGTTCAATGGTATGTAGTTGATTCAAGATTTTCATTTGATTTTGCACCCGTAATTTTACAATCAAAGAGTTAAAAGGTTTGGTTATATAATCTGCCGCACCTAAAAGCAATCCTTTTTCTTCATCTTCTGAACTGGAAAGACCTGTAATGAAAATAACGGGGATATTTTGCGTTTTTTCGATTTTCTTCATGGCATTAATTACATCATAACCGTTCATTTCGGGCATAACAATATCCAAAAGCATAACATCAGGAATATGTTTTTCCGCCGCATTAATTGCAGATTGTCCGCTTTTTGCCGCATAAACAGTATAATCAGCACTTAAAATATGTGTTAAAGCCATTATATTAGAATTTTCATCATCCACAATAAGCACACTGTTTTTCTTTTTTTCCGATATTTTCATTTAGAATCAATTCCCCTTCCCAGACAAGCTGGAAATATTAAATTACAAATAATAAATAAAAAATATTTTGGAATTTTTTATTTATTTATTCTTTGATGGATTATTTTGTATATAAATTCTTTATCGCGTTTTCCTATTCCTGTAATTTCAAGGGTTTCTTTTAATGTTTTATCAACGGTTTTAATTTCTATAATATCATTTACTACGGTATATATTATTCGATATTTCGCATTGTCAAAATATAATTTATAATATCCACGCAGGTCTTTGCCATTTTTATTTTCGAGCGGGATTCCTAATTTTTTTCCTGCTTTTTTTAATTTATGTAACAACAATGAACATTCATTTTTAAGATTAAGAGGTAATTTATTGTAATCATTTTTCGATTCTTCAGTAAAAACTATTTCTATAATTTTCATTATTAAATTCCTGTAATAATTATTATAATTATGCGAATAATAATTATAATAATTATTCAAATTATTGTTGACATTTTAATTTCTTTGTTGTATACTTACAAGTAAGTATAAATAGAAATCACTTTAACAAAGTCCCTGTGTTTTAAATAACAAATAATAAATTTCAAAATTTTTCATTTTTTCTTTATTATTTGTTATTTGTTGAAAAAGGAGTTGCAAACAATATGCAAATAACTGTAAATTCTATAATACCTATCACTGATGCAACAAAACGTTTTAAATCAGCTTGTGATAAAACAAAAAAACTCGGTACAACTTTTATTTTTAAAAATAACCGTCCTGATATTGTAATGATGGATATTGATTATTATGAACAGCTTTTAGCTGTGTTTGACGACATTGAACATTCGGAAATTGCCGAATTAATAGAAAAACGAAAAAAATCCGATAACGGAAAGCGATTTTCTTTCGATGAAGTTATAAAGCAATAGATATTTATTTAAGAGGCGTTGTAAAACAAAGATTTACAAAAATCAAGCGCAATTTTACAAATCAATTTTTCGACACTTTCTTATCTTACTGTTGAACGGATTAGACGGCGATTTATAAAATCTTTTGTATGTGCCGCTATTTTTTCATGTAGAATTTTCTCGTCGATTGGTTTGATTATGTAATCGCAAACTCCAAGTCCTATCGCTGAAAAAATAGTGTCATGGTCATTTTCAGATGTCAAAAACATAATCGGAGTTTCTTCATGAACAGGGTCTTCTCTGATTATATTTATAAGGTCAAATCCGCTTAATTTCGGCATATTACAATCAAGCAAAAACAAGTCGGGTTCAGTGAGTTTTAATACGTCTTTTATCCTTTCGGAATATGGCAAAGTATATACTTTATATCTGTCTTTTAATGTGTAGTTTACTGATTTTAATATGCTTGGGGAATCATCGACGGCGAGTACAACCGGCTTGTTGTCTATTTGCATTTGCAAGTCAAATTGGTAATTAATGCTTTCGAGTAATTTTGCATCAGAAACAGGCTTGAACAAAATATCAACCGCTCCATGTTCGATAGCTTTAACAACGCTTTCCTTGTCGGTTTTTCCTGTTAAAAATATAATCGGTATATCTTCGTAATTGCTGTCGTTTTTCAACCGTTTTGCAATTTCGAATCCGTCAACTTGCGGCATATTTATGTCAAGCAATATTAAATCGGGTGTTATATTAACAAGGATTTCAAATAATATTTCTGCTGTTTTCGCAGGAAAAACTTCATAATGCTTTTTCAATCTGTCTTTTACAGACAAAAGCATAAATTGAACATCATCGACATAAATAATTTTTTTCCTTTTGGCTTTATTTGTGCTGTTTTCGTTATCAACAGTTTTTATTTCTTCATTAAAAATTTTATTTTCATCCATTATGTAATCATTTCCTTTTAAAAATGTGGTTAAAAAGTAATTGCGAAATTCGCAATTACAGTGATCAGTGGTCAGTGATCAGTGATCAGATTCCAAAAATCATAATGTTTCTACACATTTATATTTTATACTAATTTACTATAAATGTCAATACTAATCCCAATTATTTATATAATATTTATTATATATACACACCCGCCGTTGGCGGGTGTGTATAATAAATTTGCTATACGCACATTTCTACCATAATAGTGTTTTTTGCATACACACACCCGCCAACGGCGGGTGTGTGTATATACTAAAATTTTAATTCTTCCAGTTGTGTTTTTGAAACTTCTGAGGGGCAATTTGTCATTAACTCTCCGGAGTTTTGCATTTTCGGGAATGCTATAACTTCTTTTACCGATGTTTTTCCTGCTAAGAGCATTACTAATCTGTCAATTCCGTATGCCATTCCGCCGTGGGGTGGCACACCGTAATTAAATGCGGTTAATAAAAACCCAAATTTTTCGTCTATTTCTTCTTTTTCCATGCCCAGTGCTGTGAACATTTTATTTTGTGTTTCGATGTTGTTTATTCTTATAGAACCGCCGCCTATTTCATGACCGTTGATGATTAAATCATATGCTTTTGCACGGCAGTTTTTGGGGTCGGTTTCCAATTTGTCAATGTCTTCATCAACAGGAGCAGTGAAAGGATGATGTTTCGCATACAACCTTTCGTCTTCTTCATCATATTCAAATAGCGGAAAGTCTACTACCCACAAAGGCTGAAATTTCGCCTTATCTATCAAGTTCAAGCGTTCGCCCAGTTCTAATCTTAACGCACCCAATGAATTGTATACCACATCATTATTCGAATCCGCAACGATAAATATTATATCGCCTTGTTCGGCATTAACGCGTTCACGGATAGTTTTTACTTCTTGTTCGGTAAGAAATTTTTCATAACTTGAAGATTCTGCATCGGGGGTAATTTTTAACCATGCGAGTCCTTTTGCTTTATATGTTTTCACAAGTTCTGTAAGCTTA
>Ga0099364_10009258_pt1 | contig 13687 bp, 7 predicted proteins | sample TergutTh196P3_FD_73070 | JGI IMG/M metagenome (GOLD analysis project Ga0099364, IMG submission 73070) | Microcerotermes parvus P3 segment gut microbial communities from Pointe-Noire, Republic of the Congo - Th196 P3 | ecosystem: Host-associated > Arthropoda: Insects > Digestive system > Gut ...
CCTCCGAGTACATCTGCGGTGAAGACGAAAGGCCGCAGGGTCACATCCATACGGAAGACTGCTACGACGACGCAGTGGTTGAATGTGAAGAAACAGGTCACACGCACGGCCCGGAATGCTACATGATAAGCGAAGTGCCGATATGCGGCATTGAAGAGCACGAGCACTCGGAAGACTGTATCCAAGTAGAAAGAGTATCGTCTCCGGACGGCGCAGGATCGGAAAGCAATCCGTACAATATTTCAAATGCGATCAGCCTTGCGTTCATAGCGGAGCAAGTTAATGCAGGTGAGGGTAATTATGCAGACGCATACTATGTATTAACGGGCGACCTCGCACTGTTCGGCGAAAACTGGACCCCCATTGGCACGGAAGCATCACCGTTCACAGGCGTCTTTGACGGTGGCGGATATACGATTAGCGGACTATACATCGAAGACAGCTCACTCAACAACGCAGGACTGTTCGGTTATGTTCATAACGGCGAAATCCTCAACCTTGGCATCACAGACGCATACATAAACGCCGGTTCAAACGTTGGCGGTCTGGTAGGCTACCTGGCTTCAGGCAGTGTGTCGGGCAGCTACGTAACGGGTAGCGTGTTGGGGCAAAACAATATCGGCGGACTGATAGGCTACATTGGCTTAGGCAATGACATTTCGAGCAGCTACGCCGATGTGACGATCGTAGGTCAAGAGAATGTCGGCGGCATGTTTGGAAACATTAACGCCGGCGAAGTATCAAACATCTACGCCAAAGGTATGGTAATAGGAGAGGACAACGTCGGCGGCTTGGTTGGCAGCATTGGAAACGCCACAATAGCGTACAGCTACGTAGTAAACGAAGTAACAAGCAACGGCAGCGTCGGAGGGATTGAAGGCTCAGACAGCGGATTAGGCACTGTGACGGGCAGCGTCGCCCTCAACCCCGAAATCAGCGGTGAGAACGCCGGACGTATAACAAGCGAAGCCGAAGAAGGCACGTTATCAAATAACTATGCCATTGAAGGCATCCTCAACGCCGAGGGCGAAACGGAATGGGCGGAGGCAGAAGCCGAAGGGATAGACGGCGAAACCGTATCTATATATGAAATAGCCTCAGCGGAATTCTGGGTCGAAACAGTTAACTTCAGCCCCTCCGTCTGGGAATTGGAAAGCGGCTTCATACCGACGCTGCAAGGCATAAGCGGTCAGAACGGAACGATCCCCCCATTCATCGCATTCAGCCCCATGAGTCTTACGCAGCCGGCGTCGGCAGGCACTCCCGCTCAGTTGAGGTCGCTTTTCAATGACCCCACGACAACGCATATCATGCTGACGGCAGACATTACGATGCCGAACTCGACATCAAACACTGTGACCGCCAGCGGCAACCACTACTTGGTTGCAGGCACTAATAAGACGATTTACGGTAATGGCTATACACTTAACCTGCGGAATAATGTCATGCGGGCAGGGCGCTTTGACCTCACCTTGGTTGGCAATCTTAACATTACAGCAACCACAGCTAATCTCGTGAGTAGTCTCACGGAGATAGCAGTCATGACATTCCCGAAGCACGAGGCAAATATTTCGGGAAGCGCTGAAGGAAAATTCACCATCAGCAGAACAGACGCAATTCCTGAGTGGGGAATAAATGCCGGCAATAAAGTAACCATCAGCAGAAATAGAAATGCAAATGAGCGTGTTGACGTTTATATTGGAGCTGACGTTACTCGTGCAAGCAACACAAATCTTATAAACGGGTTCGGACAATTCATATTTGAGAGCAACACAGTGTTTAACGGGGTTGCGAGGACAAATAGGGTTAATCAAAACGACGGCATGGCGCAGACGGCTGTTATCCGTTCAAATGTTGCCAGCAAGTTTGAAGTTCAGTCAGGTGCCTCTGTAACATTGATTGCCGACCACGACGGGCCTTCCACATACACTTTTGGCGGAACGGGTACCAGTCCGAATACACACGGGTCCACGGCTCTTGCCCTCATGCGGCCCTACAGCACAGCAGCGGTTGTCACCCAAGAGTTTATTATCGCCCCGAACGCCGAGCTGAACGTAGTCGCATATGGTACGGGAGGCATAGCAAGAGGATGGTCGCCCCTGATGCTGCTGTACGCCTCGAACGAGGAACCTACAGCTCCAGCAGGCTTGAGGCCAACCAACCAAACCGGTCTGGCATATTCACGCGCCAATCGGGCGATAAGCGCAGCAACCATAGAAGGCACATTGAATATCGTCTCGAACAACGGCAACGGATTATACTACAACTATATAGAGCCAAATCATACAAACACATCCAGCACCTTTACGGTCAACGGCGGCACGGTGAATATCGTCGGCGCAAGAAGAAGCCTGACGGATACCAATATAAATGCCAATATTTCAGTTGATGATTGGTTTGCGACGACGGATTGGGCGGCGCGCATGGAGCAAGTGAAAAATCTGCCCACTGTGGTCAGCGTAAGTGTTGATTTGGAGTACGCCACTTTTGAAGCTTACGGGCCCATGAATATGGACATCACCGTACAAAACAAAGGCAAAATGTACTTACACAACAACGGTCTGCGCGGTATGTCCTTGGCTGGCGGAGGGATAGCAAATGATAGCTACCAAGGTCAAAAAAATGTAACGGTCACAGGCGAAGGTTCTGTACTTGACGTCTATGGGGCTCTGTGGGCCATCGCTGCGGAAAACTTCCCGAATATAACCATCGAAGCGAATCAGGGTGGTAAGATCAATCTGGCAAGCGCATTTCAAATTGACTCGCCTGCTCTTCCGTCAGCACCGGGATTCTCAACTTCTACTCCTGTATATGTTCCCGGTAGCACGGTCTACACAGTTGGGAATACTACTTTCAATGTGATTGGGTCAGGGTCGGAGATTAATGTCGAACATCGGGGTGGAGCTTACGCAGCAATATTCGCCGACGGAATGGTTAGCAGGAAGCTCACCATCAATATACTGCAAGGCGGCCATATGAACGCCTCCAGCAAGAACTCAGGGATAGATTATCCGGCGGACAGGGCGACGATTACAGCTCAGACAGCGAGACAAGTTCTCCACGAGATCATCATTGACGGTCCGGGCAGTACGCTCCGCGTATGGAACGAAAACACAAGAAGAACAAATGACGGTTCCCTTTACCCCAGAGGCGCAATAGCTTTCGCGGCAAATACGCAAGGCAGCATACATGTCACAAACGGCGGTAATCTGTATGCAAGAAGCAACAACTACATGAGCCCGACGGTATCGCTGGGCGGATACAGCGGCAGCAATGACAGATATTTGAACTTTGCGGACAGAAGCAGCCCAATGGGAAGGCTCGTCATAGACCGCCCCGGTGAAATAGACATTAGAAATGACGCGCAGTGGAAGTTCCATGAGACCATCCCATCAGACAATAACACAACTGCTTTGGGGCATACAGTTCTCAACTTCCGGAATCCTGTGGCGCTCAGGGGCACAGAATACGTCATCTATCGCCATGACTTAGTTGGTGTTGACTTGGCAGTTCCATTTAACAATCCATTCTCAAGCCAGTTCAACAGGCCTATAGAAATCAGCAACACCCTTAAAATCACCACGTGGCCTGTGTGGAACGGAAGTGCGCTGCTCAACGAAAGCCCCCTGCCGTCCACGACGCAGTGGAGCGCTCCCGGTGATGTTTCCGTTGGGAACCTGTGGCACAACAATTTATACACTGGGGCAAATACGTGGGACGATCAACACAACACATGGACAAATATCGACTATTTCATTGGACGCAACAATGCGACTTCATCAGATACCCGCACGCTGTCCTATAGAGATCGCCTAACAAATCCAACCACGGTTACGCATATAGGCTATACTCTACCAAACCCGCAGCTCTCCGGAACGGTGACGTATGCAAGCCCACCACAAGGAACATATAACAACAGGGCGATGCAAGGGTTTGCGCACAACTCAACTGATTCGCAGGCAGACAGACGCAGAAATACGATTGACCCGGTCAGGCAAAGATCAGAGTTCATCTTGTCAGACTACGGTAGGATAGCAATAAACGGCAACTACAAGCCGAGCAATGAGATAGCTAACCTCGACATAGATAAAAAAGTGTACGAGAAACCGTATGTTGCGACTATAGATGTAAATGATATTAAAGAGTGGGGACCGACAGCCATGTTGGGTAAAGACTCACAGGCGTTGTTCAAAATCGTAGTTACGAACAAATCCACTGTCGCTGCTGAAAACGTAAAAATAGATGATGTACTTAAGCTCTTCCCGCGTGATGGATCGTCCGAAGTGAACATAAATCCGATTGGCACATGGTTGAATGGCAAAGACCCGACGCAGTCGTTCACTGTACGCGCTGCCGTGGAAGATAATGGCGTGATGAAGTATGGTGAAGAAGTATTCTACTTCGTATCAAATCCACTGGGAGAATACGGCGAGTATTTGAACACTGCGACGATAAAAGAAGACCCCAACATCAACAATCCCAGCTATATAGGCGGCGGCGACTCATCTGAAGCTAGAGTGTATGTACAGCCTAATGTGGAAATAGTAAAAACATGGGAAAATACAAGTAAAGCCGACGACCCCAATGCTTCAGTTACATTTGTCTTCGTGAGCGATACCGACGGTGCGGTGTACCTTGCTGAACACACAGAAAACGGCGTGTTTGCCACCTCCGTCCCCATGCCGCTGGGTTGGTACAGCCTCTACGAGATAAGCCCTTCATCTTATAGGCCGCAAGGGGAGCAGGAATGGTCTAAATGGACGCCGCCCGCCACAGGCAGCTGGTTGGATCGTGTGACGTTAGCCATTGGCAGTAGGGATATTTACAAGTTCAGCGATATGGTTTACCTGAATTCAGATGGCAGCTTCGATAAAGGACATCCAGACGCTGATAAGCAGACTTGGAATCCTGCGGTTACAAACACTCTGATCGGCGGCCCCATCCTCCCCGACACCGGCGGAGACGGATTATGGAGAACGCTCGCCAGCATCGGACTCGCGCTGACAGCACTCATGGGAGTTGCTTTGACAGTGATAAATGTAGGAAAAGTAAACATGCGCCGTCACGCAAACGAGGGTCCCCCGGCTCCACGCGTCAAATACAGAGGATCCCGTTTCAATGACGACCCCGTCCCTGAGAAATCAATATGGGACACTGACAAAAATAAAGGGGGCTGAGGAACTGAAACACATAGTGTATAAAGGCCCCAAACCATTGCAACACTAGGGGAAAGCGTCTCCTAAACACCGCAGAAAATGATGAAAAATATGTGGAAAATGTGACGAAGAATGTGACGGATATATTGTATAACTATCATATAGTGACAAAACAAGTGACAAACAAAAAGCTACTCAAAAAATTTAAAGGAGAAAGAAAAATGAAAAAGAAAGTATTTGCACTGACCATAGCATTAACAATGCTACTAGCCCTAGCCCTCCCACTGGGAGCATCGGCAACGCAGGAGGTAGGTACGATTATCCTTAACCTCGCAGCGGCCAATACCCCGCCGGAAGTCACCGCGAATTTTGAGCATTTGACATTCAATGCTTACAGAGTGTTTACATTGACAGGGAACTCAACTTCAGGGTTTATCTATGGGATACACGGTGATTTTGAAGATTTTGAGTACGATGGAGAGTCCGGTGAAGATCTGATTGACTTAATCTATGGTTTAAATGACACAGGTTTGCGCAGACTGACGGAAGCTCTGATGGAACATATCCGCGATGAAGATGTTGACCCCACATCTATTCAAGCCCCCACATCTACCAACGGTTATCGGAGCGTTACATTTGCTAATGTACCTAGAGGCTACTACCTCATCACAGGACAAGTAAAAGAAACTCCTCCGGGGACGATAGCGGCTTTTCTAGCCTTGGTATCCACGGGTAGCGAAGAATTAGATATCTCCCCCAAGTTTGACCTACCCAAAATCGACAAAGTCTTTGAAGAAAATGAACAGAAGGTAAACGATGCGACGATAGGGGATACGATAGGCTACAAGGTTCCCATCACGTTGCCGTCAAACCTGAAAGCATTCGATGAGTATATCCTTATCGTTAGAGACACCATGAGCAAAGGCTTAACATTTGTTCCGGACAGTGTGAGAGTTAATGGTGATGTCGTGGCAGGCACGGGTACATACGCTGTTACGGCTACACCGGTCGCTGGTCAACCTACCCTTGTTACTATAACATTTAACTCGGATTGGGTTCTTGCCAGAGAAGCCAGCAGCGTTATAATGGTAACGTACGATGCTATACTGAATCAGCTTGCTGAAGTAGATAAACCAGAGACAAACGAAGTCGAACTGGAATACAGCAACGATCCGTCTAATACTGCGAAAACGGGAACAACCGTACCTCCCGACGAACCCCCCGAAGTCTATACTTTCGATATTGATATCTACAAATACACAGGTAATATTGAAGATGAAAGCGATACACCACTTGGTGGAGCGAAGTTTGTACTCTCAAGAACAGGCACTCATCTTGACGGCCAAGGTACCATTGCAGCTAAAGTAGCCGCGATCAAAGCAGAAAGCTTCATTGATTTCATCCCGGTTGTCCAAGTAAGCCCCGGTAATTTCAGAGTCGCGGTGGCTGGCGAAGCGAATCGCATCAAAGAAATGACGACGCACACAGATGGATCGCTCAATGTCTTCGGCCTAGGTGCTGGAACCTACTACCTATACGAGACCGAAACAGCAGATGATACCACCTACACACTGTTGACCGCACCGGTTGTGATTACTATCATACACGACGCGGATGCTGAGGGTAATCTGCTAGGAACCGCAACTGTTAACTACAGTTATGGTGTTCAGACTTACAGTAATGTCGAGAAAATAAACATTTTGAATAGCCGCGCAACCTTATTCCCCGACACGGGCGGAGTCGGAACCACAGTATTCTACATCGTAGGCGGCTTGGTCATGGCCGGCGCGATAGTGACGCTGATAATCCGCAGGAGAGTTGCAGTAAAATAAGTTGATAACTCGTAGGGGCCGCCCAACAACGGCGGCGGCCCCTACATTCCCCACAAACCACCACTTACGTCATTGCGGGCTTGACTCGCAATCCCCTATGGTGTATGATATATTCATGTTAACTGAACCTTAAACCTCCGGCACATAAACAAATGAAAAAATTTCTAAAACAAAACGTGCTCACCATAGCGATAGTGTTTGTATTCCTCATAGGACTTGCCGTGATGGTTTTTCCGGTGGTCAGCGATTATTTCATACAGCGCAGCCAGTCGAGAGTCGTCGCGTCCTACCGCCAAGTGATCGAGAGAATGGATCCCCGAGACATAGAAGGGATGCTCGCGGCGGCGCAGGAGTATAACGATAGGCTTCTGATGAATCCGAACCGCTTTGAGTTCACAGAAGAAGATTACGCAGAATACTACACCATGCTCAGCGTAGACACAGACGGAGTCGCAGTCATCGGAGCGGTTGAAATAGGTCTTATCAATGTCAGCCTCCCCATATACCACGGCACAAGCGAATCCGTGCTCCAAGTAGCCATAGGTCATTTAGAAGGGTCGACTTTACCCATCGGAGGACCGGAAACCCATTCAGTGATTACCGGGCATCGGGGTCTTCCTTCCGCACTGCTGCTCACGGAACTGGACCGCATGGGAATAGGCGATACATTTGTGGTGCATGTGCTCAACGAAACCATGACATATATGGTAGATCAGATACTCGTCGTAGAACCGCACGATTTCAGCGCATTGCTGGTTGAACCGGGCATGGACTACGTCACATTGCTCACCTGCACCCCCTACGGAATCAACAGCCACAGGCTCCTTGTCAGAGGACACCGCATCGAAAACGAGGAAGCCGCCGCAGTAGTAAGAACGGTAATACTATCAGAAGCCAGAATGGTCAGAAGACAAATTGCACTATTTGTAATTTTCATCCCCGCGTTGATCATCCTGAGCACAATAAGAATAATCCTTAACATGCGCAGCCGCAAAAAAGACAAATAACCGAATGTGACTTGCAGAAATGTGAATAGTGCCCACCCGCACTCCCGGCACAACTTTCATCTCTCAAATCTCATACTCTCAAACTCCGACAGAGGGGGGGTCCTGATATGAAACGGACCATAAGTATCATAATAGTTGTATTATTGCTCGCGGCATACGGAACAGCCTTAGCCGTCGATACGAGCCGGACAGGCAGTATCAGTCTGTTAATGGAATATTCCGGAGCGCCGTTGCAAGGCATTTCAGTGAGCCTGTATAGGGTTGCCGGCGTAGACAGTTCCGGCAGCTTCACCCTTACAAGCGATTTTTCCACCTCCGGTGTAGACCTGAATAACGTGCAGTACACCGGCAATAATACAATAGACGCAAATACAAACAGAACGCTGTCCGCGGTTCTCCGCGATTTTGCGGCGAATAACAACCGGCAGCCGATAACACAAAGTCAAAGTTCAAACAATAACGGTTGGGTAGAGTTTACAGGGCTTAGCACCGGCATGTACCTTCTCGTGCAGAACACTACGAGCACCTATGGTCACATAATGGATCCTGCGTTAATTCCGTTGCCTGCCTATTCCAACAACGCATGGAATTACGACGTACCTATCCACCCGAAATTTGACCTTGTATCACAGCCTTCACCCCCGCCCCCGCCGCCGTCGCCTTCTCCGCCCCCGTCTGCGCCGCCGTCTCCATTACCGCCGTTGCCAACGCCCCCGTTGGGTCTGCCGACGCAACCCCCGCCCGGCAATACGTTTGTTCCCGATGGAAACGGATACATTGAGCTTGACCCCGACGGTGTACCCCTTGGCAAATGGGAACCCGACGACGACGTATTGATATTCGACCCGTTCCCGCCCCTTGCAAACCTTCCGCAGACAGGACAATTACGCTGGCCTATCCCGGTGTTGTCATGCCTCGGTATGCTGATGGCAATAACGGGTGTGATAGTGGTGAAGAAACATGAAAAGAATGAAAATGAAATCTAAGAAAATCGGTATAGCGCTCATCGTTATCGGCATGATTTCCGTTCTTACGAGCGGAGGGCTTTGGCTGTTCAACAGTATGGAAGATAACGGAGCTGCGGATTTTTCTGAAAATACTGCACAAGCCATCTTCGAACAAATCGACGTCGGTACGCCGGAGTATGTTGCCGTGCAGCCGCCATTAAACCCTGACGCTTTAGAAGATATGGAAGAGGGCCTGAGATACGTCATTATTGACGGAGTGGCATACATAGGTGTACTGGATATACCATCGCTGGATATCAGTCTGCCTGTCAATGCCTCATGGAGCTACCCCGCCCTCAAAAACACACCATGCCGATTCAGCGGCACAATTAAAGGCAACGATCTGGTAGTTGCGGCACACGCCTACGACAGCCATTTCGGACCCATACAAAATCTGCCGATGGGCGATTTAGTCGTCCTGACAGACGTAGACGGAATAGAGCATATCTACCAGGTAGCAAAAACCGAGGTAGTGAGGCCGGCCGATACAGCCCACGTCATGTACAGCGACTACGACCTGACCCTATTCACCTGCACCTACGGAGGCCAGTCAAGAGTAGTAGTCCGCTGCATCCGCGCCATAGAAAACACAGCCGCGGAAGAATAACAACCAAAACCGGAAAACAAAAAACTAAAACTAAAACGACAGAGCCGCCCCAAAAAGGCGGCTCTGTCTCTTAACAATTGTTCTTGACAATGTACATAATATTCTATACAATGTAATACAAATGAAGGAGTGAGGTTTTTGATATGCCACAGACCAGTATTTCTATCAGGATTGATGAAGATGTCAAGAGAGATGCAGAAAACCTGTTTGCAAAATTAGGATTAACATTATCATCAGCAACAAATGTTTTTTTTCGTCAGGCTGTCAGGACACAGGGAATCCCTTTCCTTATCACTGCAATCGAACCAAAAGAAATTGACGGTGGTGTTCTTCTTAGGGAAGCTCTCCGCGAAGCGCAGGAGCAAGCAAAAGGAAACGGAAATTCTGAAATGACGCTAGACGAAATAAACAATATAATAACTGAAGTCCGACATGAGAATCGAGGACAAAAATGAAACGAGTTGTATTAGATACAAATGTTCTTGTCTCTGCCAACCTGACTTCAGAAGGGAACCCTGCAAAAATAGTGAATTTGGTTTCATACAGTGAGGTGCGACTTATTTATTCCCCGGAGATATTGGACGAGTATAAAAGGGTTTTGGCGTATGAGAGACTAGATATTCCCGTAACAGCGCAAAGTAAGGCTATAGAAGGTATATGTAAGTTAGGTGAGCTACTTGAGCCGTCTATAAGTACAATACCACTAGCCGACGAGACAGATCGTGTTTTCTATGACACAGCAAAAGAGAGCGGAGCTATTCTCGTTACAGGTAATGTTAAACATTTTCCCAATGAATCTTTCATTATGACACCTGCGGAATTTTTGGATTCACTTGAAAATGACTGACGTCAACTCGATTTCAACCCGCGCCCGCAGGGCGCAGCGTTACCTCACCCAAAAACCTGTCCGCATCAGCAGTAAAACTCAGCGTCACCTTCTCAAAACCATCAAAACAAATCTCCAAAGAATACCCAACATCCTTTTCCAGCCACTCAAACTCCCAATCACCGAAATAATTAGTATGCGTAACAAAAACCTCCCCGGACACAACATTAGTCAAAGAAACCAAAGCGCCGTCGGCAGCCTCATCGTCCGGCAAATAAACAGAACCCGCAGCAAAAACAGTAGGAATATTCAAATGCACAACATTCGTCACTAAACCGGACAAACCATCTCTCGGAGTGACCCGACCATGCTTGACAAACCCGTTGACCGTGCTGCCGGGATCGTCCAGATCGCCAAAAACCATAGCACCATTCGGACAAGCCTCCACACATCGCGGCATATCATACCCCTCATCAAGAAGATGCGCGCACATAGTACACTTCTGCGGCAACTCAAGCTCCTCGTTCCAGAAAATCGCATTAATAGGGCAAGCGGAGACGATATCCCGCTGCCCTTTCGCTTTTTCGCGGTCAATAATAACGATACCATCGGGACGCGTATAAACAGCGCCGCCCACAGAAGCCTTTTGGCAAGGCGCATCATGGCAGTGCGCGCAAGGCGTCGAGACGTTAGACGTCTTGATTTTCCGCGTATCATTACCGCGCTCCTTGCTGTCAACCCTGACCCAAGCCTGCCCTGCATGAGGCTGAGGAGCTGCCACAGCAGTCTCGAAACCGCAATGCTCATCCTTACACGCCATAAAACAATTATAACACGCCATGCACTGCTCAGTGTCGATAGCTATACCATATCTGGACATTAAAATTCCCCCTCGTTTATATTCTCCAAAAGCTCCAAAAGACGCATACCCGGAATCAACGGCTCGGAATATTTCTCTATCTCAACCAGCGTCGAATTCGGCGCCATACCCGGTACATTCTTGCTCATAAGCTCGCCGGACGTCAGCAGATTGACGCAACCGCCCTTATCCGCCCCTAACCCGCCGGAATCGGCATCCACAGGCTCATACATCCCCGAAGACGAATAAGAATGCACAGTGTCCGCCTGCAGCCGCCGCGTAATCCTGGCAACGCACAAAACCGCGCCCCTGTCGTTAAAAACTCTCACCATGTCGCCCTCACTGATCCCGCGCTCCGCCGCCCTATCCGGATGAATACGGATAAAAGCGTAAGGATAACCCTCAACGACCTGACGATGCTCAGGAACCTCCCACATCCATTTGCTGTGCTGGTCATACTGCGTGTGAAAACCAAATCTGGGGTGCGGCGAAATGAGCTGAAGCGGGTATTTACGGAAAAGCTCCGACAGATGCCCCTCCCTGCAATCCTGATACTTAGCCATTGGCCCCCTTATAGGATCATCCGGAGTCTCCTTTTCCAAAAGCTCGGAGACGAATTCGATTTTTCCCGTTGTCGTACCGAGCTTACCCTCCCTTTGGCAATCCGTAACCGGATTATCGCAAGGCCGCTCCTCGGCAAACCAGCGGAAAGCATAACGCCGCTCCCAATCCTCCGGGATACCGGGAATATAATAACCGCGCTTCTTAAACTCCTCCCATCCAATGCGCTTGGAAAGATCGCTGAACTGCCAAAAACGCTTACACCAACCCTCCTCGTCGCGCCCCTCAGTATAATCCTCTCCAAACCCGAGGCGCTCCGCAAGCCGGCTGAAAATCCAATAATCGCTCTGCGATTCACCCAGAGGCTCTATCGCCTTCTCCTGATAAACGACTACCTGCCAGTTGTTGCCGCTCTGACCGTAAGAAGCATAGCCGCCATTGCCGCTGCTGCAAAACTCACCAATGTCAGTGCGCTCCAAATTCGTGCAAGCAGGCAGTATGACGTCCGAATACTTGCCCTCCGGCGTAAGATGCATTTCCTGATTGACGATAAACTCAAGCTCCGGGCTCCGGTACATCCTCACCCACTTGCTTATATCGAGCATGGTGCCGAAAAAAGACCCGCCGTACCGGTAGAACATATGGACCCTATTACAGCCCGGCAGGGGATACACATGACGGTTGAACTGCTGCTCAAGGCTGACGCCGCAATAACCATCGCCCAGCCATTCATCATGCCCGCTTAAAATAGCATCGGGAAGCGTCGGCCTGTGGAGCTTTTGCTCTACGCAGTTGACAGCCGTTTTATCAGCCACAGGCTCGTTTGCGATACTAGACTTAGGATCGGAATAACCGCCGAACCAGAAACCATAATCGATAGGCGCGCCGGCCTGAGCCGTCCACATTCCGCGCCCCGGCTTTCCCATGCCCTGCATTGCGAAAAGCTTAACCATAAGCCTTGCGTAGTTGCACCCATTGATCGTGCGGCTTGCGCCGCCCCAACCCACGCGGACGCCTGAGCCGCCCATAGTATTTGTAGAAGCCCAACGCCGCGCAAGCGCCTTAATGACAGGAGCGCGGACGCCGGTGATCCCCTCTGCCCACTTCGGCGTTTTCGCAATGCCATCCTCGCCCCTGCCAAGAATATGATCCGCCCATTCCCCAAACCGGTGGGCATGCTTCTCGACATACTCATGGTCATAAGTATCCTCAGTAAGCCAAACATAAGCAATAGCCTCCATCAAAGCCGCATCTGTCCCGGGCTGCGGGCCGATCCACTTGTCAGCCTGCTTGACCGAGCTGAAATTGTTGAACGGATCAATATATATGACGGAAATGCCCAGTTCGCTTATCCACTTGCGCCACAGATTGCTCTCATTGGCGGAATAGCAAGCATGGGTAGAATCCGGGTCGTGTGACCACATTATTAGCGTTTCGCAGTTTTGCAGGCAGTCTTCGAGCATATCAAACGGCTCAGGGCAGCCAAGCCTCCAGAAATGGCCATATGTATGCGAAGCGCCCCAGTGGAACCCCTCCCATGAATCCGGGTTGTCCATGATTTGAGTATAGCCGAGCAAATTGAAAAACCGCTTATAAGCGGACATCTTATAACCTAGAAGCCCCCAGCTGTGATGAGACGAAGGGCTCGCCGTGATGCCCTCTTTCCCGTATGCCTCCTGAATCCGCTTGATCTCCCGGCTGACAAGCCCAAGCGCTTCATCCCACGTAGCCCTGCGGTAACCGCTCTTGCCGCGGTTTTCCGTATTCCTGTTCTTCCCGTCAGGGGTTTCCGTAAAATCCTCACGGATCATAGGATAAAGCACCCGGTCATA
>Ga0099364_10009259_pt1 | contig 13687 bp, 13 predicted proteins | sample TergutTh196P3_FD_73070 | JGI IMG/M metagenome (GOLD analysis project Ga0099364, IMG submission 73070) | Microcerotermes parvus P3 segment gut microbial communities from Pointe-Noire, Republic of the Congo - Th196 P3 | ecosystem: Host-associated > Arthropoda: Insects > Digestive system > Gut ...
CGGGACTATTTCCCAGACCACAAGCACCCCCTTGTGTACTACAAACGCATCTTCAAAAATAACTGCATCTCATTATTAGGCATTTACAAAATTTAATGGATAAAATGAAAGCATTTTTATCGTTTTTTTCAAAAAAAATGGCTGTTTTTTAACTTTCTTTAACAGTATGGGGAGGGGACGCGCTCAAAATGGGTTAATTTGTCGGTACAGTCCGCGATTTTTTTCGGCTATCCTTCTGCGGCTCCATACCACTAATGCAACAATAAATATCAATGCGGCACAAGCGCCTGCTAATCCTCTGTTTACAAGTTTTTGCCGCTGGGTTTCTGCGCGTTGTCGTTCTGTTTCGAGTTGGGCTTTGTCTAACTCAAAAATTGAGTGCAGTTCGTTCATTTGTGCGTAAAAGCGTTCTATGTTGACGCTGTCTTTCGTTTGTATGATTTGATTGTACATATCTGCCGCTGTTTTATAGGCGCCCCTAGCATAATGTACGTTTGCTTGATCCAATTTAGTAGCCAGTATATTGCTTTCAAGTTGGTTGTCTACGTAAAATTGCATTGTTCTGTTTAAATGTTCCAATGCCTTTTCGTAGTTTTCGACGGCGTAGAAATATGCTGCATACATTTGGTCTAACAATACGGCATAAAATGTTCCTTGCCAATGGGTTTCAAAAAGTGCTTCGGCTTTTTGAACAGCCTTAAACGCCTGTTCGGTTCTCTTCATGTTTGCGTTTGCCGCAGCGCGATGGTATTCTGTCAGGAAATAAAAATTTTGCACATCTGCGCTTGGGTATGTTTGAAGAAGGAGTTCTACCTCAACGTGCAAACTGTCGGCATATCTTAACCTTTCGCTGCCTTTGGCTATTGATGCTAAATGATTGTAGTTTTCCAGATTCAGTAACCCCAGCCGCCTTACCTGCATAGCCGTTTCAATGCTTTCTTCGTAGCATCGTATCGCCTCTTGGTCTTGTCCCATTTCGTGATACAATCGTCCCATAATTGCAAGTATTTGAGCCATTTGCATTTCTTCCTGCGTTTCTTTCGCTTCGGCGTATGCTTCTTCGGCTTTGCGCAACGCTGTTAGCATTTGCCCCTGTCCGGCATAGCGCATGATGATTATTTCATGCACTGTGAAAAGACGGGTGTATTGTTTGTATTGCCGCGCAAAGCGTATGGCTTCTTCGCCGAAGAAAAAAACACTGTCGTTATCGAACTGCGGGAAATATATTTCAACCAAATATGCTAAGGCATGTCCTTCCCTGTATGTATCTTTTTGCCTGCGGGCTTCGTCCAAATACATGTTTACGTAACGTTTCCGTATCGGTTCGCCGTAAGTCATTACAATAAGCCTGTTTAAGGCGTCCAACTTGACGCTGTCGCGCAACTGCGGCAAAAGAGCGACGATACTGTCTATCTGCGCGACGTTTGAGCGCTGTTGGGTTTTCGCCGGAGAAATAAGTATGGTTGTCAGAATGGTTATGATAATGAATTTTTTCATGGTCGCTATCAAACTATAAACTATAAAATAAAATAAAAAATTATGTTTAAAAAACGTGGCAAATTTAAGAAAAATATTTTGAATTGAAAAGTGGAAAAAGAATTTTTTTATTCAACGTAAAATCTCCACAGTTTGTCTTTCCATTCTCCGGCATATTCTATCCCTATTCTTGTGCCTGTTTTGTATTCAGGCTTGAATCCGTCATCTTCAATCCACATACGTTGCGATACAGTCACGTCTTCGCCGTAGAAACTTTTGTCAATCTGCAACTTACGGGTGAGGCGTCCCGGACCGTATAGTCCTTCCAATCCGCGTATCAATGCCGCCTGCGGTTCGTTTTCCTGTCCGGTAACAAAATTTAGCATCCAATACATACCGTAAATCAAATAAACATAAGTCATGCCTCCTATGTGATACATTATTTCCGTGCGTGAACTGCGCCCCTTGCACGCATGACACGCCAAATCCTCTTCGCCGCAATAGGCTTCGGTTTCAGTGATGCGATAACGAAAAATATCATCCTCCACCCTACAAACCAATATTTTTCCAAGCAACTCGGGTGCCACATCCAATACGTTGCGAGTAAAAAAATTCCTGGTTAGCTTTTCATAATTCATAATTCATAATTCATAATTCTTACAATGTTTTCGCTCAACATTCTATATATTTCCTTCCATTCCGGCATTGAATCCAGTATTTCCAAATGTTTACGCATCATATCGCCATCGTTTCTTGCTGCCGGACCGGTCTGCACCTCATTCGGGTTGCCCGAAACGAGCGCCTTATTTGCTGTTTCGATTATCAACGGCGACAAAACGGCGAAATCAAAACCTGCCCGCCGAGCAAGTTGCGCCGAAAGATGATACAGATGATTGACAAAATTACATCCGAACACCGCTGCCAGATGCAGTTGAATACGCTCTGCCGACGAGGCGTGATATACTTTCTTTGAAATCGCTTTGGCAAGCTTGCGCAGAACTTGCAAATTTTCGTTCGAATTTGCTTCAATAAAAACCGGTATTTCCGAAAAATCGACTCTGCGCGACTTTGAAAAAGTTTGCAGCGGGTAAAATACTCCGTAATTCTTTAATCGTCCCGCAAATACATCCATCGGCACGCTGCCGGCTGTATGCACAACCAATGCGTTGAGCATGGATAAACGTTCAGAAATTGGTTCGATTGCGTCATCGCTGATAGAGATTATGTACAATGCCGCATCGCCTGCAATGCTGCCAATATCGGCAGTATACGAAGTTCGTAACAGTTCGGCAAGTTTTTTTGCCGACGTCTCTGTTCGACTGTAGACCTGCGTCATTTCAAACCCCGCATCCTGCAAAGCTTTTGATAATTGAAAGGCGAGGTTACCCGCGCCTATTGATACGATTTTCATCAATCAATTATTCGATGCACAACTAATCCGCTTCTCAATTTCGGTTCAAACCACGTTGTCTTGGGCGGCATTATATTACCCGTATCTGCTATATCAAACAACTGCTTCATACTTACGGGATAAAGGGCAAAAGCGACTGCCATTTCGCCCGAATCTACGCGGCGTTTCAGTTCGCCCAATCCGCGAATACCGCCAACAAAGTCAATCCGCTTGCAATTGCGCAAGTCTGTAATATTTAGAATCGGCGCCAGCACAAGTTCTGAAAGTATCGTCACGTCCAAACAGCCAATAGGGTCGCGGTCATTGTAGGTACCCGTGCGCGCCGTCAGGGCATACCATTTCCCGCCAAGATACATGCTTAATTCATGCAACGCGGCAGGGCGATATTCATCTGTTCCCTTGCATTTTATGATAAAGCCCTTTTCAAGTTCCTTAAGAAAATCTTCTTCTGAAAAACCGTTAAGGTCTTTCACAACGCGATTGTAATCGAAAATTTTCAATTGATTATCGGGGAAATGCACTGCCAGGAAATAATTGTATTCCTCGTTGCCGCTATGATTTGGGTTGGCGTTGCGATGCTCTTCGCCCACATGCACGGCGGCTGCCGTACGGTGATGCCCATCGGCTACATAAGTATTGGGAATAGAAGCAAACAGCTCGATTATTCGCTCAATAACCGTTGAATCATTTATTACCCAAAATTGATGTACTATACCATCGCCGGCAGTGAAATCATATTCTGCGGGCGCAGTTACAACATTGGCAACAATATCGTCAATTTCGGCAACAGCGGGATAAGCAAAAAATACCGGCTCGTAATTGACATTGCTCAGTCTGATATGGTTTTTGCGGTCTTCTTCCTTATCGGGGCGCGTCAGCTCATGCTCGCGAATCACCTTGTTCAAGTAATCATCAATTGAAGCGCAGCCAACGACTCCAAATTGTTTGCGTCCATACATTGTTTGCGCGTAAACATATAATTTATCGCTATCGTCTGTCAAAAATATACCGTCGGCAATAAATTTTTGAAAATTATCGCTACCTTTGCGATACACCTCCGGAGCGTAATCGCAGACCGAAGCTGGAAACTCAATTTCGGGCTTAGTAACGCGCAGAAAAGACAACGGGTTGCCATCCGCTTCAGCGAACGCTTCCTCGCGATTAAGCACGTCGTAGGGGCGCGACGCTATCTGTGCAGCCTTGTCGCTTACCGGACGAATACCTTTAAATGCTTTAAGTTTAGCCATTTATATTTATTATAATATTATTAAAAACGGGTGCAAAAATATTAATTTTTATATAAAATTCAAAATATTGTTTTAAAATTGGTGAATAACAAAACAATAATTTTAAATGCACCCTTTCAACCACGCATTTGCCATCAGATACGCTCCCGCCAGCGTTGCATGAACTCCGTCGTGCGTCCAATACGAGCCCGGAGCGTGTCTTTGGGCTTCGTCGAAAACATTTTGATATGGAATGAAAACCGCATTGAACTCATCGGCAATTCTTTTAGCTGCTTCGCGGTATCTGTCAAATTCGGGAAACCAGGAACTGTCTACTGCTCTGATGCCTGCTACGGCAAAAGGCTCGCCTATAATTAGTTTCACATCGGGTAGCGCTGTAAGCGTACGATTCAGCAAGGCGCGGTAATCATCTTCGTAGGTCTTTACAGAGCCTCTATAACCGCTTGTTCTGGTGTGCCAATAATCATTGACGCCTATAAGAATGCTGAGCGCGTCGGGTTTAATGGCGATACAATCTGCCTGCCAGCGCTCGGCAAGCTGGTCAACCTTATTCCCGCTTATGCCCTTGTTGTAAATCCTCAAATTCTTGTCGGCATATTTGAAAAGCAGTTCGCCCGCCGCCTGAATAACGTACCCGCTGCCCATCATTGGCGACGTATTGGGGGTATTGACGTTTCTATCGCGTCCGGCGTCGGTAATAGAATCGCCTTGAAATAAAATAACATCGTCCTTTTGTAAGGATATTTTTGATGCCTGCGGAATATTCATAGCCGAAGCAACAATAGCCGGAACAGTCAACATTGCTCCACCGCCGACTGCTGTTTTCAAAAAATCTCTTCTTGTGTTCATATTAGAATCATTATTAGTTATTTATCAATGCCTTTGGGGTTTTTCCACAGCCAAAATCCGCGTAGTATAAAGAACGCATTACCCGCAATCAAGATGATGCGACAAGCAAGATATATATACATTCCCCATATAAAAACCGGCTCTCGCAGGGGGGCAAATGCAAATGCGAGAACCATAAAAAGCGGAACAACAAAATCGGGAAGACGTTTTTTGCCGTCTGCTAAATGTCCGCGTTGCAGGTTGCCTATGTAGATGCCGCTGTATGCAGTGATTATGAAGAAAACCTCCGTTGGCGACAAAAAAATCGTTGCCATGCATCCTACCGCTATCATAAAAGCGCAAAATGTCCAGAACCCAATATCTGTTATGCGTGCGCGCACAACAATCTGTGCAAACGTGATAAACGCTCCCGACGAAGACAGGATAAACAGTATTTCCACAGTTGTTAACCCTCCGAAAGGCGACGTCATCGCAAGCAGGTACACCGGTTCAATTGCCGCTATCATTATGCACGCCGACAATGTAAACACCGATTCTACTGCGCCTATTTTACCGAAATACAAACATTTGGCTGTAAACTGCTCGTAGAAAATACCGGAGTGCGTCAAATAGCCGGCTATTAGAAAAAAAGCGACCAACACGGGATTTTCTATATTAAACGAAAGACATACGATATAGAGCATAATCCCGTTGTTGAAAATATCCAAAAAGTGGTCGCAAAGTTCGCCCAAAGCCGAACTTGTACCTGTGCGCCTTGCCTGCATGCCGTCCAAATGGTCGCCTATTGAATAAATAAGTATCAGCAATGGTATCAAAACAAATCGCAGTTTTTGCTCCGGGAAATTTACTAATGCCATGTATAGAGCAATATACAGGAACAGGTTCGAAAAAATGGTGATAATATTTGCCGGAAGCCACCAGGGAACGAATCGCAACAAGGGCGCAACCATCCACTTTTTGAAAGGTGGCGTAAGTAACGAATCGTCCTGAATTTTATATTGGTATTTTGGAATCATATTTTTTTTGCAAAAACAGGAAAAAATTAATTCAAAGTATTTTAGACGCAACATCTTCCATCAGCCATCGCGGAGTTGAAGTAGCTCCGCATATACCTATATTTGACGCTCTTTCAAACCATTTCATGTCAATTTCTTCGGGCGAGGTTATTAGATGTGTACGCGGGTTGACTTTCAAACAAACATTGTATAAAGCCTTCCCGTTCGAGCTTTTACTTCCGCTAACAAATATCACAACATCGTGATTTTGTGCAAATTCCATTAATTGTGGCTCTCGGTTCGATACTTGCCTGCAAATGGTATCATATACATTAAACAGCACATTAGCGCCAATATTCTGCTCATTTCGCTTTTGTTCTATTGCAGTACGAATTTGTCGCAATCCGTTTATTGTCATAGTGGTCTGAGAAAACAGATATATCGGTCTGTTCACGTCAATTTCTTTGATTTCTTCAATTGAATTTACAACAATCGCGGTGTTCTCTGTTTGTCCGACTAATCCGTTCACTTCGGCATGTCCTGCCTTGCCGTAAATAACTATTTGAGCGTTGTTGGCTTTCGCTTCGATGTATGCGCGATGCACTTTTTTTTGCAGATTTAATACCACAGGACAAGTAGCATCAACAAGGCATATATTGTTTGCTTTTGCGATGCGGTATGTCTCAGGCGGTTCGCCATGTGCGCGGATAAGCGCTTTTACGTTGCGAAGTTGCAGCATCTCAAAATTATTGATAGAGTGCATGCCGGTACGTTCCAATCTGGCTACCTCAGGCTCGTTGTGAACTATATCGCCTATGCAGAACAAAGTATTTGCTCCTTGCAGTTCATTTTCAGCCATCCGTATAGCGCGAACCACACCGTAACAGAATCCCGAATTGGGGTCAATTTCAACGTTCACTTCTTTTTCAGTTCTCCAACAAATGTTTTTTGGTAATCTTCAAAGCTTACGCTCGTGTATTTTTCTTGGACAACGAAATGCAACAAAGGCTCTATTCGTTCGGGCGTTTGAAAGCCCGGAACGGCTCCTATCATCTTCAAATCGCTTGTAAAGTACACCACCGTTGGATAACCGCTCACTCCCAACGCTGCTGTAAACTGGTGAGCAGTCCTTCGCGAGCCTCTGCTGTTACCTTCGTTCACGAAAGTATAACCGGCAAAATCGACCGGCTCAGTCGATTCGGCGTCGAACTTAATCGCATAAAAATTCTGGTTGATATAACTTGCAATAACAGGATTACCGAATGTTTGCGAATCCATTGCCTTGCATGGACCACACCAGACGGCATATACATCAATCAGTATATTGCGCGGAGCGATGGCATTAAGCCTCAATGCCTCCTCTACGGAGAGCCAGTTAACTTTTTCAGTTCTTTGCTGCGCCGAAACCTGAAAATATCCTAACGTCACAAGAACGATTATATATAATGTCTTCATTTGGTAAAAAATGTGATAAAAAATTTCACAAAAGTAAAAAAAAATCATAAAAAACACAAAAAAAATATTTTTTTTTCAATTTTTGCACAATATTTGTACGTATAATTTTAGAAGATTAATAAAAAATAAAGAAAATGAAAATGAAGTTGAATTTATCGGTTTTAGTACTTTTTGTTGCATTTAGCCTGTCTGCCCAGCCTAAGATTGCGTTCGACAAGACGCAACATAATTTTGGCAGGGTTAGCGAAGGCGGGGGCGATGCAAGTCATGATTTTACGTTCACAAATACCGGCACATCGCCTTTAATCATACAGAACGTAGTAACTACATGCGGCTGTACCACGCCCGAATATACGCGGCAGCCTATACGTCCGGGAGCAACGGGCTTCGTCAAGGTGTCATACGATGTGAAAGGACGTCCGGGACCTATTGACAAGACAATAACCGTGCATACGAACAGTACGCCGCAGACAGCCAATTTGCGTATTACCGGCGAAGTGATACCGACTGACCGCCCGCCCGCAGAAACATTCCGTTATTCAGCCGGACTAATACGCATGGACGATATGCACGTGTCATTCAAGCGAATGTTCACCTACGAAAAGCCAACATTAGTGGTCAGAGCCTACAACCCCGGTTCTGCTCCGGTTAAAATTTCTTTCGTTAATTTGCCCGCGCACATAAGAGCCGAAGCAAGACCGGCAACTATCAGGCAAGGCGAAACAGCAGAAATCAGAGTAGCATACGATGCTGCACGCAAAAACGACTGGGGCTTCGTTTCAGACCAAATCAGCATGATTTTGAACGATAACAGAGCGCAGGAACACAGACTGACAGTGACGGCTACAATAGAAGAAGATTTTTCGCGATGGACAGCCGCGCAAACTCAAAACGCACCATCTATTTCTCTTGACAGGCAAATAATTGAAGCCGGAAAAATCAAAAAAGGCGAAAAAAATAACTATCAGATAAAATTGACTAATGGCGGCAAAAGCAAATTAGCTATACGCCGAATAGATACAGGCGTCGGACAGTTATTGACGGTTAATGCCCCAAAAGAAATAAACCCCGGAACATCAGCCGACTTGACGGTCACTTTCGACAGTAGCGGTCAAAGCGGAGAACTAAACAGAAGCATAACGTTAATCACCAACGACCCAAAAAACTCGCAAATAACACTGCGATTTAGAGCAGAGGTGACGGAGTAGACATAGTAGTTTTTTTTTGAAGAAAAAATAAAAAATTTTTTTATTTCAAAAAAAATGTTTTTCTTTGCGCCGTTTTTAGTAACGTAGTTAAATATGATTAGCAGAAGGTTGCTTCGCATAAAAATTTTGCAGGTTCTGTATGCCCATTACAATACCGCCAGTTCGGATATTGTAAAGCCTGCAAAGGATCTTTTATTCAGTATACAGAAAGCATACGATCTTTATTACTATGTTTTGTTATTGATAGTACCAGTCAAGCGTTTTGCAGAATCGCGGATAGAATTGGCGCTTAACAAAAAACTGCCGACATTCGAGGATCTTCATCCCAATACGCGCTTTATTGATAATAAGGTAATACAGCAAATCGAAAATGACGCCATGTTTAATAAGCATGTGAACGATAGTAAGTTAAGTTGGGTTAATCATCCCGAGCTTATAAAGAATTTGTATACCAAAATGGTTGAATCGCAATATTATAAAGATTATATGGAACGTTTTGAACCCGATTATGCCGATGACCGACAGTTGCTTATTGATTTTTTTACAACCGAATTGGACGACAACGAAATGTTCTACGCTATATTGGAAGAACAAAGCATTTTCTGGAACGACGACATCGAATATGTTACGGGCATGGTAATCAAAACTATAAAAGATATGCGTTCTGACAAGTTAGATCTTTTCCCAATGTACAAATCGGAAGACGACCGCGAGTTTGCGTTCTCTCTGTTGAACTCTACAATCCTAAACTATGACGAATATCATAAGTTAATTGACGGTCATGTAGATAATTGGGATATTGAACGGGTAGCGTATATAGATAATCTTGTGTTGCAAATGGCAATCAACGAATTGGTAAAATTTCCTACTATTCCTGTTAAAGTGACTTTCGACGAATATTTGGAATTAGCCAAATATTACTCGACCCCAAAAAGTTCTGTTTTCATCAACGGTCTGCTTGATACATTATTGGAAGAATTGACACTACAGGGAAAAATTGTCAAAACGGAAACAGAAGGGAGTTTCAAGTTTCAGGTTTAAAGTTTCAAGGATGAAAACGACAAGTTTTCCGCAACAATTTCCGCTATATCCCTCACATCAATTTTATCTGTTTCGGAAAAACCTTTTTTGCAGGCAGGGCAAGCGGTTGCCAAAACATCGGGATTGTGTTTTGCCGTAATTTTTTCGACGGTATCTTCGGCTATCATGCGACGACGGCGATAGCGCAACGCTTCAGCGGCTATGCTGTGACCGCAGCACATTGATTCTTTGCCGTCGAAGGCAGTTGATTTAAGATGCCCTACGCGGTCGAGAACTTTGCGCGGCTCTTCGTAAACGCCCGAATTTCGACCTAACTCGCACGGGTCGTGGTATACAATCTTTAAATCGCTCGCATCAACGGTTATTTTGCCCGTTTCCAAAAGTTCGTTAATATATTGCGAATGATGCAATATACGCATGTTTAACGAGTAATTTTCGTTGAAAAACTTATAACATATCGGACAGGAAGTGACTAACGTTTTCGCGTTGGTTCGATTGAACAGCGCCGTTAATTTTTCTGTCAGCGCGTTCGCCGATTTTCTGGCGCCGGCAAGCAATACGGGACGTCCGCAGCATATTGAGCCGTCTTCATCAATGAACGTAAAACGCTCGCCCGACGCTTTCAGTATCTTTGTCATGGCAAGTTTGATTGACGGCGTCAGATGTGTCATGCAGCCGGCAAAATAAATAACGTCGACGTTTGCGTCAACGGCAACGCTGTCATGACTATCTAAATAATCGTATTGATTTTCTCTGTGCAACGCTACCCGTTCGTATTTTGTGTTGATTTTGAGCGCGGCTGTATCGACCCCCACAGGACATGCCTGCATACAGCGATTACACATCAGACATTGACTTGCCGATTGATGGGCTTTATCGGATTTCCACAGACGAATGTGTCGCGTGTAGTTTATGGCAGCCGAATCGCGCAGTGAAGCCACAGAAACCAACTGACACGGGTCTAAACAGATTCCGCAACGCGAACATGAATAAATTTCTATTTTTCCGTATCCCGAATTTCTATGTTCTTCGCGGATACCGGCATTGCGCAAAATTATAAACAGCGGCTCGGCAAGTATATGCGTAAACCGCGACCATGGCAACATGAAAAAGAACACGCACAACGAAATCGAATACGCCCACCAAATAGGGCGCACGTATATTTCGTTTTCCGTAAAATTGACGAACCAGCCGAATATTGCGCCGAATCCTTCTGTGAGGAAACTGCCGCCGCTGATTTCCGCATAAAAACTTTCCGCCAGAAAGCGCAATGGAAAAATAGCCCACAGCGCGTAAACTGCAATTTGGTCGTTCCAGCGCAGTTTGGTAGTGCGTTTCATTCCGAAACGCTTCCTTCTGAATCGTTTAATTATCGCCAATGCCAAGCCCGTCAAGACATACAGAAGCGCTAAATCCATCATAAAAAAGAACGCCGAACCTCCTAACGTTGTTTCGGTTTTCATCATAAAGTAGCGGAAAAATATCGGATACCATGGCAAATTCAGGCGTTGCGGCATAAAAAACCACACTTCAAGATGTCCCAAAAGAATCAGCAAAAACCATCCGAAGGCAATGCTTGAGTGCATGTAGCCGAGCGTCCGGTTCTTTTTCCAAATTTTGCGATGCAGCAAACATTCCATGAAAATTTCTCCGCACGATTTGAAAAAATTCAGAGAAAAAACATGTTTTGTTAACTTGATTTTATCGTCGCCCGGAAGCGCCTTTATCACGCGGACAAACGCTATAAACAGGTAAACCAGCACAAAAACCAGACCTATGGTGTAGGGCAGTACAAACGGGTCGTAACTTGTAAGTATTCGTTCTTTCATCTGATATATTTATTTAATGTGAGTACAATATTTCGCGTGTTTATTCCTTTTGGGCAGGCAAACTGGCATTTTCCGCAAACCATGCAGCGATGAATGACGGAGTTGAGCGTTTTCACGTCGCCGCGCTTGCACAACAGCATGATTTTACGCAGATTAAAATCGGTAAACTGACCGGCAGAACACGTTGCAGCGCATGTGCCGCACGAAATACAGGTCGCCGCGCTCGGTTCTGCGTCTATAAGTTTTTTATACAGGTCGAACCGGTTGGTATCCAAGTCCAAAACTAAACTTTCATTTTTTCGATATCCAAAATCAATCATATAATTATCAATTATCAATTATCAATTATCAATTTTTACGACATTATATAACTATTCAGTTTGTCAGCCGCAGCGCGCGCATCGGCAAGCGTTTCGGGAATGGTCTTGGGACCGGTGCAGGCGCCCGCAAGAAAAATTCCCTCGACGGTTGATAAATTGTTCTGTGTGAACAGGTTTTCGGTAGACAGAAAACCGTCGCGCTCGGAACGCAAGCCTAATTTCGTGTTCAACGATTTTTGGGAGTGATTTGCTTCCATGCCGGTCATCAAAACCAACAGGTCAACCGTCAGTTTGATTGGTTTTCCAGCCAAAGTGTCTTCGGCTTTCAAAACGACCTGACCGTCTTTGTTTTCGCCTGCTTCCGACAGCCGTCCACGAATGAAATTGATGTGATATTTCGATTGCGCCGTATGATAGATGTCTTCAAAATAACGGTCGAACATGCGTAAATCCATGTACAGGTTAAATACTTCGCAATCAGGATAAAGTTCCTTGATTTCGCTTGCCTGTTTCACTGCTGTTACGCAGCATACTTTCGAGCAGTGGCGATTATTGACCTTTTCGTCGCGCGAACCTACGCAATGCACAAACGCAACACGCTTCGGCGCAGCGCCGTTTTTACATACTACCTTGTGATTTTTGAACATTTGTTCCAACTCTGCGGAAGTAATCACATTTTCGTATATTCCGTATCCGTACTCTTCCTTGCGCTGCGCGCGGAACGTATCGAAACCTGCAGTAACTAAAATTGCGTCTATCAAAAGTTTTTTGTTGTCAGTTAGGATAATTTCAAACTGTTTGTCTTTTTTCTCGCAATGCTGAACGGTGACATTAGTCAGTTCTTCGGCGCGATTATTCAGCCCTTTCAGCAAATCGTCAAGCACTGTTTTTGCTTGGGTTTGCGAAGGAAACAAACGGTCCCATTTTGCAACGTGTCCGCCTATTTCCGCACCTTTTTCAATCATATAAACTTTATGACCGAACCTTGTAAGTTTTGACGCCGCTTCAATTCCTGCTATGCCGGCGCCTATAATGGCTATTGATTTCATTATGCTTATTATTTTAACAACTACGAATATTCTTTGGTAATTCAGGTTTTCCGATGTCTTCGCCGTTCAGACCTTTGTATTTTGTTTCGGGATTGTAGGGAATACCGATTTTATCCAACAGCGGCTCAACGGCAACCTGATGCATCTGCAAACCTATATCCCACGGGTCGTAGCCCATAACCATACCTGCAACTTCTTCATACGTAAACACAGGAATACCCTGTCGCTTGTCGCCATAGCATTTGCCTTCGGTTTCTGCAATAACGTATTGCCATCTATCGAGAAAATACGGACAGCCCGGACAGTTGGTGATTATCATGTCGGGTTTGAATGGCTCCATCGATTCAAACTTTTTGTGGGTATTTGCAAGCGAATAACCGCGATTTGCCTGAATCAGATATTGTCTGAAACCAAACCCGCAACAGTGGCGACGCTCGGGATAATCGACCACTTCGCCGCCCCATGCCTCAATCATCCCGGCAAGCACATGCGGATATTCGGCGCCGCCGATACCTTTATGTGGAAACATCTTGGAATAGTGGCAACCGATGTGTTCGACAACTTTCAACGGTTTTCCCGTATGAATGTTGATAAGTTTGTATTTTGCCTTTTCGGCTATTTCAAAACGCAACTTGTACACTAAATCGCTGGCATGTATCAGATGTTTGGGTATTGTAAATTCTCTGCCTGTGGCGACTTTCAGATTTTTTCGTATTTTTTCTAAAAGTTCGGGAAAGTGGCGCCATGTTTCTATTACTTCGGTATAAAATCCGAATGATGTTATACACGAGCAAAGGTAGTTTTCCA
>Ga0099364_10009260_pt1 | contig 13686 bp, 12 predicted proteins | sample TergutTh196P3_FD_73070 | JGI IMG/M metagenome (GOLD analysis project Ga0099364, IMG submission 73070) | Microcerotermes parvus P3 segment gut microbial communities from Pointe-Noire, Republic of the Congo - Th196 P3 | ecosystem: Host-associated > Arthropoda: Insects > Digestive system > Gut ...
ATAGAGGCTGTAATTCCGCCCGGTAAGCATCGGAAAGAGCGGCGGGAATACGACAAGCATCTCTACCGACTTCGCCATCTTGTCGAAAATGCTTTTCTGCAATTGAAAGCATGGCGTGGCATTGCTAAGCGCTACGCCGACTTCTTCCTTTCTGGCAGCAGTACATATCAGGTGTATCGCAACCTGGGCAAAAATCTATTGACGACACGCTCTACAGCCTCTTTATTTATACGAATCACTATAGCCACGCCGCTATAGGGGTTAAAAAATTTTAACCCCTACGTCGCAAGCGGGAGAGGTGATGCGGGTATTTTGCCTCTCCCGTGCGCCACTTGACCGTCGCCTTATTCAACTCCATAACCCCCGGATGCTTGAGGCAACCTAGGCTTGATACGGAAATATTTGGAGGTAAAGCCTTATTTCTTGCTTGCTTCTTCGTAGAGCGGCATAACTTTGGGTAAAGCCGCCTCGATCTCCTGGATGCGGTTTGCGCTGCCAGGGTGAGTGGAGAACCAAGGAATCGGCGAGCCTCCGCCTGCCGCAGCCATCTTTTGCCAAAGCGTTATACCGGCTCTGGGGTCGAATCCGGCGCGGGCGGCAAGATCAATGCCGACAAGATCAGCTTCGCTTTCATCATCGCGGGAGAATTTCAGGGTGAGAAGGTTAGCGCCGAAACCGAATACTCTGTCGTATTGTCCGCCGCCTACAAATATACCAAGCAGGCTTGCGCCGACCGAAGTGACCCTGCTTTTTCCGATCTGGGCGCGAGCGTGTTCACGCAACGCATGTGCGGCTTCATGCCCCATGACTATGGCGATTTCGTCATCGGTCAACTTCAAGCCCTCGGTAAGCCCTGTATAAAAGGCAATTTTCCCGCCGGGCATACAGAAGGCGTTGATAGCATCGCTCTTTATCAAGTTTACTTCCCATTCCCAGTCTTTTGCGTCCTCGTTGAAGAGCGGGGCAAAAGCAATGATGCGTTTGGCAATGCCGACAACCCTTTGGCCTTGGGCAGTATTGGTGACAAGCTCTTTCTGCGCCTTCTGGATGATAGAGTTGTATTCCTTGGCTGCCGCGCTTTCAAGCTCTTTCGCAGACACCAGAGAGCGGAAAGAAGACGCTTCGCCGACATCAACGCCGACAGAAGGATGTGATGCGGATTCGCCTCGCGTAACGCCTGATGTCGTGACGCAGGCAGACAGAAAGGGAATAAAGAAGAAGAGCGTAAAGAGAGCGGCGCGATGTTTCACGGCTTTAATACTCCGGGTTGTTGGCAACAGCTATGGCATTTGCCGTTGGGCGACAGCAAGGCGCTATCCAGCTTGACCTTGATAGCCAAAGCGCAGACGGAACCATAATACAAGATCGGAGTGATTGCAAACCAATTGACGCAAGCAAACTGTTTGGCTCACGCGCCGGAAAGCAGCTCCAGAGCAACGGCGCAGGCGGAAAAACCCATACCGGCGGTCACGCACACAGAAGAACCAAAGCCCGCGCAACTTAAATCCGACGCGCTTCTACCGCTCTCTGTTCCGCATACTTCCCGGCGCATGGCTTCGCGGGAAAAAATTGCGGGAACTCCGAATTTCTCGCCGGATTTTTTCGCGCCGCCGGGCGGAAAACAAAAGTCCCGGCGCAAGATGGTTCTCGTTCTTGCCAGAAGCGGATCATGTTCGACTTCTGCCAGGTCGGCTCTGGCAATGCGGGTTGGGTCGGTTTTTCCGCCCGCCGCGCCCGTTGTGACAATTTTAATGCCCGATTGGCGGCAGTGCGCGATCAGGGCGGCCTTCGGATAGGTCTGGTCAATGGCGTCAATGACGAGCGATAAATCCGTGCCGATCAAGGCTGCCACATTTTCCGGAGTAACGAAATCTTCAATGACAAACACTTCCACGCAAGGATTGATCGCCCGGATACGCTCCGCGAGTACATCCACCTTGGCTTTGCCATATTCTCCCGTTAGCGCCTGAATCTGCCGATTGGTGTTGGATTCCGCCACCATGTCGAGGTCAATCAGGGTTAGATGTCCGATTCCGCTACGCGCCAGTCCTTCCGCCGCCCAGGAGCCGACTCCGCCGACCCCTGTCACACAAACGCGAGCGGCGAGGAAACGCGCTTCCGCTTCCTCGCCGTATAGCCGCCTGACTCCGGTAAACCGGCGCTCCGCTGCCGTCATCCGGCAGTCATGCCGATAGTGCGTCGGATAATCTGGTTGAAAAGCTGCGTCCAGGTGGCGTCAAACTGCTTGTCGCAGGCGTTTATTTCCGCAATGGCGCGCAGCACCGAACGGTTTTTGCCCCGATGGCTGTGCTTCAACATGACCGCTTCAAAAGCATCCACAATTGCGATAATTTTTGCGCCGGGGCAAATTTCGTCGCTTTTCAGATTCGCCGGATAACCGCTGCCATTCGGCGTTTCATGGTGCTGCGCAACCATCGTTGCGGCATCTCCCCAACCGGGCATCCGTTGCAGCAAACCCGCGCCGGAAGCCGGATGGTTGCGAAGGGATAGCTTGTCTTCGGCGGAAAGTCGCCCTACCTTCAACCAGGCTTGTTCCGGTAAAAGCAGCATCCCCAAGTCATGCATGTAAATTGCCGCTTCCAGTTGCAACGGATCAACCGGCGAATCGGCTGCCTTGTTGGTTTCCAGCGCGAGGCGCAGGATACGGTTGGTGCGCCCCTTGAAAAAAGGCGAGCGGCTTTCAAACAGCATAGCGAAGGTGCGGAAAAATTGCAGGTCGCTTGCCACGTCGGGATTCTGCTCCGGCTGCTGTTCTCTCGTCGGACTCGGCGGCAATGACGTAACCTTGGCAATGCCGGAAAGCATGGACGGAAAGCCGGTCACGGCTTCGATCGTCACCATGCAAATTTTGTCTACCTCGCCGGGCGGCACATGAGCCACTTTTTCCAGATTTTGCAGCAACTCCATCAGTTTCAGATCTTCCAGCGGGGTGTTGTGCAACAGGTTATCCACCGCCATTGACAGACGATCAAGCGCAAGCATTATGGCTTCCGAGAGCGTCTGCGAGAACGGCACGTCGCCGTTCAGAAAACGGGAAATAAGCGCGTCTATATGATGCGCGACTGCCACGCCCAGCTCCAGCCTGGTCTCAGTTGCTACAGTTTTGAGGCCGTGCAGGTCGCGCATGATAAGAAATGCCGGCTCGCGGTCTCCCGGAGTTACTTCCAGTCGCGCCATGTTGGCGGCGATGCTGGCGGCCTTTTCCTGCAAGCTGTCCGAAAATTCTTCCAGCAGTTCCCAGTCTTGTATGACCGGCGTGATGATTGCTTTGATGTCCATATGCCTTCTCCAAGAGGATGAAAACCCCTTTAGTGTATCCCAAAATGTCATCTGACAAACCATAAATATCCGGTTTCGCACCCTGCGGCAGCCGGCTCGCATTTGCCGGACAGCCAAGCCGCAAGCGCCGCCCGGGACTAGCGGCGAAGCCAAAGGGGGCTTTGCGTTGCGCCATGAGCCATCATAACCCCCCTTTTCATAGCGCTTTCCTTAAACCAAGCGATGTGTGAGAGAGACAAAATACCCGCATTGCTTCTCCCGCACATCACTTTACCGTAGCTTTATTAACGGACAACACTACAGCCATAAGGAGCAGGGTTGCTGACCCTTGGCATCTACCCTTGACCCCTTACTCCCTGCCTTCCCACCAATTCGTCGTCCTGGTCTCTCCGGGGATTGCCTTTTCTCCCATCATCGGGGTCAGAAGATTGACGTTTTTATCCTCGTCAGCCAAAGCGCGGATCATGCGGATGGATTCATCCCAGGGGTGGCGACCAAGATCGAACACGCCCCAATGGACGGGAACCAGCGTTTCCGCCCTTAAATCATGATAGGCGCGGATCACTTCTTCCGGAAACAGATGAGTCTTGGGCCAGCCGGGATTCCAGGCATCCATTTCCAGAAAAGCCAGACGGAAAGGGCCATGCCGCTCCCCGATCTCCTTGAAATGACCGCTATAACCTGCGTCACCGCTGATGAAAATGCTGGATTCATTACCCTTCAGGACGTAGGCAGTCCACAGGGTAGTATTTCGCCGATCAAAGGTGCGCCCGGAAAAATGATTGGTTTGTTCCGAGGCGATGCTTAACCCGCCCGCCTGCAAGGTCTCGCCCCAGCCGATTTCATGAACGCGCTCATCCGGCACACCCCATTTTTTCAGATGCGCCCCGACGCCATAGGGAACGATAAAACGAGTATCAGGCCGCTTTCGCAAGGCGCGGATGGTGGCGTACTCCAAGTGGTCGTAATGATCATGAGTGATGAGGACATAATCGAGATGCGGCAGGTCTTTACGCCGGATAGGCGCGTCGACATAGCGACGAACAACGCCAGGTATGGGCGCGGCGTTGCCCAATACCGGGTCGACTGCAAAACGCAGACCGTCAAGCTCAATAATGAGGGAAGCATGTCCAAGCCAGTAAAACGCAAGCTCGGCAGGCGGAGCGGCAAAGGACGAGGCGGTCAGGGGAATCGTCGGGAGAGTGGTTTTGGGCGCGTTCGAGCGGTCAAACACATGTCGCCACCATCTGCCGCCGCCGCCGGCGATTCGGTCAGGGTAGAACGGCAATTCTTCCGCCGCGTGGAAAAGGCCGTCCCGGTAGTAGGGGAGTTCTTCGTAGCGCATGGCGGACTCCTTTTCCGGCATTTCGCCCAGCGTTTGCAGTATCTGACAGCCCGCGATGATGGCGGGGATTGACAGAACCAACAGTATTTTTATCAGGATTCGCAGAATTTTCATCATGGTTTGTTCATGTCAAGTCGCAATAATGAGGAAAGCATAGAGTCGCCGCGTCTATGGATTGATTCCTAATCCCTGCCTGACGACTCCCACCAATCTGCCGTCAGGGTCTCTCCGGGGATTACCTTTTCTCCCATAATAGGGGTCAGAAGATTGACGTTTTCATCCTCGTCAGCCAAAGCGCGGATCATGCGGATGGATTCATCCCAAGGGTGGCGGCCAAGAGCAAACACGCCCCAATGGACGGGAACCAGCGTTTCCGCCCTTAAATCATGATAGGCGCGGATCACTTCTTCCGGAAACAGATGGGTCTTGGGCCAGCCGGGGTTCCAGGCATCGCTATCCAGAAAAGCCAGGCGAAAAGAGCCGTGTCGCTCCCCGATTTCCTTGAAATGGCCGCTATAGCCTGCGTCTCCACTGATGAAAAGACTGGATTCTTTACCCTTCATGACGTAGGCAGTCCAGAGGGTAGTATTGCGCCGACCATAAGTGCGCCCTGAATAGTGAATGGTCTCTTCCGAGGTGATGCTTACATTGCCCGCTTGAAAGGTCTCGCTCCAGCCGATTTCATGAATGCGCTCATCTGGCACACCCCATTTTTTCAGATGCGCGCCGACGCCATAGGGAACGATAAAACGAGTATCAGGCCGCTTTCGCAAGGCGCGGATGGCAGCATATTCCAGATGGTCGTAATGGTCATGGGTGATGAGGACATAATCAAGATGCGGCAGGTCTTTGCTTTGGATAGGCGCGTCAATATAACGGCGGATAATGCCGGGGATGGGCGCGGCGTTGCTCAATACCGGATCGACCATAAAACGCAATCCGTCAAGCTCAATGATGAGGGAAGAGTGTCCAAGCCAATAAAACGCAAGCTCGGCAGGCGGATCAGTAAAGGACGATGCGGTCAGGGGAACCGTCGGGAGAGTGGTTTTGGGCGCGTTCGCGGTATTGAAAACATGTCGCCACCGCCCGCCGCCGCTGCCGGTAATTCGCTCAGGGTAGAACGGTAGTTCTTCCGCCGCGTGGAAAAAACCGTCCCGATAGTAGGGTAGTTCTTCGTAGCGCATGACGGATTCCTTTTCCGGCATGTCGCCAATCGTCTGAATTATCTGGCAGGCCGCTACGATGGCTGGGATTGACAGTACCAACAGTATTTTTATCAGGATTCGCAGGATTTTCATCATGATCTTTCACGTTGCAGCAATGGGGCAAGGAAACGCCCGGTGTGACTGGCGGGCGTTGCGGTAATGGCTTCCGGCGTCCCCGTCGCAATAATGCGCCCGCCATTGTCGCCGCCTTCCGGCCCCAGATCAATGATCCAATCGGCGGTTTTGATCACGTCGAGATTGTGTTCGATCATGACCACGGTATTGCCGCGCTCAACCAGATGATGCAGTACGGAGAGCAACATTTCAATATCCGCAAAATGCAGGCCGGTGGTGGGTTCATCGAGAATATAGAGGGTGTTGCCGGTATCGCGGCGCGATAGCTCAAGCGAGAGCTTGACCCGTTGCGCCTCGCCGCCGGAAAGTGTTGTCGCGCTCTGTCCCAGATTTATGTAGGAAAGCCCGATATCCACCAATGTTTGCAGTTTCCTGGCGATGTTGAGAACAGGCGCGAAAAATTCGCGCGCGACTTCCACGGTCATTTCCAGAATATCATGAATGCTTTTGCCCTTGTAGAGGATTTCAAGGGTTTCGCGGTTATAGCGTTTGCCGTTACAAACGTCGCAAGGCACGTAAATGTCGGGCAGGAAGTGCATCTCCACCTTTATCGCGCCGTCGCCCTGGCAGGCTTCGCAGCGTCCGCCCTTGACATTGAACGAAAAACGCCCCGGCAAATAGCCGCGCGCACGGGCTTCCGGCAACTGCGCGAACAACGCGCGGATAGGGGTCAAAAGGCCGGTATAGGTGGCCGGATTGGAGCGCGGAGTGCGACCAATCGGCGCCTGATCAATGCTGACGGCCTTGTCGAAAAGGGAAAGCCCGTGAATTTCACCGTATTTTGCGGGGTTCATGCTGCTGCCGTTCAAGGCGCGCGCCGCAGCCCGGTAGAGAGTATCGTTGATGAGAGTGGATTTGCCGGAGCCGGAAACTCCGGTGACGCAGGTCAAAACTCCGATCGGCAGTTTGAAATTCACTCCTTTCAGGTTATTGCCGCAGGCGTTTACGATGTTCAGCGTTTGTCCGGCTTTCCGCCGCTTCTTCGGCACGGCGATTTTGCGTCTGCCGGACAGATACGCGCCGGTAATTGAGGCGGGATTGGCGGCGATGCTTGCGGCAACGCCTTCCGCCACTATTTCGCCGCCATGTACGCCCGCGCCGGGGCCGATGTCGACGATGTGATCCGCAATGCGGATTGTTTCCTCGTCATGCTCGACCACGATAACGGTGTTGCCCATGTCCCGAAGCTGACAAAGCGTGCCGAGCAAGCGTTCATTGTCGCGCTGGTGCAGCCCGATGGAAGGCTCGTCCAACACGTACATGACGCCGGTCAGGCCGGAGCCGATCTGGCTCGCCAGGCGGATACGCTGCGCCTCGCCGCCGGAGAGCGAATCCGCCGAACGTTCAAGAGAGAGATAATCCAGACCGACATTGAGCAGGAAATTCAAACGGGTCAGGATTTCTTTCAGGATTTTGTCCGCTACCTGCGCCTTGTGTCCTGAAAGTTTCAGGGTCTTGAAAAAATCAAGCGCCTCCTGAAGCTGCAAACGATTGATTTCATGCAAGGTTTTATCGCCCACCCGCACATGCCGCGCCTCTTTTTTCAGGCGGCTGCCGTCGCATTGCGGACAGGCCTGGTTGCTGATATAGCGGGCAAGCTCTTCGCGCATGGCTTGCGAATCCGTTTCCCGATAACGTCGTTCCAGATTACGCAAAACGCCTTCAAAGGGATGTTTGCGGATGAAGCATGTGCCGCGCTCGGTCGTGTAGGAAAAGGCAATGGATTCGCGCCCGGAACCGTAGAGGATAATCTTTTGCGCCGCATCGTCCAATGTTTCAAAGGGACAATCAATATCAAAGCCGTAATGCTCCGCTACTTGCTGCAACATCTGAAAATAGAATTTGCTTTTCCTGTCCCAACCCCTGATTGCGCCTGCCGCGATGGATTGCCTGGGCGCTACCACAACCCGCGCCGGGTCGAAGAACTGGATGACCCCCAGTCCGTCGCAGGCGGGGCAAGCTCCCATCGGATTGTTGAAGGAAAAAATGCGCGGCTCCAGTTCCTGCAAGGCGTAATTGCATTTTCGGCAAGCGAAGCGGGCGGAAAAAAGATGTTCCGCTGCGGAATCCATCTCCAAAACGATAGCGCGTCCATCGGCATGATTGAGCGCGGTCTCGAAAGATTCGGCCAGCCGTTGACGAGCGTCTGGGCGAACTTTCAGGCGATCGACAACTATATCCACGCTGTGTTTTTTCGTCTTGGCAAGTTTTGGGAGAGCGTCAATCTCATACACTTCGCCGTCAATACGGAGCCGAGCGAAGCCTTGGGCGCGTAATTCGGCGAATAACTCCTGCTGTTCGCCCTTCCGCTCCGCCACAATGGGCGAGAGGATCATCAGGCGGGCGTCAAGAGGAAGGGCAAGCGCATGATCCACCATTTGCGAGACCGTCTGCGCGGCAAGCGGCAGATCATGCTCCGGACAGTAGGGCGTTCCTACCCGCGCAAACAGGAGGCGCAGATAATCATGAATTTCCGTGACTGTCCCCACTGTGGAGCGCGGATTGTGATTTACCGCCTTCTGCTCGATGGAAATGGCGGGCGACAGACCTTCGATGAAATCAACATCCGGCTTTTCCATCAGTTGCAGAAACTGGCGGGCGTAGGCGGAGAGCGACTCCACATAACGCCGCTGTCCTTCGGCATAGAGCGTATCGAAGGCGAGCGAGGACTTGCCGGAGCCGGAAAGCCCGGTGATGACGATCAGTTTATCGCGCGGCAGGTCGAGGCTGATATTTTTGAGATTATGGGTGCGCGCGCCGCGAATACGAAGATAGCTCATGTAAATCAGGAGTCGGAATCAGGGGTTGGAAAGAACTGCTCATGGTATTACATCAATCGGCAGACGGGCAATTTTGTGGCGGCAGGGAAGCGTATGCGGTTGACATGCCGCATTCTCTGTCACAGGCTTATTCCAAAATTCCTTGCGAACAGTCGGGCGAGTTCGTATAATGCGCGGCTTGTCGGGGCGTGGCGCAGCCTGGTAGCGCACTTGCATGGGGTGCAAGGGGTCGCGAGTTCAAATCCCGCCGCCCCGACCAAAACAAATACGGAGTTCCGCATATGTACGGAACTCCGTTTTTTTACGTTCTGCGCGAGGCGGGGCAGCGATCTATTGGAGCAGGCGTATCGCTATGGGATAGCGATAATTGTTGCCGCTGCTGACAGAGACGGCGGCCACAATACAAAACACGATGTCAATGATGAAGACAATAAAGATCAGAAGAAAGCCAATCAGAACAAAGACAAGCAATCCTGAGACAAAGTAAGCCAGGAGCATGGTGATCTGGAAATTCAGGGCTTCTTTGGCCTGTGCGCTGACAAAAGCCTTTTCCGGCTTGTCTTTGTGAACCAGCCAGATTATCAGACTGCCGATGAAATAAGTGAAAATGCCAAGCAGGTGCGCCAGCATGGCAACGTTCCGGTCATCTGCCGTAGGAGCAGGCGCGGGGGCAGTATTTTCAGGTTCGCTCATGAAAATTCTCCAAGGATTAAAAAACGCAGGTTATTGTACTTGAATTTCATGTCACCGCATGGGTTTTCAGGCAAAGGATTCGACAAGGCAGGCGCATCATCGGGCGGGCGTTGCGGGCTGGTTTTCCAGTACGGCGAGCAATCGCGCATGAATGCCGCCAAAACCGCCGTTACTCATTATGATAACGTGATCGCCCGTTTGCGCTGCTGCAACGATACAGTCAATCAGATTTTCCAAATCATCGCTGATTGTGGAACGCGCGCCGAGCGGCGAAAGCGCGGCGGCTGCGTCCCAGCCCAGATTTGCCGCATGGCAGAACACCAGATCGGCGGCTTCAAGGCTGGCAGCGAGTTGATCCTTCATTATGCCCAGCTTCATGGTATTGGAGCGTGGCTCCAGTACGGCGATAATGCGCTCACTGCCGACTTTCCGGCGCAGTCCTGCCAAGGTCGCGGCAATCGCGGTAGGATGGTGGGCGAAATCGTCATATACGGTTATGCCTCTTGCTTCTCCGTATACCTCCAACCGTCGTTTCACATTCCGAAAACAGGCAAGTGCGGTCAATCCGTCCTTTAGCGGCACACCGGCATGTCGTGCCGCAAGAAGCGCCGCCGCCGCGTTTTTGCGGTTATGTTCGCCAAAAAGCCCCCAGTTTTCAAGGGCTACAGTAGCTTTTCCATCATGCAGAATCAGGCTGCCGTCGGTATCATCGCCTGTCAGGTGAATGCCTTTTGGGTCGTCGAAATATTCAACCGGAGTCCATAAGCCTTCTGCCAGCACACGCTCCAGAGATGCGTCATGGCGATTGGAGACAATCAGGCCGGAAGCTGGCAGGGTGCGGATTAAATGATGGAATTGTCGCTCGATGGCGGCAAGATCGCTGAAAATGTCCGCATGATCGAATTCGAGATTATTGAGTATCAGGGTCTTGGGTCGGTAGTGAATGAACTTGGAGCGTTTGTCGGAGAACGCGGTGTCGTATTCGTCCGCTTCGATCACGAAAAAAGGAGAGCTGCCAAGTCGGGCGGAAACAGCAAAATCAAGCGGCACGCCGCCGATCAAAAAGCCGGGAGAAAGACCTGCTTTTTCCAGAATCCAGGCCAGCATTGATGCCGTCGTGGTCTTGCCGTGCGTTCCGGCGACGCCCAACACCCAGCGCCCTCGCAAGATGTGTTCGGATAGCCATTGTGGCCCGGATACATAGGGCAAATCCCGATCAAGTATGGCTTCAAGAAGCGGGTTGCCGCGTGAAATGGCATTGCCGATGACGAAGAGGTCGGGGCTCAGGCAAGTCTGCCTGGGGTCATAGCCTTCGATGAGTTCAATTCCGGCGTTACGTAATTCATCGCTCATGGGCGGGTAGGTTTCCGAGTCGCAACCGCTGACCCGATGTCCGTCTTCCCGCGCAAGTTGCGCCAAGCCACCCATGAAAGCGCCGCAGACGCCTAGAATGTGAATGTGCATGTCCGCTCCTTGAAATTGTTTTCGTGAGGCGGATTTTACTTGAATGTATAGTACTTTCCGCAAATAACGCTACTATCAGAGAGGGCGCTTTGCCCCTATCCCGTTTGCGGGAGAGTGTCTGGGGGAGAGGGCAATGGATCTGAATATTCAGGAAGCATCAATATAAACCTGACCCGCTGCCCTCTTCCGACCTTTGGCTATACCGCGAGTGGCTCCCTCCCCTCCCGCAAGCGGGAGAGGCGAGCAAAGCGCTCATGCCTTTGCACTCTTGCGTACAGTCTTGCGAGGCGCGGACTTGCCGGACGACGCGGCGGCGGATGTTTTAGGCGCTGCTGATTTTTTGCTCGCGGCGGCAGTCTTGGCGGCTTCCGCTTCGGCTTCCTGCAAATGCTGCTGGAGCCGATCCTGCATATGCTGCATGATTTCCAATGGCCAGAGCGCCGCGCGTTGCCAGGTTTCTCCGACCGTCGGTCCATCGCCGCCGCCTTCAAAACCGTCAGACTCGCTGCCGCTTCTCACCATCTTACCGACCGCCTCAACGGTCGAAAGAGTGGTTTGCTGCATTTCCAACCCCTGTATCGCCATCTGCAACATGGAAAGATTCATACGCAGCCAGACTTCAACCGCCTTCAGATCGGCAATGCGCTTGCTTAAATCGTCAGTACTGAAAGTCGGCGCTACCATGCCCGGCATGGCGAACCCTGCTCCACTCCACAGGGAACGAACAAATTGCATCGGGTCTTGAGAAGGATTCGTGATCATTTTCGTCTCCTGAAAGTTTTTATTGAGTCACCCCGGACTTGCCGGAAATTCCTCGATACGGGTTAAGGGAGCTTTCGGCTCCATAATACAACTGTCTTGCTCGCTTCGCCACAAAATAACGAGGATTGCGCCTGACATCAGCCGCAACGTTCCTATCATAGTCTACTCGCTTCATATATGGGGAGTATGCGCGGATTTTTCTTCATCTTTCGCAACGGATTCGCCCATTGCGACAGCGCCAAGGCGCGGCAACCGCTACCGAGCGGAGCTTGATTCGCCTTGCAACAGGCAAAGCAAGCTATCCAGACCACCCCGGTTGATGACGACATCCGCTTTTGCGCGAACTGATGGCTTGGCTTGATAGGCAACGGACAGTCCGGCTTCCGCCATCATCAACAGATCGTTGGCTCCGTCGCCTACCGCAATGACATCACGGGTATCTATTCCCAGATCGGTTTTCAGGCGAACAAGATGCGCGGCCTTGACCTCGGCGTCAATGATTGTGCCGACAACCCTTCCGGTTATTTTGCCTCCCGCAATTTCCAGTTCGTTGGAAGTGGCAAAATCAAGACCAAGCTCGATACGCAGCCGCTCGGTGAAATAGGTAAACCCGCCGGAAAGAATCGCGGAACGCATTCCCGCACGCTGGCAGGCAACAAGCAATTCACGCGCTCCGGGCGAAAATTCCAGACGTTCCGAATAGACTCTGGCAAGCGCGCAGGCATCCAGACCGGCAAGCAAGGCAAGACGACGGGATAGGCTTTCCGCATAGTCTATTTCGCCCTGCATCGCGGATTCTGTGATTGCTGCGGCTTCAGCCTTCCGTCCTGCAAAATCCGCGAGTTCGTCAATACATTCGATTGTCACCAGAGTGGAATCCATGTCGAAGGCTATCAGGCGATAATCGGCAAGATTGCGTCCGGCAGGAATAAAGCCCCAATCCAGATGTTCACCTTCCAGGAAAGGTGTGAGCGAGAGAAATTCCGGCGCGCGTCGGGCGTTTTTCAGGCGGATCCGCTTCTCCCCTTCCATGTTGACATGAGCCGCGCCGGTCGCCTCGATAAGCCGGTCGAGCAGAAAAGAAGGCGGGGAGATGCCTTGCAAAATGAGATCGGTGATCATAAAAAGCCGAAAAATAATCAGGACGCTATTATGCACGTTCTGGCGCGGCGTAAGACTGAATGCAGGGTTGCATGACAAGACTAAATGCAGAGCTTGCAAAAGATGCATGGTCAGTAATACATTTCCGGTAGACTTTGACTCATTGCAAGTGAACGGAGAAAACCATGCTCGTGACTTTTCGCTCCAGCGAGGCTGGAGAAATGCTTATGATGGCGGATGTGGCGCGTCCTTTGCTGAAGGCTATCGGCAAATCCTGCACGGCAAAAGGCGTGATTGACAAGAGCGAAATTCCCCTGGCCGTGGAAGCTCTGGAGAAGCTGATCCAACGCGCACCTGAAATTACGAAAGCGGAAGAAACCGCTGCGGAAGAAGCAGGCAAGCCTTTGCCGATTTCCTTGCGGCAGCGGGCATGGCCGTTTATCCGGCTGCTGAACCGAACCCGACAGGCAAAAAAGGAAGGACGGATCATTTGGGAGGCGGCGGCGGATTTCTAGGATGCATAAACCCGCCCCCGCAGGAATGACGCCAAGGCTGTATGACGGCAATGCGTCAGATCATCGCCTGACTTGACAGAGTCTGCAAATGCTTGTTTTATCTATCTCTGTTACAAATGTAACAGAGCTTTACATGCGTAACGTAGTTGCTATAATTGTAAGGTTCTGAAACAATTATGCTGACGGATGTCGCTTTCCGGCATCTTTTTGAAGGATAGCAAAAATGTTAACCGAAAAAGTCTTTGTAATCAATGAGTTACCCCCCCCCCCCCCCCCCCCCCCCCCCCCCCCCCCTTCTTTTTTTTTTTTATTTTTTTTTTTTTTCTCCTTCTCCTTTTTCTCCTTCTCCCCTTCCTCTCTCCCTCCCCCCCCCTTCCTTCCCCTCC
>Ga0099364_10009261_pt1 | contig 13686 bp, 8 predicted proteins | sample TergutTh196P3_FD_73070 | JGI IMG/M metagenome (GOLD analysis project Ga0099364, IMG submission 73070) | Microcerotermes parvus P3 segment gut microbial communities from Pointe-Noire, Republic of the Congo - Th196 P3 | ecosystem: Host-associated > Arthropoda: Insects > Digestive system > Gut ...
AGGTTGAACCTCTGGACAAAAAATACGCTGAATACCCATTATGCCGCTTTCTATTTCAAAACGGGCGGTCAGGAATTTGCGCAAAAAGGCGCTCCGTTTCAAATGGGGGTAGATTTGACGGTGGCGTTTTGATGGGGGTGATTTTTTGCGGATTTTTGTGCCGGAATTTGAGGAGTTGTCAATGAATAAATGTGCCAAAATTATGTATTGTTTTATGCCCTACGTACAATCAAATTTGTCCGTGCACCTGTCGGCGTAAAAACGTGGAGTGCAGGAAAAAGAATTTTTGAAGGATTTATTTTCCGACAACGCCCTATACATAAAATTCCAAAGAAAAAACCCCTCCAGCGAGGGAGGGGTTGGAAACGAGGTTGTTTTAAAGTAGGCTTGCTTTCAGCACGAGGTCGCTGCCGTAACTGATTTTTACGGTAGTACCTACCGGCGCGTCAGTCATTCCTGAAACGGTAACTGCCAATGACTTTGTGCTGAGCAACTTTGTAACAAAGGCTACCATATACGCGGTCATTCCTGCCGGAACAGGAAAATCGCCGCCCAGCGTATACGAGTCAACTACCAACGAGTTTGCAACGCCTTCAGCCTGAAGGGTCAGATTCTCAACGGTGTATGGCTCAGACCCGGTGGGAGTTATCGTTACGGTAATCACCTGATTGTTTGCCGTTACACCGATGATCTTGTTGACGTACTCTTCCAACTCCTTGCTCGAAATTTCCGAAATATCCACCGTTCGGGTGACAGAGAATGTGTTGGTCGCGGCGGTTGGCTTCATTACCGCCGAAGCGCCCATTGATGCTTGAGGCGCCTTTACTTCAGTCTCAAAATCGAAGGATACGTTGTTCACCTCGATGTTTATTGACGTGGCGTCCTTAATTTTGTTGCAGCCCGCCAACGACGCCGTCGCTAAGGCAACTGCCAATGTGTAAGAAAAAAACTTGTTCATGTTTATTAATTTTATTATTTCAAAAAACAAAGATACGGGATTTTTTTGAATTATTTACATAAATTTTTTTTTGAAGAAAAAATAAAAGGCTGCCCATTTTATGGAACAGCCTTCCGGTTGATAATCCATCCTTTTGTAGTAGGAACTATCAATATTTCTTTATTCAGCAGCCACAGGACGAATCGACGCACCGGTGTTTTTTTGTTCTCTCCATGGCGACGCGCTCATTTCTCCTTTTTCCCTGAAAATCAATCCTATACCATCTTCATAATATGCACTCGACGACCAATAGTTGCCGTCAACACCAATGTTCCTGATATTTGGACTACCATTATTAGCGCCTATCCAGCCTGCGGCGGGAAAGAAAAGCGAAGCATTGTAACGCTCGCTGCCGGTTAGCGGGTTAAAGAACAGACGTCCAATATGAGCGATTTCATTTTCGTCAGTCCTGAGTACAGTTGTACTGGTCGGGTCTTCTGAAGGAAAAGTAGTATAACCATCATCAATCCGGCGTCTGTCAAAGAAACCGTCGGCATAATAACCCCATACGGAGTTGTCTGCTGAACTTGAATAATTGAAGCCGTTATCACGAATTTTCCAGAATAGCGACTGGCGCATTTCAGAATGAACTAACCCTTGGATATTGCCGGATGAGGTGTAATTTTCGTGAGCGTTTATCCTTCCTTCGGTTGGGCGGCGAAATTTAGGAGGACTGACCTCATTTTCGGATTCAATCACGTTCCATAATTCATCAGAAGAAATTCCGATTGACGATGTCGGATTCTTGATTGGATTATACGCCTTACGTACTGTTAAGGTGTTAGTTCCTTTTGTGCCCCATGTCCATAGCGCCCCTGCCTGAGTGGGATATTCAGTGAATTTGGCGCCGCGAATTTCTACATTGACGTCAAGTTTTTCTGCCGTAAGGTTATATACGGCGAACTTTTGGCTCATGGTGCGATTGTATAAAGTCGGTTTGAGGTCGCTGTCGGCATGAAACGGGTCGCCGTTCATCATCAGGTAGTCGGGTTCATGTCCCTGACGCAGGAATAACTTCTGGTGTTTGGTATTTCCGGCATACGAGAGCAAGACTACAGCATAGCGCGCCGGATATTTTTCTGAGGATTTGTATTCCGATTTCAGCCCGATGCGGAAAAAGATGTATCCATTGTCAACTTCTCCGCTTACGGCAGAAGCATAGCCGGATAGTTGATGATTTTCCGGTTTATCAGGAATCATATCCGAACTAAATGATATTCCGCGCGCTGCAAGCGAAACGTCGTCTATTTCTTCGGTATCAAGTACAATTCCGTCGTTTGCCGTCCATCTATCGTCCATCCAAATCACTGAGGCAGTCCATTCGCCGGTATCATCCGATTTGATGCGTATCAATCGTTCGCCCGTTTCGTAGGCGCGCCAAAACGCGCCTACATACGTGCGGCTGCTCGGCGCATCGCCTGCGCCGTCGTTGGCGTCTATTCTGCCGGGGTTGCGCGTTTGTACCACTTTAACAACGTCCGTTGCATGAGTTCCCATTTGAATGATTATTTCACGCGGGTTCGTGTTGGGATTTTCGCTTGCCACAAGATAAACGTATTGCTTGCCTTTTCCCGATACGGACGTCTTGTCGCCGCTGCCGTCTGCGTTCAGCGAAAGCGTCAACCAGGTATCTGATGCAGGAACGCTCAGCGTCCAAGTGGCATTGGGATCGTCGTCGCCGTTAAATTTTTTGGGATGTACGGTTAAGAATTGCTGGGCAGGTTTTTGTTTCGTGTAAGGCAGCAATATCCAAGCGGGCGTTACGGTAATCGTTCCGGGAAGCGCCTTTTCCTGAACCACCGTCACGATATACGACAGTTTACCGGCTTTAATATGGACAAAAGCCGTGCGTGGGTCGGCGGCGTTTTCCTGAATCGTCAGGCGTACTTCGGCGGTTTGTGCGCCGCCGACGCCATCATATCTACTGAGATTTATCCATGGTTTTCCGTTCGTTTGAGGCACAGGTATTTTGCCCTCTTTGTCAGCCCAGACGGAAGCCTTCCAACCGTCAGGATGATCGGTGGTGATTTTCAGAATGTTATCAGCGCTGTTCTCGTCGCGAGCGTTTCCGTCGAAATCAAAACGGTTGTGGCTCACGCCCAGCATGTATTGGTTGTCGAAGACAATATCGCGGATGCCGCCCATATCCCATGTAATGAGTTTTGCCGCCATATTGTACGATTGAGAACTGTACGCATCTTCCGGAGAGTCATGTCCGTGTCCGTCTACCTTCGTAATTTTAAAAATGTACATGTGGTTACGCAATACGTCCATGTGTTTTTTGTCATCCTGTCCGGAAAAGTCGAGGCGGTAGTAAGTTGTTTTACCCTCCGTTCCATATTCGCCGCCAACAACAATGCCTGTTTCTTCGAGGGGGTTGCCTGCGTTTTTGGCTGCCGTCTCAAAGAGATAAATTGCGCCTTTCATGGCAGCGTCAGTAACGCCTTGCGTATTGGAACCATCATAAAACAAAGGATTTTTTATCGGCTTGGGGTCATTGGGCAACGATGCTTTTTTGGCTTTCATATCCGCGCCAACGTAATCCGCGCCGGGCTTGGGAACGATACGTCCCAAACTGTTGGCATTGTATACGTGTACGCTTTTGAGTTTGAACGCCGACGCAAGTTTGGGATAATTTTCAGTATCCAATTGCACGTCTACTTTAGCAATCATGCGCAGCATGGATACCTGACCGTCATTGACGGAAGGGGTCGAGGGGCTGATTTTTTTCGGCGCCGTTTCGCCCCACATGGGTATGGCGGTATATTCCGCGTTGCTGATTGCTTTCCAGCGGTCGCCGTCTCTCGGTTCGAACGTCAATTGTCCGAGCATGGATTCTTTTTGCTCTCCCACAAAGCCGTCTACGCGGCTGTCGATGAGGGTTTTTATCTTGTCTTTGGCGTTGGTGATGAATACGAAACGTTGATCGTAATCCTTCACAAGCAATTTGGCGGTGAACGTCTGCGACGGTTCGCCCCCGTTATTGCCGGCAACTTTTCTTGCTTCTGTTCGGTACTGGAACGTTTCACTTCCTCCGCTTTCGACCTTGAACGCAAGCACGTCCAAACTTTCGATGGCGTTTTCCTGCGCTGCGCCTATGGAGCGCGTGGCGGGACCCTGCGGCGCCGTGAAAGGTATCGCCAACTTAAACGTAACGTCCTTTTCATTGTCGGGCGCATTGGGCGCAAAGTCTTCAAAAGGCTCCCTGAGACAGGAGGCTGCCGCAATCAAGGGCAAAATCATCAAGTATCTTACTATGGTTTTCATATCTTTATTAAATTTAAACTGTTTTATATTTTTATTGAAATTCAGGTATTATTCTTTGACACAACGTATACTACTTCCCTGAGCTTTATCGGTTCTGGTCATGACCAACCAGTCCTCATTCCTCAACCCCAAGGCATTCATATTGAAACCCGTATCTATATATTTCGTCAGGTAATATCCAACAAAACCTGTTGAAGCAACTGCTAATTTTCCGTCATTTCCTTGTCGATAACTCGAAAGCGGAAAGAAAACGCTGGCGTTGGTGACAGGATTGAAGAACAACCCGCCTCCAAAGGCTGCCTCATTGGTGCCGCTTGCAGCGATTCCCGTACTGAGACCATATTTTTCATGGTCATTTTTGATGAGCGGTCGCCTGTCGTAGAAACCATCTGCATAATATCCGAATATGTAATTATCCTTATTGCCGACTGCGACGCCGTCTGATTTTGTTGATACAGGTTTCACCCAAAGCGACTGCCTTATTTCGGATTTTATGCTGTCGTTGTTGTCGTCCGGTCGTCTGTAACCGCATGGGCAACTCTCGTCTTCATCACTCCATTTTGATTCCTGAACCCAGTCCCAATTCGAAAATGTTTCCCTTGTGATATCCCATGCAAAACGTCTGTTTTTAGCATTTGCCCATTGGAATAATGCGCCTGCCTGCGACGGATATTCCACGAACTTTCCGGGGTTCGCTCCCGATGCAGTTCCACATTTATCTACCGACATCATATTCTTTTTATCTGCCGTCAGGTTAAAGGGCGAAATTTTTACTGCCAGAGGGCGATTATCGGGCGCTCCTCTGTTCATCACATAATCAGCGCCTTCGCCTTGACGCAGATAAATTCGCTGCATCTTTGCGTAGTCGGCGTACCACAGTTCTATCACCGCGTAGCGCGCAGGGTTGCTACCCTCGTTATATGCGGTAAATTTTTGTTGCAGACCGATACGGAATGTAATCTTGTCGTTTGCCGACGCTGTTCCCGTGACAACGCTGGTATAATCATTGCCGGACAATTGGTATTTTTCGGCGTCGTCGGGATTGTTGGTGCCTACTAATTTGTCGGAAGAACCGCTTGCCGCAAGCAATACGCCGTCGCCATTTTTCGGATTCCATTTATCGTCGTAAAACGACACCGTAGCCATCCATGTGCCACTGTTAGCGCCTACGTTGATTTGTATGATACGCTCGCCCGTTTGGTTCCACCTCCAGAATGCGCCCACAGCAGACTGCCGGGCATTCACCGGTTGCGACGGCGGAAGGTCTTTCACCTGAAGAACGATAGACTTGCCAATTTCTTCGCCTTTGGCATTATGCAAAATCACCTCCGTTTCTCTGTCTTTTGATTCTACTAAAGTATTCGACGCGACATATACGTATACCGCCTGCTTTCCCTTACCGGATACGCTTTTTGTGCCGGTTCCGTTGTTGCCGGCGAGCGATAGCGTCAGCCAGTCGATTTCGTCTGGTACAGTAAGCGTCCATGAGGCGTTGTGGTTAATACTGCCGTTGAATTTTCTGCTGTTTACGATCAATTTCTGTACGGCGGGGCTTTGCGCCTGAGGACCCAATATCAGTTTTTCGGTGATGGTGATTTTCCCCGGAGGGTTTTGTACGACCGTCACCACATAGGTCAATCTTCCGGTTTTGATATGCACATAAGCCATGCGTTCCGCGCCGGTATTTTCCGTGACTATCAGGCGTATTTCTTCGGGTTGAACGCCGCCTTTGCCAGAATAGACGTCTATATCTAACCACTGATCAGGTACGGAAACCGTCCCATCCTTATCATCCCATACGGCAGCCGTCCAGCCATCAGGATAGTCGGTAGTGATTTTCAGAATGTTATCCGAACTCGTAACGTCGTGCGCATCTTCATCCAACTCAATACGGTCGTGGCTTACCCCCAGCATATATTGCCCGTCGAAGACAATATCTTTGATACCGCCCTCGTTCCATGCAAGGATTTCTGCCTTTATTTTATACGTTCTTGCGAGGAATGCCTCTTCTACGGTAGGGCTTCCGGGTCCTGTCACATCCACAATATTACAGATGTATGCGTGGTTGCGCAGGATGTCCCAATGCGTTTTGCCGTCGTCTTTGAAAAAGTCGAGGCGATAATAACTCATATGGTTCTCATACACGCCGCCAACCACAATACAGGTTTCTTCGAGAAAATTATCCGCGTTTTTTGCCGCCGTTTCAAAGAGATAAATTTCTCCTTTGATGGCTTCGTCGGTGATGCCGGATGTATTGCGCTCATCATAAACGATTGGACCGAGGACGGTTTCAACGGAGGCGGGCAACGAGGCTTTTTGGGCTGCCATATCTTTGATATACTCAGCGCCGGGCTTGGGAACGATGCGTCCCGAAGTATTCGTATGAAACACGTGTACGCTTTTGAGTTGGAACTTGCTTTTGAGGTTTGCGACTTGTTTGTTGTCCAACTGTACTTCTATTTTGGCGATCATGCGCAGCATCTGAATTTTATTGTCGCTGATGCTGTTGATCGCTTCGCTGATGATTTTCGGCGCTGTTTCGCCCCACATGGGTATGGCGGTATAGTTCGCGTTGTCGAGCGCTTTCCATCGGTCGCTGCCATTGAGGTCGAAAGTCAGCATCGCCAGCATCGCCTCCTTATCTGCGCCCACCCAGCGGTCTATGCGGCTGTATATGAGGTTATCTATCTTGTCGCGGGCGTTGCTGACGAGTACGAAACGCTGATCGTAATTTCTCGCGCGCACCGTTGCGTTGTATGTCGTACCGGAGCCTGAATAGATCGCTTCAGCCCGGTATTGGAACGTTTCAACACCGCCTTCCACCTTAAAGGCAAGCAGATCGAGGGTTTCGATAGCGCTTTCCTGATCTGCGCCAATAGAGCGTGTTGCGGGTCTCTGGGCTGCATAGGGTAAGCCCAGCTGGAACATGACGCCCCTTTCGTCGTCGAAAGGGCGGGTAACGGCGTCGTCGTCGAAAGGCTCCCTGAGGCAGGATGTCACCGCAAGGAGCGGTAAAATCAACATATATTTTAAGATGGCTTTCATTTCAGTAAGAATTTAATGCGTGATTAATTTAAGGTTCCGTTTTGTTCGCGCACCACCCATCCGTTGACGAGGATGGTCAGGGCGAGGTCGGTCGGTTCGTCGTCGCCACCCCCGCCGCTTTTGAAACGGAAAACTATATCGTATGTATGCGTGGTATCAAAGTCATTGTCCGGATAGGCGTTTTGGATAAGCTCTATCAGGTCGCCCGATTGCCCGCCGGAGGGAAAAAGCGCCGCGCCGGCGTCATCGTAAATCCGCAACTGCGGCGTGTGCCGGTCAGCGGCAAGACGCATCACGTTGAGCGTCGAAAAGAGTTGGTTCGCCCCGTCTTTCACACAGTCGGCAACGTAGGTTAAGTCCGTCCGGTTGTCGGCAAAGGAACGGTCGAAGAGATATTCGCTATTGTTGTCGGCAATCTCGAATCTGTAGGATGCGGCGTTTGCCGGAAGTCCTTCGGTGTAGATATTGATGGTATTGGTGTGTTGTATCAGCGGCATGACAAAGCGCTGAACTTTTTCCTTAGTGACCGTTGCCGGCAGTTCGGAATGGAACAGGTGATGTATTTTGGTGTTGACTATTCCGTTGGCATGTTCAAGGGTGAGCAAAGCCTCGTTGAGTTTGGTTTTGCCTTTGACGAACGGCGCCGGAACAGCGGCATAATACTGCTCGTCTTTGCCTGCCCAAGCGATGAAATGATACTCGCCCGGCAAGAGATCGGAACAGTCGATATAATATCCGGCATCGAAATTGACGATGTAATCGTCGCTGTATTCGCCCAGATAATATCCTTTGCCGGAAAAAACGTAGAGGTTCATTCGGTCTACTTCTTCCGGTCGGATGGCGTCGCCTGTGGCGCGTGTGGTGATGTCAAAATATATCCGAATCTCTTCCGGACAGTCCGACATATCCTCTTTGATACACGAGGACAGCAACAACGCGCTAACAATCAGTATTTCTGCTATCTGCCCCCATGACGCCACCGAGTACAGTGTCGCAATCCTTTGAACTATGTATGATGTCTTATTCATGATTCAATTCGGTTTTTATTACCTCACGACAGGGGAGGACTATGGAGAGTGTTGAGTGCGTCGCCCTCCCCGTATCGATCGGTATTTTGGTTATTCTTTCAATTTACTTAGATTTTTAATGATTTCAAACTTCAAACCTGAAACTTCAAACTTCAAACTTCAAACTTTATTCAAGAACATAATCTGTCATCGGTCTGGTGTTCCAGAACATGACCTCGATGTCGGCGGTGATGTTTACTTCCGCGTCGTCGGGTTTTTCTTCCGGATCAGGCGGCTCAGGTCCCGGACGTCCCGGCGCAATGATCCGCGTGATGTTGCACTTGTAGAAATCGTTGCGCAAAACGTCCCATTTGTTTTCGGGTTTTTCAGGAATCTTGTTCAGGAAAATGGTCCAATAACAGACGCCGTCTTTGTAGGGAAGTACATTTCCGCCGTATTTAGAAACGAAAGATTTGGCTGTGGATTCGTCTGTGAAATAACTGGTCGGTTCGGCAGATGAAGGACTTACAGCGTAGAACGTTTCTAACGTTCCTTTTTTCGGATTGTTTATTACAACAAAATCACTACCGTCAAATATCGTGATTTGATCCAGAATGAAGGTAGATCTGACGGTTACGCGGGAAATTTCTTTCTGAAGTTTTCCTTCGGAAGTATTTTCGGCGGCATAGCTCGCTTCGTACTGGTCGATTGAAGGGCTCGGAACATTCTTGCGGCTCAAAACGGAAACATAATCGACGGGATACACGGCATCGATGTAATCATTTTGATCATGTTGTTCAGCGCTCGCCCAGTTGGGGTCTTTATGCAAAGGCGCCTCGCCCTGAAGCAGAAACAACTTCTTGTTGAAGTTATTGACTGCGAATGTCAAAGCGCCCAGCGTGCCCGGTACTCCGCCCTGCGTCATGCTGGCGGCGGTTTCAACGGTTACTTTTGCTACCAAGCGCTGGCACTGCAATGTAACGTCGTTGTCCTTGGCGTCTTCCTTAAATACTTTGTGAACCGCATCTTTACTGAACATAACGAAGTTGTTTGCTTTTGTCAGTTCATCACGCTTATCAAAGGTCTGCGCAACTGTTAAAAGCGTACTGTACGGCTGGTCTATTAAGTCTTTTACCAGATTTTCAGGAAGATTGATACCTGCTACCACAGTCTTGGCGCCTGTTGTGGTCTCTATCTTGACATCTTCTTTGGTCGTATACACGTCGGCATTATTGGTCGACTGTCTCTGAATAAGTTGGCCGGCAGTCAGTTGGGTGTGCGACTGAAAGCCACCGGAACTTGTATAATAGATAAACACATCCACAGTTTGCACGTTCGCTTCGGCGTCCGTGGCGTTTTCGTCTGCGGTTGCGCGCGTTTGTGGCGCTTTCGGAAAGTTAAGCGATATGTTCATCGTGGTTGGCTTTCCTTCTTCTTCGGGATTCGTTCCCGTATGGTCCTTATCGCACGATGCGAGTAAGGCGCTTGCAGCTAGGGCTGCTACTACAAAAAAATTGGTTTTCATTACTATTACATTTATTAAATTAAACAAAACTACATTAAACTGAATGATTAAAAATATGAGGGTTTCCTTATGTTACTGCTCGTTCCGATGGTTTCAACGGGCGCTAATTCTTCCACAGTCCATGGATTGAGCTTGTCTATTTCGGCGAGGTTTTTAGCCGCTTCCTGATTGCCTTTTTCTACGGCTTTCCGGAAATGTTTTTCCGCCTCCATATGTTTTCCTTCCATGGCAAGCAATACGCCCAGATTGTTTTCATAGGCTGCGTCGTGCAATTCTACCACGTCCAGAAATTTTCTTGCACTTGCGAGATCTTTTACCGAGAGCGCGTTTGCAGCGGCATTGAAACCGGCTATATCGCTGCTGGGGTAGGTGAGCGCCGCTATTTCAAAAACGCGCTGAAAGTCGGGGCTGCCCGTGGGATAGGTTTCTGCTATCAGGAACATTTCGTTGAGACTCAACTGCGACGGCGCGCTTTCGAGTTTCTGTTTGCCTTCTTCAACGGTAAACGGTACAACCGTATAGTGGAGTTCGTAATCCGAGCGGCGCAGTTCCGGGTAGAAATACTCGAGCATATCCGCGTAAGGCACTCCGGCGTCCAATTCCTTCAGTTTGCGTTCGCGGACATCCGGATCGGCATTGCTGCGGATAATCTCAAGCGCCTCCGTCCGATACAGTACGTTCGACCGCTCTACGAGTTCTTCAAGCGTTTTCCAGTCTTCGCCATAGCCTTTCACGCTGATCAGCTTTTCGTCGATGCCGTAATTGGCAAGGAGATATTTTTTGAGCGAGTTCACGCGATTTTCCGACAGAACCATGTTGTTGCGAAAAGCGCCTTCGGGCGAAGCAAAACCATTGATGACGATACCCGTGATGGCGATTGCCGGGTCGTTCTGGGCTGTGCGTATCATCTCGCCAATCTTCGCCAGCTCGGCGTTGTTGTTGCGAAACGCGGGATTCAACTCGTAACGGTTCACCACGAAATCAAGGTACGCTTTCCCTGTCTCAGTGCGGTGTTTGACCGGCTCCGGGTTGGGTTCCCTGAACGAAACGGTCATGTTGAGCGGATTCATGTCGTGCATCCGTCCCACAATCAGGTCGAAACTCATCTTGACGATGGGTCCGCCACATTCGCACTGGTCTTCGCGGATAACGAAATCGGCGTTTTTCATCCACGGCTCGTAGGCTACCGTAGCGCTGTAATGGTAGGGCTTCGCCTCTTTTTCAGCCGAATTGATGACCTGCCCTATTCCTTCGGGTACGCGGTTCATCGCCTCCAGACGACGGTAGGCTAAATGTCTTTTTTTGCCGTTGATCATCACTGCGGGTAACTCCATCGAAGTTTCGTCATACTGGATGACGGGGGTCAGCAGCACAAAGCGGTTGGTGTTTATTTCGGCGTCGTTCAGCCCAATCAGCAATTCAACATATACTGAATCGCCCTTGTGCGCATATTTGGTTTGACTTACCGACACGCGGTTATTGACTTCCGACGACGGCGAACTTGCCGCGCCTGCCCAGGTCCCGCCAAAAATGGCGATGATGCTTGCTATCAGATATTTTTTGTTACGTTTCATGATAAAATTTTATATTTTGATTTTTGATTTTTTGAGGGTTATAAAAGATAAATCAGACTGAGACCGGCGCGCGTAACGCCCCAGTAATTCTTTGTTTCGCTTGAAATCAGTTTGGCGCATGTCTGGCATGGATACTTGTCGTACCATATCTTCGCATAGCCGACGCCGATTTCAGCTTCAAAACTCCATCGCGGACTGAGCATCCAGTGGTACCCGTAAGATATCCCTGCGCCCGCAAGTTTACCTTCGTACCGGTGTTCGTTCATTGTTTCCGAAAACGGAGGCTTGGGTAGCGCGCTCACGTTAAAGTACGCATAATGCGCATGAACGCCGAAAAAATGCCCGTTAAACGGTTCGCACTCCCACCATCGCAATTCAGGCTGTACCAGAAAAAACTTGGCTTTTTTGTTCTCTTCCTTATTGAACGTCCAAGGATTCAGCGTGAAAGGCATGTCTATCGTCCACTTTCGCGACAGCCGCGCCTCAACGCCGAGGTTCATGGAAGTGGACAGGTCAAAAAGAATATTTGTTTTGAGGGCATAATGCGGGGTCTGTCTCATCTTATATGCCGGCGCCAAGCGCATGTCGGCTAAGGATGTGCCTCTACTCGGCTTGATGGGGGCAGCAAATTCCGTTCTCATCGCGTCGTCGGCTTGCGCCTTCACGAACAATGCCATCAAAGCGAGAAACAGAATCATCTTCACTGCGATATTGGTTAACCATATGGCGAAAATCTCTTTCATTTTGATCACTTTTAAATTTGCTTTACACTATAAGTACAATTCAAAATGAAAAACGGGTAGGTCCCGATGAAAAAAAAAATGATTTTTTTTATTTGTCCACGAATTAACACGAATTAACACGAACCCCGAAGGGCTCGACGCAGTCAATTAACACGAATTCATGTATTATGAAAATTTCGTGTTAATTCGTGTTAATTACCTTACGGTGAGAAAAGTTCGTGGACAAAAATTATTTTATATTCGCCGTTTGTGTCTTTCGACCATTTGTTGAGAAGTAGCTAAAATTTCTTCGCGAAACCATTTCGGCGAAAGCACTTCGATAGTATCGCCATGCGAGAGGAGTTCCTGCCTGAAATCGAAAGTCGGCGAAAGATAATAATTGAAAATGGAATCATTTTCGGTAATATCCGATTCGTATTGCGAGTGATGCAGCGGCAAGGTTTGCAGGTATTTACGCTGTTTGCCAAAGACCCTGAGTTGCACTATGCATGGTTCAATCCCTTCATCGACGATGATACCGAACGCCTGATCGAAATAACTTTCGGGGCAAAAGTCTTTCGGCAGTTTGAACAGCGTTTCGGTGACGCGCAGGCTGTGAATCCGGTCTAACGAATAAATGCGAATGGCATCGTAATAAAGACTTCTCGCTACGACATACCACCTCTGTTTGAATACTTTAACGCAATACGGCTCTATTTCAAAAGTTGTTGGTTCGTCGCGCCAAAAACTCTGATAGGTCATTTCCATGGTCAGTTCGTCGCGCATGGCTTCGATGATGGGCGCGAGGTAGCGCTGCCCCGACGGAATCTGCTCAAACAGGATGCGGGGTTTCAACTTGTGGCTCTCGTTAATCAGCCGGTTGACGGCAAAGGTGTTGAGCAACCACGCCCTGACGCCGGCTTTTTCCATATCGTCTCTGTTTTCGATGAAATACATGTAGCCGGCGCGTTTGTCGCAGTCGATAATGATGTCGAACATCTGTTCAATGGCTTGTCGATGGTTATGGAACGTGCGCAGAGGAAAATCTTCGCCGGTTTCGTTGAGCGCCGAACGCGACCACAAAGCGCTTATTTCTTCAAAAGTAATTTTTCCCCTCCGGTAAATCGTATCCACCAACCATACGTACCGGTTAAAGAGGTTGGATGTATTGTTTTTGCTGCTTCTTTTTGATGACATGGTTTTTTGAACTAAAATTTTTGCAAAGATACGAAAACGATGTGCCATATTGCAGCGCAGGGTGAATTTTTTTTAGCGGCAGCGTATTTTTTTTCTTCCTTGCAAACTTGTGGTATACCGATATTTTGCCGGCGACAGGCGTAACAACTCCGGTCGTATCCACTGTTGCAACTGCTTCATTGCTTGACTGCCAAATTAACTTTTCTGCCGAAAGTTCGCGAGGAAATATAGTAGCGATAAGGCGCTCTGTATCATTTGTATTGTTGAACGTCAATACGGTTTTGTTGAGCGTAATACTGTCGGGCGAAATTGGGTCAGATGCAATATCAACCCTTATCTCACAAACTCTATT
>Ga0099364_10009262_pt1 | contig 13685 bp, 12 predicted proteins | sample TergutTh196P3_FD_73070 | JGI IMG/M metagenome (GOLD analysis project Ga0099364, IMG submission 73070) | Microcerotermes parvus P3 segment gut microbial communities from Pointe-Noire, Republic of the Congo - Th196 P3 | ecosystem: Host-associated > Arthropoda: Insects > Digestive system > Gut ...
TTTTACGCTTGCTCACGGTTGATGCGGCGTCGAATCATCGAACTCGCACTTTTTCCGTGAAAAATCGCTGTTTCGCTGATTCTCCTTGCCTGAACCGCGGGCAAACGCAAACTTAAAACGCTCTAATTCTTCATGTAACCGGCGTATTCCATGGCTTCCTTGGAATCAATGGCGATTTGGAGCAAATGCTGCTTGTAAGGTTCGCCGCTGTAAAGTCCGATATTGAAGCTGTTGGCATCCAGAAATTCTTTATACTCCGCGGAGGCGCGAATGCTGTCCGCCTTTTCCTGCAGGAAATCCAGGATTTCCTTGGGCGTGCCCTTGGGGGCGCCCAGTCCCGCCGAGGTGGCCGCCACCACATCTATTCCCAATTCCTTCAGGGAGGGTACGTCGGGAAAAGAGTCAAGGCGTCCATCCCCGCTCTGCGCCAGGCACCTGAATTCGCCGGATTGCAGCTGGGCCAGCGCTTCACCCAGGGCGATGACCGAGAAATCCGCATGTCCGCCGAGAAGTTCCACCACGGCGGCGGCGGCGCCGGTGGTAGGTATGAATTTGACATCGTCGGCTTTGAAGCCAAGCCTTTTCATGACCGACAGGCGCATCAGATCGTAAGGTCCGGAGACGGTGGTGCCGACAAGCTGAAGCTCTCCCGGCCTGGCCCGAATCTCGTCAATAAGCTGCTGGAAAGTCTGGAATTTGGAATCTTTCCGAACGATGAAACCGGGAACCATAAGCATGCCCTGGGTAATCAGCTCAAAATCGTCAGGAGTGAGTTCGGTAAGCCCCATATGCTTCAGGGTGGCGATGTCCATGGACACCATCCCCAGGGTATAGCCATCCGGCCGCGCCGTAGCCAGGGCGTTGTGGCCGACCACCCCATTTCCCCCGGTACGATTGACGACATTGAAGGGAATGCCGGTCGCTTTTTGCAGCGCATCGGCGAAATAGCGTCCGACCCGATCGGTGCCGCCTCCAGGGTTGTAAGGGCAGATGATGCTTACCGCCCGAACCGGATAGGTTCCGGCCCAAATCGGGGCGGCCGCCAGGAAAAATGCCATAATCGCGAGCAGGTAGTTCTTTTTCATTTCACCATCCTCCAAATTTGAAAGACAAAAACGCGGTTCCACCTTACGACATGCGGAAAAGTCACCCCCGCCGCTTCCATATCCCCCCGGCCAGAGAGGCGGCGCTTCGAAAAACGACGCGGATGAATTTTTCGCCCGCAAAGATAAAAATGACGCAAAGAATCAGGAAAATGCACACGGGATTGTCAAAGAACGGCAAAAACGATCCATCCGACTTCAAAAGCCCGATGCGCAGATTGTACTCGATTATGTCTCCCAGAATGATGCCGAGAATCATGGGAGAGAGGGGAATGTCGTTTTTCTCCAGGAAATAGCCCACAATCCCGAAAATGGTCATGATAAGGATGTCGAAGGGGTTGTTGTTGATGGCGCAGGAACCGACGATGGAAAAAAAGATCACCCCGCTCATGACCAGGTTCTTGGGCATTTTCAAAAACCAGGAAAAAATGCGAATGCCGATATAACCTATCGGGATCAAAAGCAGTTGGGAGATATAGGCAACGGCGAAGATGCCGCGGATGAGTTCGGTGCTTTCGGTGAATATCATGGGGCCGGGCCGGAGATTGTACATGATCATGGCGCCCAGCACCAAGGCGGTGATGCTGTCCCCTGGTATGCCAAAGACCAGGGCCGGAATCCAGGCACCGGCGACCGCCGCGTTGTTGGCGCTGGTGGGAGCGATGACGCCGGGGACATGACCGGTACCGAACTTGTCCATTTCCCGGGACAGCTTTTTCTCCACTCCATAGGAAAACCAGGCCGCGATGTCGGCCCCGGCGCCGGGAAGCGCCCCCACCAGGGTTCCCAACAGGGAGGAACGAAGCACCAGCCACTTATTGCGGACGATGCTGACAAATATTTCCCCTATCTCGCCCGGAAGCCTTTTTCCGCTTATCGCCTGGCCGCGAATATCCGAAGGCGAATAGACGCTTTTCAGGACCTCCGAAACGCCGAACAAACCGATCATGGCGGGGACGAAGGAAATGCCGCCGGAAAGATTGGCGTTGCCGAAATGGAACCTGGCGTAGCCGGTGGCGGCGTCTATGCCGATAGTGGAAATAAGCAGACCAAGGCAGGCCGAAATTACTCCCCGCAGCGGAGCTTTCATGCTCAGGGCGGCACTGATGCTAAGTCCGAACACCCCCAGCCAGAAATACTGGAAATGCGTGAATTTCAGGGCGATGCCGGACAGCGGCGGCGACAGGAAAACCAGGCAGGTGACGCCGATAATGCCGCTGATAGCCGAACATAACAGATTAAGGGAAAGGGCAAAAGAGGCGCGGCCTTTTTTCGCCAATTCGTAGCTGTCCAGAACCGCGACTCCCGACGCCGGCGTGCCGGGGATGCGAAGCAGCGTGGCGGGAATGTCCCCGGTGAAAATAGCGGTAAATGAAACACCGATGATCATGCTAAGACCGGCCAGCGGCGCCATGTAATAAGTAATGGGGATGATGAGCGCAACGGCCATGGTGGCGGACAGCCCCGGCGTGGCGCCGACAACCACCCCAAGAAACATGGACAGAATCCAGGGCCAAAATACGCTGAATGAAAAAATTTGGGATATTCCCATCTCCATAGGTTTATCTTCTTTCTTTTCACCGCCATATGCCAAAGGCGCCGGGAGCGAATTTGCCCAACACCTTGAACCGGCCGGTGTTCAGAAGTCTCCCAAACTCAAAACATCATGGTCGGGGACCATAATCCCGGAGGAAAATCCAGGTAGAAGACATACTTGAAGAAAAACATGGTCAGCGTCACCGTGAACGCGGCAAAAACCGCGCTCTTCAGCGCACCCGCCTTCAACCTCCAGGCGATGGTGAAAACCATGACAAACCCCAGGATCGCAAAGCCGATCGAATCCAGCAGCAGGGGGAAGGCGAACATAAGCGCCAGCAGGATGAGGGCATTTTGCGTACCCCAATCCCTCGCCCATTCCCGGAAGGAGTTTTTGGCCGCCGGTGGAAAAGCCCCGCCGGCGGCGGAAGCGGCCTCTGATTTCCGTAGGGTTCGTTTCCGGATTTCCCTGACCAGCTCGACGCCGGTGACAAGGATAAGCAAGACCGTCAGGAGCCGCGGGAAAAAGGCCGGCCCCGGCACCCAGTTGCCGCTGCGAAAATGATCCGCGCCGGGAAAGGTCAGGGAATAGCCAAACACCGCCGCCCCCAACCCGATAATCACCATCATTATAGCCATGTCCGTACCTCAATAGTCAGAGCTTCAGCCCTTATCCCCGCAGGAGTTCCTTTACCTTGGCCAGGGATTGCTCGATTCCCAATTCCGGGTTGAAACAGGTAAAGGGACCCAGCACCAGGCAGGTGGCGCCGCTCGCCACTATCTCCAGAAGGTTATCGAATTGCACGCTGCCGTCAACCGTGAGGTCGATGTCCCGTCCCAGTTCCCGCAGCCGGGAGGACAAACGCCTGACCTTGTCCAGCGTCCGCGGGATCAGCGGCTGACCGGCGAAACCGGGATTGACGCTCATGATTTGGATAAAATCAAGGTCGGGCAGCAGCTCCTCAACCGCCGACAGCGGCGTGGCCGGATTTAACGCCATTCCCGCCCCCAGGCCGAGAGTCTTTATCTTCATGAGGGAGCGATGAGGATGCCGGGCCGCCTCGGGATGGAAGCTCAGGCGATCCCCGGCCCGGAGACCGAACATCTCGAAAAACTTGTCCGGTTCCTCGATCATCAGGTGGACATCCAGCGGGAGGCTGGTGATGCGGCGCAGGCATCTGACGTAATCCGGACCCACCGTCAGGTTGGGCACAAAATGCCCGTCCATGACATCCACATGGAGATAGTCCACCCCGGCGCCCTCCAACAGCCGGACATCCGCAAGCAAATTGGCGTAGCTGGCGCACATCATGGACGGCATGAGTTTTACCGTCATCTCGACCGCCTCCTTTCAAGCCGGCCGCTTCCCGCGGCCAAGAAAAAAAACCGGCAAACCGCATTCTGACGATTCCGGCATCACTCCAGGCGCAGGCGCCGGAACTGTTCCTCCGGCGCGTCGTGCAGTTCCAATTCTTCCCGAAGCGCCCGGATTAACCGGTCCCGCGTCGCGGCGTCCTTGTCCACCAGGTTGTCCAACTGCCCGTAGTCAGTCCGCAAGTCGTACAGTTGATCCACCTTTTCCCAGTCATACAGCCAGACATAGCGAAGGGTGCCGTCGCCGTAATCGTTGATAATCTCCGCCGGGATTTTGAATACCGGATATTTAACCCAGGAAAGGAAACAGCCTCCGGACACCAGGGCGGGGTCTTTCAGCCGGGGCGGATCGAAATATTCCCGTATATCCACCATCATCGAGGTGTAGACATTTAATGGCCGATTGTCGGGCGTGGGGGAACGGAAGTAGGTATATTGACCATCGGTGAGATTGACCTGCTTGCCGAAATAGCCATACAAGGCGTGCCGGCGAATGGCCGACGCTTCCCCGCGGACCAGGGGCAGCCACGATTTGCCGTGCAGCGGATTACGGCAAACGTTTTCCGCCACGCCATGCAGTTCCATCAAGGTGGGAAGAATGTCCGTGTTCTGGGTCAAAGCCGCCACCCTCCGGCCAGCGCCCTCCGATCCCGGGAGATGCAGGATAAGCGGGATATGGAATATCTGGTTGTAGGCGGGCATATAGTTCTTCGCCATATAACCGTGTTCGCCCAGCATATACCCGTGGTCCGTCGTAAAGATCAAGGCGGTATCCCGCCACATGTCATGTTTGTCCATGACGTCCAGGAGCTTGCCCAGCCAGTGATCGGTCATGAGCATCAGGGCGAAATGCCGGTTGCGGACATGCGCCAGCGCCTTGGCGTCGACATCCACCCGCTTATACTCCGGCCACATATACATAAGGCCGTCGTAGACATCGCCTATTTGATCCAGGTACTTTTGCGGCACCTCGAAAGGCTCGTGCGGATCGAAAGGCTCCACCCACAGGAAGAAGTCGTCACAATCATGATTTTCCTCCAGCCAGTCGGCCGCGCTCTGGATGGTTTGGGGGCTCGGGTATTTCGCCTCGTCGTCCTTGAACCGGTCCCGGTTGCACCAATATTGCGGAAGCATCTTGCCATGGTGCGGGGGAATGGGATTCTGGCGCAGCCGCGACACCCAGGGGTCCCATTCCTGCCCCCGGATCATTTCCCAGCTGTCGAACATCTGGATATAATTCTCGCCGCCAATCTCCAGGTAGTGGTAGTGATCGGTCAGCATGCGCGAACTGACGCCGGCGGTCCGAAGTATTTGGGGCAGGGTATGGTCGAAGGCTTCTATCGGCCCCCAGCTGCGTTCGAGAAAATTGAGCCGCCCGGTCATGATGTCGCGGCGGGCCGGCATGCAGGGGGCGGAACCGGTCCAATGGTTGTCGAAAGTCACGCTTTTCGCCGCCAGGCGTTCGAGGTTGGGAAGCTTTAAGCCGCTGGCGTCGTAGATTTGCATGAAACGCCGGTTGAACGTATCGGAAAGGAACAGGATGCTTCGCATGGCATTTTCTCCTCACCACCATTTAATGAGATCCGTCACCCGGGTGCGGATCGCCACGAATCTTTCCGAAGCGATGTCGCGGGGATAAGGCATATCCGAAAGATCCAGCGACTCCTTTATGGACGCCGGCTTCTGGGACAGGACCAGTACCCGCCCGGCCAGGTATACCGCCTCCTCGATGTTGTGGGTGATGAAAATAACGGTGCTGCCCAGTTCCTGCCAGAGCCGGATGACCTCGTCCTCAAGGTAGAAGCGGGTCTTGACGTCCATCTGACCGTAGGGTTCGTCCATCAGCAGCAGGTCCGGATTCATGGCGAAGGCGCGGCCGATGACGATTTTCTGCTCGGCGCTGACCGAAAGCTGCCCCGGATAGGAATGGCGGTATTTTTCGAGGCCGAGAAGATTGATGACGGTATTCACCCGCTCGTCGATGTAGCTCCTGGGCCGCTTCTTGATTTCCAGCCCGTAGCGGATGTTTTTCTCCACCGTCATCCAGGGGAAGGCCGAAGGCTCCTGGAACACGAAAGCGATATTGTGCTTCTTGGGGTCGGCCCGCTCGCCGTCGAGCAGAATCTCGCCGCTGGTGGGTTCCAGGAGGCAGGTCAGCAGATTGAGAAACGTGGTCTTGCCGCAGCCGGTCGGACCGACGACGCAGACGAATTCCTCCTTTTGGATGTTGAAGCTGCAATCGCGCAAAACCTCCAGTTCGCCGAAGCTTTTGCAGAGATTCCTCACCTGTACCTTGTATTCCGGCTGCGCCGACATAGCCGCTTTCCCTTCAATCCAAATCCAGGTCCATGTTTTCGCTGATGTGTTTCCGAAGCTGCAGGAATTCCCGCGCCACATTGCTCCGGGGCCGCCCCAGGGAGGAAAGGTCGTAAATTTCCTTTACCACCGCCGGACGCCGGCTGAAAAGGATGATGCGGTCGCCCAGATACAACGCCTCCTCAATGTTGTTGGTGACGAAGATCACCGTGCGGCGATCCTGTTCCCAAATGCGGAGTATCTCGTCCTGCATCTGGTAGCGGGTCTGGGCGTCGAGGGAGCCGAAAGGCTCATCCATGAGGAAAATTTCCGGATTGGCGTTGTAGGCGCGGGCAATGCCCACGCGCTGCTTCATGCCGCCGGACAACTGGCGCGGGAAGTGGTTCTCGAACCCCTCCAGCCCCACCATCTTGAGATATTCGCGGGAGGTCCGCCGGCGCTCCGCCTTGGAGACGCCGTGGTACTTTGGCCCCATTTCCGCATTTTGCAAGGAACTCTTCCAGGGAAGGATGGCGATGCGCTGAAACACCATGGACAGCTTGTCGCTGCGCCCGGCGACCCGCTCGCCGTCGATGGTCAGTTCCCCGGCGGTAGGCTCTTCCAAGCCGGAAATCATGTGGAGAAATACGGATTTTCCGCATTGCCCCGGCCCCAGCAGGACCAGGAACTCGTTCTCCAGCACATCGAGCGATATGTCCCGGACCGCGGCAAAGTCGCCTTTTTTCGAAAAGTATACCTTCGCAATGCCGCGCGCCGTCAATTTGACTTTTCTATCCACGGACACAGCCGCCTTTCCAGATAGGAGAAGATCATCGACAACAGGGCGCCGATGGTCCCGATAAACACCATGGCCACACCGGTCAGCGCCAAGTCGTTGGAATCGGAACCACGAATGACCAGAAAGCCGAGGCCGCTTTTGGCGGAAACCATCTCCGCCGCCAGCATCACCACCCAGCCGCTCGAAATGGCGGTGCGGATGCCGGCGAAGATGGCGGGAAAGGCGGAGGGAAGGATGATGTCGAAGAGCATGCGCCGATTATTCGCCCCGAAAATGAACCCGGCGTCGATGTTCAGCCGCGGCACCATGGCTACCCCGGTGTAGGTGTTGAGGACGATGGGGGTGATGGTTCCCAGGAAGATGATCATGATTTTCGGCGTCTCGCCTATCCCGAACCACATGGTGATGAGGGGAATCCAGGCAATGGGCGGTATGGGCCGGAGCATTTCGAAGATCGGCTTGAAGATGCCGCTGAAGGTGTCCGACCAGCCCAGCATCAGCCCGAAGGGAATGCCCAGCAGGATGGAATAGCCGATAGCCGCCAGAACGCGCGTCAAGCTCACTCCGGCGTGGCGGAAAACCGACATCCTGGCAATGGGACGGTGCAAGAGTTCCTGAAAACGCGTCAACACCTGGAAAGGACTGGGAATGATATAGTTGGTCGACTTCGCCACCACAAACCAGATGATGAAGAAACAGGCCAGCGAGGTGAGGGGCAGGACATAATAAAGGACCTGGTAAAGCCGCGATTTGGACGTCACTTTACGGTCCTCCATTTCAGGACCCGCTTCTCGATCCGTTCAAAAAGGGTGGTGAACAAAATACCCAGGATGCCGATGGCAAGCATGCCGGCGATGATCAGATCGACCCGGTAAAAGTTCCGTCCCATAATGATCATATAGCCGAGGCCCCGGTTGGAGGCCAGCATCTCCGCCGCCACCAAGGTGGACCAGGCATTGCCGAGAGATATGCGGATGCCGGCGAAAATCATCGGCAGGGCGCTGGGGATGCCGATTCTCCAGAAGGTGGTCCAGCGCGAGGCGCCGCAGGTGGTGGAAACGTTGATGTAAACCTGGTTGGTAAGCCTGATGCCGGTGTAGGAATTGATCAGGCTGGGGATAAACGCCGAGAGAAAAATAATCGCCGACTTGGCGAAAAGGCCGATCCCCAGGAAGATGACGGTGAAGGGAATCCAGGCGATGGGCGGCAGCGGACGGAGGATTTCGAACACCGGGCCGACGAAGCGATCGATCAGCCGATACCAGCCCATCAGCAGTCCCAGCGGCACGCCGACCAGGACCGCCAGGCCGAAGCCGCTCAACGCCACCACCAGGCTGGCACCGATATGGGTTATGAGAAACTGGCCGTCCGGCCGATGATCGTAATTCTTGCGGATCAATTCCAGAATGGTTTCCCAAGGGGTGGCGATAAGGCGCCTGTCGATCAATTCAAACCTGGTGATGGCTATCCACACCCCAAGAAAAATACCTACCCCGACAACGCCCAGAATGAGCCTCCGCACCACCCGCTTTCTGGCCGCGGAGAGCGCCTCGGCGCGTTTTTTATGGAGTTCCGACTCGGTCATGCCGACTCCCTTCGCGAAATCCTCCGCTGCCTGCCTGGCATTACCTCAAGTTGAGTTTTGAACATTTACCGCCCGACCACTGGCGGTAAATGTTCAAAATAAAAAAGCTTGCGATTACCGTAACGTATTTGTGCCAACTCGGTTCTTTGGCATAAAGCGTTGAAAATACAATCCGCGGTACGGTAAAGGATTATATTTTACAGAAAAACGGGCGGCGGTTAGCCCGTTTTTCTGCAAAACTCCAATTAAAGTCTTAACCTTTGTGTCCGCTAATAATGCCAAGAGCAAGCGGTAACGGAAAGTTGTCGATGAACATAATGACAGATTTTCCGGACAGGCGCCGTTGGAGTTGGCGATATTATTTCAGGAATGTTTTCTTTTGTATGGATGGACAATCATGATTAACAACGACATGAGAACTCAGTTGAACAATTATCTCAACAACCGTTTCGTCCAGCCAGAGGGGAATACGGCGACTGACATTTTCAAGCGCCTTAAGGCCAGGCAAGACACCATCGCCGGCCATACCGCGCCGGCTGAGGCGGAGGAGAGCAACACCGAGAAGACCGCCGCTCAGCAGCTCAAGGATCGTCTCGACTTCGGCTCCTACAAAAACAACAAGCAGACCAAAACGGACGAAAAGGACGACCTTTCACCTGAAGAGAGGCGGCGGCGCGAGCTTCAGGCCATTCTGGACAGGGTGAACGCCGAAGAGGCGGCCAAATATCCATCATTGGCGAAAAAATCCGCAGCGGCCCGCCAAACCGAGGAAACCTCCTCCGTCATTACGCCCGAAAACATGTCTGAAGCCAAGAGTTCCGGCGGAGTCATGGGATTTTTGAACGATCTTCCGTTGTTCAGCGAATTCAAGGCCGGACTGGTCGACGCTTTCAACCGCCTGGATTCGGCCAGCGCCGGCATGATCAGCGCCCAGTACGAATTCAATTACTCCAGCATGCAGTACATAGCGGACGCCGCCGGCAATTTTCAATATCAGGAAACTTCCTTCTCCCTGAAATTCGACCTTAATTACATAAAGGCCGCCGCCGGCCCCTCCGCCAAGGAAATAGCCAACCTCATTGGGACATCCAGCGATTTCGCTTCCCTCATCGAAAACCTCAATCAAGCCTTCCAGGGCGGCCAGACCCAGGCGGCCAAGGCTATGAAACCCGAAGATTTCCTGGCCAGCATGAAGGATTACTTCTCACCCGAGAAGACCGCCGGTCGTATCGTCGATTTCGCCACCGCCTTCTTCCCCAACTCCGCAGCCTTCAAAGCTAAGGGCGATACCGAGGAAGCCAGGGCCGAATTCGCCGAAATGATGAAGAATGCCATCCAGAAGGGATTCGATCAGGCCATGGGCGTCCTCGGCAAGCTTCCCAAAGCGGTGCAGGACGACATAGACAAGACGCACGAACTCACCTTCAAGGGCATTGACGACTTCATCAAGAACGGCTTGAATAAACAGAAACAGCAGGAAGGCATTTTCGAGAGCCTGCAACAGTTTGCCTTATCCTTTGAGATGAGCTATAGCCAAAAGACCGTTTCAGTCACTAACGGCCTGTATACCAACACCGGACAGCCGCAGTCGTTGGCTGGTCAGGCGACCCAGCCGGCTTTGGACACTCAAGCTTGAAGGCGCGGCGCGAAAACAGCTAAATGATCCACCTGCTTCGGGGGCGTCCGTCTGGACGCCCCTGAAGCAGGTTATGGGTCTTGAAAATACGGAGTGTAAAGATTTTCAGCCACTGTCCGCAACACTTTTCAATTGCTGTCCGCATCTGCTCGGGCAGGTTCTTACCAAACAGAAATGCAGATCTATAATGCATCTTATTAAAAACAAGCAACATCTTATGGCGTCAAACCTAAGGCGCCGGCAATGGTCCGCCACATAATGTTTTCCCCATCCTCGGGCGTGAACTCCTTTTCGATAAATGCCTGGTACTTCCGTATCTCAAGGTACATCAGCTCAAAAGGTGTATCGCTGCCAAATGCGACTCTATGTGAACCGAGTTCTTTGATGGCGCCTATGAGGGGAATGCTCCGTATGGCGCTCCCGATCAAGGTGAGGTTAGGGCATTCATTAGCGGCCTGGATAGCGCTGCGGGAAAAATCATCGAACGCCGCCCCCCCCATGTGAACCATGAGAAATTGGGTTTCGGGAAAACGTTTCGCTACCTTGGCGATTAAGAATGGGTGGGTATAATCCCGCACATCGGCGCCGCAGTGGAACGCAACCGGTTTTCCCAAGCGCGATATCGCTTCGATGAGGGGAATGGAGGTAGTTTCATCGTCGAGATAGAAGGTATTTTGCGCGCCATTCAATTTTACTCCGTAAAAACCATATTCTTCAATACAGCGCCTTATCGTATCGAAGCAGCGATCAAGCCCGAGATTGGGATCGACCCAACCGAAACCAAGCAGTCGATCCGGGAATCGTTTAACCGATTCATACAGGTATTTGAGGGAATTGTCGAGCAACGAACGCACATAGGGCGGTTGTATCCAAGTCAGCCCTTTGTCGACGCCGGCGTCATCCATTCTTTCGATAAGTTCCTCGACCAGGATACTGTTGCCGCTTTCCCTGGTAGGTGAAATGTGCACATCCGCATCAATAATCACGTGGCAGGTTCCTTTCTTTATTACTACTTGGCGGTCCGGGCCGCTTCAATCAGCTTTTTGGCGTCATCGCCGTGCCGGCCAATAAATACATCGTAGACCGGTTCCACCGCTTTCATAAAGGCGGGGATATTTGCCTGCGTTACCTGGATTCCGGCGGATTTGATTCTTTCCAAAAGCTCCGTGTCGGCATCGGCACAGAGATTCATCTGCCAATGGGCCGAATTTTCAATAGCTTTGAGCAGCAGCGTCTGGAGATCCGCCGGCATGCGTTGAAAGAGATCGTTCGACAGGATGACGTAGCCGCTGTTGTAGATGTGGTTGGTGATGGCCAAATGCTTCTGGACTTCATAAAACTTGTTGTTGTAAATGTTTTGAATAGGGTTCTCCTGGCCATCGACCACACCTTGCTGCAGGGCGCTGTACAGCTCTGTGGAAGCCATTGGGGTGACGACGGCCCCGAGCTGCCTGAAAGTTTCCATCTGGGCTGGATTTTCCGGGGTGCGTATGGCCAGACCTCGGACGTCCGCCGGTTCGACAATGGGACGCCGGTTGTTGGTCATCTGACGGAAACCGTTCTCGTAGAAAGCGATCAGTTTGATGTTGTGTGTTTCGAGATTCTTGATCAGTCTCGCCACTTCCGGACTGCGATGAAACGCCTTGATCTGATCGCGGTTCTCAAAAAGGTAGGGCAGCTCTAAAATGGCCAACAATGGATCGTACGAGGCAAGGACACCGGTGATAGTTATCTCAAGATTGCCCAGCGATACCGCCTCCTGCATGGATCTTTCCGAACCAAGCTGGTTGTCGGCGAAAATCTGCACCGCCACTTTACCGCCCGATTTTTCCTCGATCTCTTTTTTGAATTGTTCCATAGCCTGGGTGAACGAATGCCCGCTCGGTTGAGCGATGCCGACCTTGAGGATAAATTCAGCGGCAACCGTCAGGCAGGATAATGCGGCCATCAGGCAAAAGGTCATTGCTGAAAGTAATGCGATACGTTTCATGGTAGTTCCTCCTTTCAATACCTCAAATAACCTCCATGGCAACCGCTATGGCGCCCAAAAATCAACCCGGCCTACTCAATCGCCGGCATATTGTTTGCACCGTGAAATTGTGGTTTTACCGACGGCGCACGGCAAGAAATGCCTCAAGGGAAGCCTGGTAAAACGCTCCTTCTACTTTCACAATTTCGTGCCGCGCACGGCATAATTAGAGCGCTTTAAGTTTGCGTTTGCCCGCGGTTCAGGCAAGGAGAATCAGCGAAACAGCGATTTTTCACGGAAAAAGTGCCAGTTCGATGATTCGACGCCGCATCAACCGTGAGCAAGCGTAAAATTAAAATGCTCTACCGTGAAAAAGCCTCCGGGACGGCAAGGGATATGCTCGGAATATAAGTGACCAAAAGCAGAACGACGGCCAGGGGAATACAAAATATAAGTACCGGCTTGGCCAGCCTGCTGATGGAAAGGCCGGTCATGTTGCTGACAACAAACAGCGCTGTTCCGACCGGCGGAGTAACGACACCGATCATTAGGTTGAGCACCAGAATGACGCCGAAGTTGATGGGGTCTATGTTGAATTTCGCGGCCAAAGGCATGAGGATCGGGGTTAAAAGAATAAGCAGGGTGCCGTTCTCCATGAAGCATCCCAAAATCAGGAGAAACACATTTAAAATAAGCAAAACGCCAATCCGGCTGTCGGTGATGGCTTGGATGAGGGCGAGTATGTCTTGGGCAACATTGCTGACCACCATCACCCATGAGAAAGCGGCGCTGCAGGCGATGATGAAAGTCACAATGGCGGTAGAGGAAAGAATGTCCAGGAAAATGCGGGGCAAATCCCTGGGCCGCAACGTCCGGTAGACAACCAGGCCCAGAAATAGCACATACACCACCGCGACGGATGACGCTTCAGTGGGAGTGAATATCCCGCCCATGATGCCGCCGAGGATGATGACCGGCGTCAACAGGGACAAAAACGCCCGTTTCAGGACCAACAGCTTTTCCCTGACGGACGTTCTCTCCGTTACCATCGGATACGGTATGAAAAACCCCATGATGTAAACAAGCAGCAACAGGGATATACCCATGAGCAATCCGGGGAAAATTCCCGCCAGGAAAAGCTTGCCGGGGGAAACGTTGGCAAGAGCGGCATAAATGACGAAATTGATGGATGGCGGTATGATCGGTCCGATGGTGGAAGAAGCCAGGGTAATGGCGGCCGAAAACTCTTCCGGATATCCCTGATCCTTCATCGCCTTGATTTCAACCTGCCCCAGACCGCCAACATCAGCCACGGCGGAACGGGACATGGTGGCAAAAACAATACTTGCCAGTACGTTGACATAGGCAAGCGCGCCCCGAATGTGGCC
>Ga0099364_10009263_pt1 | contig 13685 bp, 15 predicted proteins | sample TergutTh196P3_FD_73070 | JGI IMG/M metagenome (GOLD analysis project Ga0099364, IMG submission 73070) | Microcerotermes parvus P3 segment gut microbial communities from Pointe-Noire, Republic of the Congo - Th196 P3 | ecosystem: Host-associated > Arthropoda: Insects > Digestive system > Gut ...
CATTTGATAACCGTATAACGTAAATAGGTGGGGGGTATGGGGGGCGGGTACCCCGCCCCCCATAGATCCCCCCTTTTTGGGGGTGTATAAAAAGAGGTTCCCGGTTAAGCGTCGGGAATTGGCAAATCGCCGTATGCAGTGGTGTTCGTTTGTCGGTGTCGCTTCGTCGGCTTGGGTTTTCACGAACGACAACGGCGATCCGTCCAATTGCGCGAATAACTGCGCGAACAACGCCCAGAACAATTCCGACTTCCGGTCGGCGCTGTTTGCGGCTTTGTAATTTTCATTTCTGATTCAATGCACCGCCGGCAACGAAAAAATACATATCCATTTTTCTCATTATTGGATATTCTCCACCGCCTATGTGTAATGGTGTCGACAGGTTGAATTCTTCCCAATGTAAACAATAAAAGTCCAACAATCCGTTTATGCTTTTTTTACCGAAAGCTGGGCTTATTTGTTTCTGTTTCATGCCATTCTTAACGAACTTGTCATACGCGGGAACACATCCATAGGTTGCCATCAGTATTTTGGTAAGCAATAAATCATTGACCGGATATCGTGCCCAAACTTCTTTGATTTTTTTGCTGGCGGTGGTAATCTTTTCGATAAATTCCTTTCGCGATGTGCCATCACTGGTAATAACCGAATCGATATCGCGGTCTTTTGTCCACAGACTGTCATAGTCTTTGTTCAGAATTTCTTTTGTAATGCCGTCAAATACCGTGTAATCGGTCTTTAACAGAAATGTATCGCCGACATACATTCCCCAGTTGGCCAGATATGTTGCCAAATGCAACATTGGCATATCCGAAAGCTTTCCCGTTGTTTTCAAATCCCGCCGCAGGGCATCTTTGTTATCGTTAAAATAACGGTAACAGCGTTCCCATGCCAGCAACCTGTGCGGTTCTGTCTTTGCTTTTGTTCCATAAATCCTGTCGATAGAGTTCAAAATATTCATGTTTGGATTATATAATGAAAAATCGCAATAGCAAGGGCAGACATATTTTCCGATGGATTTTACGAAACCTGATGATATAATTGGCCGACTTAGCCCAAGGAGAAAAGATATGAACAGAAAGACAAGGATAGCAATCAACGGATTTGGTCGCATAGGGCGTTTGGTATTGCGTGCCGCGATTGAATCAAAACGTGATGATTTGGAATTTATAGCGGTCAATGACCTTATGCCGGTCGATCAATCGGCTTTCCTTTTGGAATATGATTCGGTTCATGGCAAATTGCCTGTGCCGGTTATTGTTGATGAAAATACTATAAAAGTCGGTGGGCATAATATTACAGTATTGGCAGAACGTGATCCAAAAAATCTGCCCTGGAAAGATTTGGACATCGATATAGTAATGGAATGTACCGGAATTTTCACCAGTGCTTCAAAGGCAAATGTTCATTTGGAAGCTGGCGCGAAACGTGTTCTGGTTTCTGCCCCATCAGATGGTGCGGATGCAACCGTTGTTTTCGGCGTAAATGATACGGTTCTGTCCCCCGATCATAGGGTTATTTCAAATGGATCCTGCACTACCAACTGTCTGGCACCCGTCGCAGCGATTCTGGACGACAGTTTTGGCATAGTAAACGGTTGGATGACTACGGTTCACGCATATACCGGCGACCAACAGTTGCTGGATAAGAATCACAGCGATCTGCGTCGTGCACGCGCGGCAGCCATGTCAATGATACCAAGCAGTACCGGTGCGGCAAAGGCTATCGGACTTGTATTGCCGAAATTGGCCGGTAAACTGAATGGAAGTGCGATACGTGTTCCGACACCGGATGTATCTGTAATAGAGTTGGTCGTGAATCTGGAAAAACCGGTGACTTTCGAACAAGTAAATGCGGCGATGAAAAGCGCGGCGGAAAGCGACCGTCTATCGGGGGTATTGGGATACAATGATCTGCCACTGGTATCGATTGATTTTGTCCATGATTCGCACAGTAGCGTATTCGACGCAACACAGACGAAAGTAATAGGCGACAAACTGCTTCATGTCACTGCGTGGTACGACAACGAATGGGGATTTTCAAACCGTATGTGCGACACCGCAACTGCGATTGGAAAATTGTTGGTTTAAAGATTCCTGGGGTGGAAGTTTGAATCATAATCCACACAGGCAGGCATACATTATTCATTTGTCCCGCGCCGATATGGAAGCATAAAAAATCCCGCCGCAGCGGGATTTTTAACTATAATGTTTTTTTAAAACAGCCCAAAGAACCATTTCTTTTTCTTCGGTGCTTCTTCTGCATCTACTTCTTCTGCCACAGCTTCCGAAGCTTTCTTGTCTTTCATACAATCACCTTTCTTGCCGTCCTTTTTCCATACTTTCATTTTCTTGCATTCTTCTTCGGACTTTGATTCCAGACATTTTGCATATTTTGCTTCTTTGTGCTTTTTGAATTCCGCCTTTTCTTCTTCGGTCATGCTTTCCCATTTTTCATCTTTTTTTGCGGCTCTTACTTTATCGCCCTTTTTTTCTTTCCATTCAGCCTTTTGTTCCGGTGTCATATTTTTGAAATCTTTTTTCTTTGCATCCATACCGGCTATCGACGCAGTAGCGAACAATACGCCGAACATGGCGGCCAGGATTGAAAGTTTTTTCATGGTTTGCTCCTTTTTTTAGTTAGCTGTGGTAACTATAGCACACATTTACCACGATTGCAAAAGTTTGTTTTCTTTTATAATTTTGGCAAGTTTTCCCGTGGGGCCATGTCCCGGAATTATTGTTGTATCACCGGGAAATTCCCGTCTGCGTAACAGTCGCATCGATTCACGCATGGCGGATTCTGATCCACCCGGAAGATCCATTCGTCCGATAGAATTATAAAATAATGTATCGCCGGTTATCAAAGTTTTTTCGGACGGTAAATAAAAACAAATGCTGCCTTTGGAATGTCCGGGGGTGGATATTACTTCGACGGACAGCCCGGGCAGAATTTCTATGATGCCGGGCACCAATGGGGCGGGGGGATTTTTCTTTACGTCGATTGTGCCGTATCCTTGCGTAAAAAGAATTGGATTGGACCATTTGATTATGGGTATGTCATCGTTGTTCATATACCATTTGCCCGGGTTGCACAATTTCGGAATTGCCGATATATGGTCGTAATGTCCATGGGTTACATAAACCGCATTCAGATTCAAACCCCGGTCGTGTAAAAGAGTATTCCAATCCGCTGCCCCCCCCCAGGGATCAAAAATCACAGCACTGGTTCCATTATCAATCAGTACGGAATTTGTAAATCCCGGTTGCATTTGGATGATTTCTATTTTTATTGTCATAATCTTTCCTTGATTTCCATAAAAAACACACTATATTATGCGTCAGTATAACATAAAAAGGGGCGCGCACCAATGCGGATGATGTAATTGTTTTGAATAAAGTTGGACTTGGGTTGCCATTGTTGGCGGCACCGGGGCAACACATCGAATAATCACAAATACCGGGGGTGTATCATGCTCTCTATATCCTTATCAAAGATTTCTTATTCACATGAAAACGGCGACGAATTGTTTGCCGATGTTTCGGCCGTGTTTACCGATGCGCAAAAGACAGCCCTTATTGGCGACAATGGTGTTGGCAAGACCACATTATTGCAGATAATCAAAGGCGATATTTATGAAACCAGTGGTGCGGTGGTACGTGGTGCAGTGGCGCATTTGATGCCACAAACTGTGGATGCGGATGTCAAAAGCGGCGGGGAAAAACAGCGTGAATTGTTGAACAAAGCATTTATCAGCAATTCGGATATATTATTGTTGGACGAACCCACGAATAACCTGGACACATCGGCGCGGGCAGATTTTTTCGCACAGTTGCGAAACTGGCCTGGCGGGGCGGTAATAGTGTCGCATGACCGCGAGTTATTGAACCAGATGGATATAATTATGGAACTGTCGGCATCTGGAATTCGAACGTATGGCGGAAATTATGATTTTTATACCGCTTCAAAAACTGCGGAACGCGAAAATATGCAACAGCAGATAATAAATGCCGAAAAACGAATCGCCCGGCTGAATAAAACAAAAAAAATTGCAAACGATACGGGTCAGGGTCATATAAGCAAGCAGAAAAAAGATTTTGCGAATAGCAAAAAAGATCCCAATTTGGGCAGCAGACAGTTACTTGCAAGACGTACAGAATCGACAATGGCAAAACGTTTGAATATTATCCAGAAAAAGCTGGATGAACAGTTCGATCGCCGCCAGGAATTATCCAGCCAGTTGCGAGATCAGCGTATAAAAATACCCTTGCCGGCAAAGCCATTCCTGCGGAATGATCTGGTGCTGGCGGATGGATTGTCGTTTTCTTATGGTGCGTGCCGGATTTTGAAAGATTTTAACTTTACTATGCGCGGTGGGGAAAGGGTGCGGATTGCCGGTGGAAATGGTTCGGGAAAGACGACGCTATTAAAATTAATTCTGGGTCAATTGAAGCCAAGCTTTGGCAATGTGAAGCTGTTCGGTCGCGCGGTTTATCTTTCACAGGATTTATCTTTGCTGGATCGTGAAAAATCCATAGTGGAAAATATAGTTGACTTTGCGGGGTTGCGCCAGCACGAAGCATATCCGATTGCCGCCAATTTTGGATTTCGCAATGTTGCTGCAAAAAAGCCGGTCAGTGTTCTTTCTGGTGGGGAATTATTAAAAGCTACGCTTGCCACAGTGCTTGGCAGCGATGCCCAGCCGGATCTGTTAGTATTGGACGAACCGACAAATAATCTGGATATAAAATCAATAAAAATTTTGGAAGATGCCTTGAATCAATATGCGGGTGCGCTGTTGCTGGTTTCGCATGATGACGCTTTCATAGAAAGTATAATGCTGGACAGAACGGTGTGGTTATGCAAAGGTTAAGTTCGTGAAACGAAAGTCATAAAGCGAATTTGTTTTACGAACTTGCACTTTTCTTTTTCCCCAATACAATTTGTTCTATATCTTCCCTGGTAAGGGTTTCGCGCTTTAATAGCTCATCAGCCAGTTTTTTAACGATCGTCTGGTTGCGGGTCAGCAATGATACAGCATCCTTGTGTGCCGCGGCCAGCCACAAAGCAACCTCGGCATCTACTGCTTCGGCTGTTTTTTCGGATGCGTTTTCAAGATACCGCCGCATGCCCCATCCGGGATCGGCCTGGTTTATGGCCATAGTGCCTATTTTTTTGGAAAGTCCCGCTGTTGTAATCGCATACCGTGTCAACGCGGTCGCATGCGCTATGTCGGCTTCGGCACCGGTTGTAACATTATCCGCGCCGAAAAATATTTCTTCTGCTGCGCGACCCGCCATGGATATCGATAAATCGGCGCGAATTTCGGCCAGGCTTATTGATACCTTATCATCGATAGGAAGTTTTTGCACCATGCCCAGTGCCCGTCCGCGCGGGATAATCGTGGCCTTGTGGATTGGATCGGTAACATCGCGGTAATGTACAGAAATAAATGCGTGTCCGGCCTCGTGATATGCCGTAAGTTTTAAATCTTTTGCCGAAATTTTTCGATCTTTTTTTGGCCCCATAATTATTTTGTCGCGTGCCTCTTCCAGATCTTTCGGTTCTATTTTTTTTCGATCCGCCCGCGCCGCAAGCAATGCCGATTCGTTAAGCAGATTTTCCAAATCAGCACCGGAAAAGCCGGTTGTTCCACGTGCTATATCCTGCATATTTGTTGTTTTGGACAGTGCGAATTTTTTCGCGTAAAGATCAAGTATAGCGCGCCGCCCGGCCATGTCGGGAAGTTCTATGTATACCTGTCTGTCGAATCGACCCGGGCGTAAAAGCGCGGGATCCAGCATATCTGGCCTGTTTGTCGCGCCTATGACAATAATACCCGAATCGCCTGTAAAGCCATCCATTTCGATAAGCAATTGGTTAAGCGTTTGTTCCCGGTCATTATCGTTAAAACTGGATCTGCCGCGCGACATTCCGATTGCGTCGATTTCATCGATAAAAAGGATACATGGCGCGTTGCGTTTCGCCATTTCAAAAATCTCTTTGATTTTCGCCACGCCCAGTCCGACTATGATACCCGAAAAGTCGCTTCCCGATGTTGCAAAAAAAGGTACGTTCGCTTCGCCCGCGATTGCGCGCGCAAGCAGGGTTTTTCCGGTTCCGGGTTCGCCCGAAAGCAGTATGCCGCGCGGAATTCGCGCACCCAGTTTTTTGAATTTATCTTTGTTTTTCAAAAAATCTACAATTTCCGCGACTTCCTGTTTCGCATTGTCTATCCCGGCAACGTCCGCAAAAGTTGTCTTTGTTTTCGCCCCCGCGATTATTTTGGTGGGATTGTATTGTGCGGCCGCACGACCGATTCCACCCATACCCCCCTTGATGCCGCGAAATATCCAATATATGAAAAGTATGCCCATAAGTATTGGAACCCAGGTGCCAAGAATTTCCACCCATCCCCTGTCATCATTTATTGTAACGGCCACACCCGATTCGGAAATTCTGGAAAGCAGGGCGGGGTCATAGGCGATGACTGCCCTGTACTGTGACCCGTCTTTAAGCGTGCCGGATGCGACACTTCCGCGAATCGCCATTGTATCGATTTGCTTTTTGTTTGCCGCTGTCAGGATTTCGGAAAAATTGAATTCTTTTACGGTTTCTTTTTCCGAAACCAGTTTTGCTGCGCTAATGCTTGTCGGAAGCATCGTTGGTGTTTCAGAATTTCTTTCCAAAAACACTGAACGGCCTATGATTACTGCGAACAAAGTTGCAAATATCAAAAGATAGCCGAATGATTTGTCTTTTGTTTGTTTGTTTTTCATTTTTTATTTCCTGAATGATGTACTGCTTCCTTCTGGTGCGACAAGAATTTTTGTTCCCAGCCGCCGCACTATACAATGTGCGGTTGTGAATTTACAATCGCTTTGTAGTATATAGTCCGCGTGCCGGACTTTTTCAAGTCGCGGTGGATAGTCCAATTCACCGATAATCTGGAATAGACGCGACAGAAATTTCAACCGGATTTCTTCCGGCATGTCGAATAAAAAAGATGCGCCGAAAATTGCCCGACTGTCGATAAGAATGCTTTTGACTAATTTTCCTATATCGGCCTCTATTACATCGCGTACCCTGCCAAGCGATTCGATCGCGGTCAAGATTCGTTCGTCGCTGATGTCCAATTTATCGCGCAATAGATGCCGGTTTTTGCGAATCTTCACGCGCAGGAAATTTTCGTCGTCGTTCATCTTGTCATGTACATATTTTATCTTGTGTGTGCGGCAATATTCGGATAGCTCTGCACGCGATACATTCAAAAGAGGGCGTGCGATAATGATGCCGCTTCGCGACTGTTCTGTCCGCATGGCACCAAGTCCATAGACCCCACTGCCGCGACCCAGGTTCAAAAGAAAAGTTTCAATCTGGTCATCTGCCTGATGCGCCAACAAAAGGGTATCGATATTATTGGCGCGGCACCAGCTTAACATAAGATCATACCGCGCTTCGCGTGCGGCGGCTTCGATACCTGTCTTTGGTTTTTTGCCGACCCATTTCAAGGTATGATGAGAAATTCCCAGTTTTTTTGCCGATGTTGCGACAAGTATCGCTTCGTGTTCGCTGTCTGGTCGCAGTCCATGGTCTACGGTTAATGCGACCGCATCCAGACCCGATTTTGCGGCTATATGCATCAAAGCCATGGAATCTGCCCCCCCGCTGACTGCTATGGCTATTGGGCGATTCTGATACTTGCGAATAAAATCGGTGAATGATTTCATAATTTGCTCATTTTATGCTATAATCAATAAAAATAAAGGAAAAAATCATGTATAAAAGATCTATGGCGGTATATTGCGGGCATCAATTTGGAAGTAATCCGGCGTTTGCACGGGATGCGAAAAAGTTGGGGGAACTGATGGCAAAACACGGGATTCGTCTGGTATTTGGCGGCGGGGACGCGGGTCTGATGGGTACGGTTGCCAGTGCCGCGGCCGACAATGGTGGCGATGCCATAGGAATATCGACCCCGCATGTGTTGGCACTTCAAGAACCGTTGCATAAACAAGTGCGTACCGAAGTTGCAAGTAACCTTGCCGATCGGCGCGAAAAGATGTACAGCCTGTCGGACGCGTTCTGTATTCTTCCGGGCGGTACGGGTACATTGGACGAGCTTACTGATATTCTTGTAAAGCAACAGATTGGGGAATCAAGAAAGCCGTTATATTTTCTGAATACTGCCAAGTATTGGAATATTTTTGGCCGCGTGATGGTACATATGCAAAGCGAAGGCTTTATAAAAAATATGAATGATTATAATATGAAAATCTTTGATACGCCGGAAGAAGTCATAAAAGAATATGAACGAGATCATTCATAACTTTATTCACTATCTGCTGAACACAAAGAAATATTCCGCGCATACTGCGGTCGCTTATGAATCCGATATACGCGATTTTGTAACTTTTTGCGAGAAATGGGGCGGGGCGGATCTTTTGCCGAACGACTTAGAACGGATAGATACCTTGCAGTTTCGCGCATGGCTTGCGGACAGACAAAAGCGCGGTCTTACGTATAAATCTACCGCGCGCGCGCTTTCATCGGTGCGGAATTTTTTCAAGTTTGTACAAAAACATCATGGTATAAAAAACGAATCGATAGTTTTGATAAGCTCCCCGAAAATCCCAAAGGTATTATCAAAATCCGTAGATGTAGAGGATGTGAAAAACATGTCCGGTATGGCACTGGGATTGGATGGGGATATGGTTATATCGGATTGTGGCAAAGATAGATGGATCGCTGCGCGGGACAATGCGCTTATATTTTTGATATTTGGCTGTGGTCTTAGAATATCAGAAGCCCTGGCATTGCGTGATACGAATATTGACGATCGACCCGAAGTCTTATGCATTTCCGGCAAGGGTAATAAAGAACGTCTGGTTCCGGTCTTGCCCGCTGTGTATGATGCGCTGGATAAATATTTGGAATTGCGACCATATAAAGATAAAGGACATGTTTTCCGTTCGATCCGTGGTCTGCCAATGTCGTCGCGCATGGCGGAAAAAGTCATAGAAAAGCTGCGAAATGCGTTGCAACTGCCGAATTATGTAACGCCGCATGCGTTGCGTCATACCTTTGCAACATCATTGCTTGCTGGCGGGGTTGATTTGCGATCATTGCAAGAATTGCTTGGCCATTCGTCGTTATCCACAACACAACTTTATACTAAGGTTGACATGTCAATGATAATGAAAGAATACAACAAAGCCCATCCAAAGGCAAAAGAGTAAATGCCAGCGACTGGCCTGCATCTTAAACAACTTCTGTAACTGCGCGCAGGGCTCCGTCCCGTGACAGTTGCACCACACTTAGTTTTCTTTTCATTTCTTCTATTAATTCGCTGCGGTTATATGCGGGCTGGGTATGCAAAATCCTGTCCGCGAATGCGGCGTATGCGGCTTCGGCTGACTCTGCGTGTATCGTGGTATAAAAATGATCATGGCCGGTGCCCATCATTTCCCACATCACGCTGGCATTGTCTGTCGAAATTTCCCCGCCAATTATGACATCCGGGGTCATGCGTACCACAAGATCCAGCACCCTGGCATAGGTCATCTGGTTGTTTTGTTCTGTGCGCGACAGCACGAAATGAACGCGGTTTTTCTGTGGCACGCGGATTTCGCGTGCGTCTTCGACCGTGATTATACGGCTGCTTTGGTCTATAAGTGTAAGGATATGGTTTAGAAACGTGGTTTTTCCGGTACTTGTTGCACCCGAAAATAAAATCGGACTGCCGTCGTTTATCGCCTGCATAAGCCTTTCAAAAGGATCCTTTGGCCGGTTTTTTTTGCGCGGTTTTACTTTTAATAACTGTTCGCCTTGTTTCAGATGATAACTTTCGAAAGCATCGATTTCCTTTGAAAAATGCCCGCGAATATTAAGGGCGATGCCGCCGGTTACATCCTTGTCATCATACATGACATTCGGTCCCGTGATGGCGGTGAATCTGTGTTGGCCGGGCAGTGTCGCATATACCACCGGTATTCCGCGGGTTGGTTCAAATGGCCGTTCATAAACATTCGCGACCGTATGGACAAGATCTGTCAGATATTGCTTTGACAGTTTTTCGGACGGGTACGCCACCCAGGGAACGCGTGCGCCATGCAACCGCATCCAGACTTCGCCCGGGCGGTTTATGGCTATCTCCTCTACGAATTCTGGCAGAAAGAATTCTTCTAAGGGTTTTATCAAAGTTTCCAATACGGCATCTGACATTACATTTATTCTATCACAAATTACATCTTGAATCAATTTGTGAAAGTGTGCTAGAATACTTGCATACAATGGGAATGTAATGAAGAAATTATCCGCGATCTGTTATCTTTTTTCCATACTATTTCTGATTGGCTGTGCGGGTCAGAATAAAAACGCGAATCATGACGGACAGGGTTTTCAACCCGGCGGTTCAAATGCCCCTTATTTAAATGACCGAACTATGCAGGCATTGCCACCGGAAAATCCGTTTTATGGCGTTGATTCCAGACGGCCAAAAACACTTGCTGAAAAGATAGAAAAAAATGACAAGTGGGAAACCAGTCGGATGGAAACCCGCTGGCAAGAGTACAAAGGCACAATGGTGCGGATAGAAGTGCTTTTGGGCAGCAGCGACATGCGTGAAATGCGTTTAAAGCTTATACAAAATGCGAATGGTGCAGATGTTGATGGTGATATAAGGGAAGTTTTGGGTACGGTTGCGGATCACGAGATAAAAAGGGTTTGCGGTCGGAATTCCAGACAATATGTTATTATTTACGACCAGCCTTCATTTGAAGTCTTGCGCCCGACCCCTTATTTTGATTATATGACACAGGATGAAGGCGTAACCATGCGAGAATACGGATTCCGGTGTATATATAAAGAAAGATAAACAACAAAGGAGCAAAAAATGAAGAAACTATTAGCGATATCGATTATGTCCCTGGCGGTTCTGACCGGGTGTGATCGTAATGCAAAAGATGGCGATACGGTCGTGATTAATTTTGCGGGCTTTTTGGATGGGGTACAATTTCCGGGTGGCACAGCCGAAAACTTTTCTTTAACATTGGGAAGCGGACAATTTGTTCCCGGGTTTGAAGATCAGCTGGTCGGCATGAAAAAAGGCGAAGAACGCGAAGTCAAGGTAACATTCCCGGAAAATTACGTTCCTGGCCTGTCCGGCAAGGATGTAATATTCAAGGTCAAGATTGTTGATATAAAAAAATAGGCCTAATTGCAAAGAATGTATATTTTTTGGCGGCTCTCGTAAGAGAGCCGTCATGCTTTCCGTTTTTTGAATGAATAATGTATGTATCATGCGCTATGCGCACGATGCCCTATTGAACAATGGATGCCATGACGGCTCTTTTAAAAGAGCCGTTTAGGTTATAATTGTATTTCAAAAAGATACATTATTGATAATTAGGCGTTAAAATATTACTTGTCCGCCCAGGCGTGCGTTTTTTGGTATGGGGCCGAATGAAGAGCTTTTGCTGACATAAATATCCCCTGTTACAGTAAATGAACCGCAAAAGCGCAAAAGATTAACATTTCGCAGATAAAGATTCCCGTCAACTTTTAAACCGCATGGCAGAGTGTAATGTCGCATATTTTGCAGGAACAGATTGCCGCGAATATTTGTGTTTTTATTAATTTGTGCATCATGGTGCGTACCATCTATGATGGTATCCCCGACAATCCATAATTCTGCTATCAGTGGTTTATTACTGGGACTTGGGGTGGTCTGATTAACCGAAACGATTCGGGTTGTGGCAGATCTTGCGATTACTTTCCGCATGCTGGGTTCTGGAATTATATTATTTGATGCAATCGCTGGTCGAACTATTTTTCCAAGGGGCAGGGTAACTATAAACTTATCTTCTGTTTTACTGACGGTAACTTCTGCCGGAACATTAATTGTTACGGGCATTGGGCGTGATGCCGGTTGTCTGGCGGTTGTTGTTGGTCTTTGTTGAACCTGGCGTATTTTTGTATTATCTGACAAAAGTGCGGGAATTTCATTCGTTCGGCCAATAAATTGTCCAATCAGTATAGAAAATAACGTAATAATCAACAGCATCAAAACACAGTTGGTAAGGCCGGCAATATCGATGCCGCGAATCCAATTCCATACCGCACGTGGCGCACGGACGAAAACGCCATGCGTGTAATATTTTATTTTATTCCATGCTTTTTCCATAAAATGGGAAACGCTTGCAGTTTGTTGGTCGGGTTGGCCACCAATTACCGGAATTTCGGTCATCTTTTTTTCCGGTATTATGGTTGTGTTATCCCCATTCTGCAAAGCTGGGTCTGTGATTTTATCAACAGCTTCATTAAGGGCTTCTTTTTTTGACATTTTTATCCTTTTTACAGATATTATGTCCTAGAATAGGTCAAAATAATCATTTGTCAAGCATTTTCTGATTTCTAGCGAAATCTTTGTGTCTGTATATATGCGTACATCATAACGCATGACTGGCCGTTTTTCTTTGTTGTAATTGATGTTAATCTGTCTGGGTGTGAATGTTCTGAATTTCGGATTATTCGACAGCCGGGTGCTTTGCGACGAATAATAAGGGGATGGTTTTTGTCGCTTTTATAAATCAGGTCTGTAAAACTTTCTATAATTTCATTTACTGTTGCCGCACATGTTTTGGATTTGTCCAGCCGGACAAGGTATCTTGACAGATAGGTCGCGCCGGCTTTGCAGATGCCAAGCGTATACGAGGGTGCGCTGCAAATATCTTTCTTTTTTTTGCAAAAGATGTGAAGTTGTTCGACAAGCCATTCGGCTATTTCCTGTGTGGCCGGGGTTTTGATTTGCCAAAGGCGTAAATCATCTGGGATCAGGTGGGTTTTCTCGGCAAATTTTTCGATAATATAGCCGGTAACGATTGGCGCGAATTCTTTTAAAATGACTTTTTCGGCAGAATCCAGCTTTCGTTTTTTTAATGCGCTTTTCATATTCAACCTCTTTGGTATTGTATATACATAATGTATATACAATAGAAATTTCCAGGACTTATTGTTGAATAATAGCTCTATTATACGATTTGTCAAATTATTTATGGGTTATGGATTATAATAAAAAGCGCGTTTTATGCGCTTTTTATTATACGGTTATCAAAGGCCAAGACCCGCAAACAGCACCGACCGGAAGTCGGAATTGTACACGGGCGCGGAGCCCGCGCAAAGGAACGCGCATTGATCCACGCAATCGCCGCCGAAGTCGTGCAATAAAACCCAAGCCGACGAAGCGACACTAAATCCGGGAATACTTGTTATCTTACACCAACAGTTACCGCCACCATCTGCAACGGGGTTGCCAAAGTTAATGGCTGTTCCGCTTGTGCTTGAACACAGACTTGCGCCACTGAATTCTGATACATTACTTCCGGCACAACCCGTTACTTTCCAATCCCCAAGGGATAGGTTGGTGCAGTCACGACCAACACTACTGCCACTGGTACCATTAGCAGGACACTGGGCGAAAAAATTACAATGCGTCGGATTTGTGGGCGGTTGTGGCACACACGCAACGGCGGCAATAGACCGATATAATGGGATAATCGTTAATACAGCAAGGATGCTTGTTATCTTTATAGTTTTGTTAAATGTATTCATGATACTCTCTCCTTTGGGTATATTTATATTATACCATATACCATGACAAAGGTCAATTTGTATTTAGTCATGTA
>Ga0099364_10009264_pt1 | contig 13684 bp, 13 predicted proteins | sample TergutTh196P3_FD_73070 | JGI IMG/M metagenome (GOLD analysis project Ga0099364, IMG submission 73070) | Microcerotermes parvus P3 segment gut microbial communities from Pointe-Noire, Republic of the Congo - Th196 P3 | ecosystem: Host-associated > Arthropoda: Insects > Digestive system > Gut ...
CCAGGGCGTCGACGAGGGGCGACGGGCATGTCGGCGAGGACGTGACGCATAATGCGCGCGCCATATCCGGCATCCCGGCCAAGATACCGCATAAGGACCGCCTCGTGGTGGTGGGCGAGGCGTATATCCCCGTCCCGGTATTTGCAAAGCTGAAAGAGACGCTGCGTGATTCACAGGGCAACGCTTACAAGAACGCGAGGAACATGGCATCGGGCGCCGTAAGGCTGCACGACGCGAAAGCCTGTGCCGGGCGCGGTGTCACGTTCACGCCGTTTGCCGTCCTCGAAACCAGCATGGATTCCAACAGCAAGGGAGAACGGCTGCACATGCTGGGTGACCTGGGTTTTGTGCCCTGTAACGCATTTGGCCCTACCGTGCCTTTCAGTGATGTCTTCTACATCGTGAAAGTAATAGCCGAGGTAAAGGGCCTGCCCATTGACGGCGTGGTCTTCACCTACGACGACATCGAGTATTCCGCGTCGCTGGGCCGTACCGGGCACCATTACAGGGACGGGCTCGCCTTCAAGTTCGAGGACGAGCTCCACGAGACGGTGTTAAGGGAAATCACATGGCAGACCTCGCGCACGGGCAGCCTGTCGCCGGTCGCGGTATTCGACACCGTTGAGATCGACGGGGCCGACGTGTCACGGGCGAGCCTCCATAACCTTTCTTTCATTGAGGCGCTGGAGCTGATGCCGGGCAACCGGATACTCGTGTGCAAGCGCAACATGATAATCCCGCACGTCGAGGAAAACCTGGACCGTGGCGGTCATGACCCGGCCGCGGTAATCCCGGGTGTGTGCCCCGCATGCGGCAATGCCACGCAGGTACGCGGCGAGGGTGCGGACCAGGCCGTCCATTGTGTCAATTCCGCCTGCGAAGGGCAATTATTACGCCGGTTTGTCCATTTCGTCGGGAAAAAAGCGATGGACATTGACGGCTTCGGCGAGGCATCCCTTGCCACGTTCATAGGGAACGGCTGGCTCAAAAAGGTATCCGACATTTACCGGCTGGACAGGTACTCATCGTCCATAATGGGCCTGGACGGCTTCGGCGAAAAATCATGGGACCGGCTCTGGTCATCCATCCAGGCCAGCCGCAACACCAGCTTTGAGCGGTTTGTGATAGCCATGGACATACCGATGGTCGGCCGTCATGCAAGCCGCATGCTGGCAGACATGTTCAATGGTGACCCCGGCCTGCTCCGCCAGGCGGCAGAAAACAACTACGACTTCACGGCGCTTGACGGATTCGGCGGGACACTGGACGAAAACATCCGCGGATGGTTCGCGGACGAGGATAACATTACCCTATGGGAGGAGATGAAAAACATGGTAACCATCGAAATAAAAGACACACCGGCCGTGGCAGCGTCAACGGATAACCCTTTCGCCGGGAAAGTGATAGTGGCATCGGGCAAACTGGAACAGTTCACACGCGACGGGATCAATGCGAGAATCATTTCACTGGGCGCCACTGCCGGGAGTTCGGTGACTGCAAAAACCGACTGGCTCATCGTCGGCGAGAAGGCGGGCAGCAAGCTCACAAAAGCCAAGGCGCTGGGTGTGCCGGTGCTCACCGAGTCCGAGTTTTTGGGAATGGTCGCGCAATCAGCGTAAAAGCCGAAAACAGCTTGACACGCATGCTGATTCATGGTATTGTCATGGTACGGCAAAATTAAATCTGGTGTCCCGCCACCGACGGCAACGTGAAGGGCGGAGCTAATAATCTGGTGTCTCGCCACCGACGGCAACACAAAGGGCGAAACTAATAATCTGGTGTCCCGCCACCAACGGCAACACAAAGGGCGGAACTAAAAGCAGGTGGAGGGCCATAATGGTTCTCCACTTTGCACGAAAAGGGTGATATGTTGAATGCGCTATGCAAAATGTATGGGCTATAAAGAGAGGGTTATATGGCGGTAAATATAGAAAAGACAGTAACAACAGCACAGTTAGACGATAGCATAGCAAGGATTGTGGAAGGAGCAAAGACAGCGGTATTAACAGATCTGCCTATCGACAAGATTATTCCACACCCCAAAAACGTGGATTTCTACGGTTCCATCAAGGAAAGCGAGGTGCTTTCCCTGATGACTGTCTACGAAGAACGCGGTTTTTCCGGAGCAATAAGCGTTCATTACCTGGCGGATCAGGGTCTTTATCAGGTTTATGCGGGTCACGTCCGACATGAAGCGATGCGTCGACTCCATGATAAATACAAGGAAAACGGCAAAAACGAATACAGCACCATTCCCTCAATTATCGACCCGTTACCCACGGATAAAAATGGGAAGGTGCTAGATCATATGGTCGTTTTAAAACTAATCGATATGAACCATCACGGCCGAAAAAGCTCACCCCTCATCATGGCCCGGGAAATGCAAGCATATATAAATGCATTACGGGATTCTGGCCAAAGGGGAAGCCAGGAAGATATTCTGGCAGGAGTCTTTAAGGTGAGCCCACGGCAAGTGACTAAACTTCTTGCACTAAATAAATGCATTGATAAACTTCAAAACCTTGCATCCGATCCTTCTTTTCCTTATGAAGCGCTGGGGGATGTCTTGGAAGACCAATCCAAAAACATACTCGCTTTCACGCCCCATGAGCAAAACGATCTTGTCAGTCTAATAGCGGAACGCGTTAAGCTTAACCCGGAGGCTGGAAATTCATCTACGCTTATCATATCGTGTGTGGAGGATGTAAAAAGAAAACGAGCCTTGGAGGCTAGCAAAAAAGCACAAGAAGAAAGAATTAAAAATTCCACAATCGGCACGGAGGCTATTCCTGTCCCCGTAGCTATCTCGGATGATATGGATGCCGGGCCGTTGGTAGAGCCCGTAAATATTGTGCCAAGCAAGTGGGATGCGCCAGCTCCTATTGTTGAAACAGAAACGGCATCTAGCATAGTTGATAATTTTATGCCTCCGTCAGTGGATCAAGACAATAATATTAAAATGCATGTCGGATCCCTGGAGCGAGCTTTGATATCTGAAACAGGCATAACTGTATCGAAGGAAGTGGCTGAGGAAGCGATTGCATCGCTTGAACGCATTATAAACGTGCTTAAGGGCTTTTAGTAGCCTTATTTATAACTCGTCGGGTGCTTGGCTTATTTCCTGGCGATGACTCAGGTGTATCAGCATATATGGTAAGCCCGGGATAATTCGCACGGATTTTTAAGGTAATTGAGTATATGGATTTATCGTCGTGATTGTATACCCCCCATCTATCGCGGGCCTTCACTGTGGAGTTGCCCTCTGTGGGAAATGTTATATAAACCGGTTTCCCATCGAAGTCTGCAAGGTCATGGTCGCTGATGTCAATAATGTAATCTTCCTTATAATAAATGGGCTTCTGTCCGGTGTTATATACACCTGATTCTCCATATCCGGCTATATAATCAAGCGACACGCCGAAAAAATATGCCAGTTGCATAATCGTTTCCAGAGTTGGCATTCTACTTCCAGTTTCCCAGCTTGATAAAGTTGTTATGGCTGGAGTGGGTATTCCGATTTCCGTTGCAAAACGTTCTGCCAGTTGGCTTTGATTAAGCCCTTCTCTTATCCGCAATTCTTTAAGTCTTTCGCTAAACATTACTTTATCGTGCCGTTTTCTTTGTGTGTTCATGCGCCTTCCTTAAGTCCTTTTGATATTTTACTATACTGATATTTCCCGCCGACGATGGATGTATTGTGTGTATCTGCTGATAGTGTACTACACTATGTGTATAAGTGCAAGCAATATTTTTTGCTTTTTTAGTCGCATTTCCTTATATATTTTGCTAAAATATGCCCAGGAGGATGATTATATGTCAATTTTCGGCAAGAAAGGTTCTGCCGCCAGACGGCGTTTGCCATTTTATCACCGATTTTTTGTATCAGCGCGAAATGCCGGTCGGAAAGTGGTCTACGCTAAGGAGATGTCTGATGCACTTGGATTAACGTATATATCTAATGTTTGTGTTGATACCAAGGCCTTGGTAGGGTCAGGCGGGCGGATGGTAGGGTACGGGTTTAATGTAACTGCAATGTCAAATAGCCTGACATCACTCCTTGAACTAGATAACGGCGCAGATATTCTTGTTGTCGGGCCGGATTCGGATTTTATTATGGCGCGTTTACCGGCAGTAAACGGTTGGCGTGTACGGTCTGTTGATTCACTTAATGGGCTGGGTGTGGATGATATGAAAGCGGATATAACTATAATCACGGCGATGCAGGATCCAGAGAAGATGACAGAAGCCGCAAATCATACGGGCGCAGTTGTCAATGTGTCCAATGAATCGCTGGGAGTGCTGTCTGTTCCGATTATAGATGTGTTTCTGGTCGATGCAGTGGTTGAGGCACGGATGGCGGCAATAGACGCGGCTGCCGGGGAGAACTAAGTAAAACAGGCAATTTATTATGAATGCTGTGGGATAGTAAATCGACAGACTTATCATTGAACTTAAGTACAATATCATTTATACTGTCATTATTCGTATCTTTAGGGATGACAGCATTTAGTCATGTTTTATATCATGGAAAGGCCTTATCTTTATGCGGGTAGGCACAGGCTACGATGTCCATAGACTGGTGGAGGGACGGCCCCTCATCATCGGCGGGGTGAAGATAGCTCATCATATGGGCCTCTTTGGCCATTCGGATGCCGATGTTTTGAGCCATGCCATCATCGATGCCCTGCTGGGGGCGGCGGCCCTGGGCGACATCGGCTCACATTTTCCCGACAACGATGCGGCATACGCGGGCATATCCTCGCTGGTTTTGTTGGAGCATACGGCTACCCTGCTGGCGGACCAGCTCTTTTACATCGAGAACATCGACGCGACCATCATTGCCGAAGCCCCGAAGATGAAACCCCATATAAATGATATGCGGACGGCTGTCGCCGCGGCTTTGGGAATTATGACTGAACAGGTCAACATCAAGGCGACCAGCGAAGAAGGCTTGGGTTTTACCGGCAGCGGCGCGGGTATTGCGGCGCAGGCGGTCTGCTTATTGACTACACCGGTCAATGAAGTGATGATGCCGGACAGTATTGACTGTCCGAGAAGCACAGGTTGTGGAGGCTGCCCGAAACGGGCAATCGTAGGGTGCGATGTCCACATCGCACCGCTCAAAGCGTAGGCTGCCCGAAACGGGCGTGAAGGAGGAAACACTATGCATGATATCAAAATCGGCACATTGGTAGGTGGAGGGGGCGCAAAAAAGGTCATCCCGAGGCTTCTGCCTTATGGCTTCGAGAGCTTTTCCCTCACCTTTTGGGAGAGCATCCACGACTGCGACTTAGGGCAGTTGGCGGAGGACGCGAAGGCGGTACTCGCGGGGACGGACGCCCGCATTTCTTGCGTGGGCATATACGGTAATCCACTGCTGGACACGGAGAAGGGTCTGGCGGCGCGTGATAGCTGGGAAAAGCTGATCAAGGCTGCCCCGCTCTTTGGTACGGACTTAGTCTGCGGCTTCGCTGGACGGGTGTTGGACGTGAGTATGCCCGAATCCATCCCGAAGTTTAAGGAAGTATTTACCCCGCTGGCAGAGCTGGCGGGTGAGCTGGGCGTGCGCCTGGCCTTCGAAAATTGCAACATGGGCGGCGACTGGAAGAGCGGCGACTGGAACATCGCCTTCAATCAGCAAGCCTGGGAGCTGATGTTTGAGGCCATACCGTATGAGAACATCGGCCTGCAATGGGAGCCCTGCCATGCGATGGTGCAGCTCATTGACCCGATTAGTCAACTGCGCAAATGGGCGCATAAAATTTTCAGCGTCCACGGCAAGGATGCGACTATCGCCTGGGACATCATCAAGGAATTTGGCATATTGGGCGGGACCCAGTTTGCCTGGCACCGGACGCCGGGCTTCGGCGATTCAAACTGGACGGACATCATTTCCATCCTGCGGATGTCCGGTTATAAGGGCAGCATCGACATCGAGGGCTGGCATGATCCCGTCTATCGCGGCGAAATGGAGTATGTCGGTCAGGTGCATGGTTTGAATTATCTGAAAAATTGTCGCGGTGGGGAGTGGGTGCCGGATTTAGGGGCGTAGCGTGAAGAGAATTTCTAAGTCTTGAAAAGACCAAGACTAAGAAATTCTAGCTTCACGCAGTTATTGGAGTCGTGTAAGGCGCGATATGGAGGATACACATGAGAAAAATAGCAATCGCCGGTTGCGGCATGGTGGCGGATGAATGGATTACGGCCACCGCCTCAAGAAATGACTGCGAGATAAAGGCCCTGGTGGTCGGCCGTGACGTGGCCAAGGCAAAGGCCAAGGCCGAAGAATACGCGCTTTCGGCGGGGGTCTACCTCGACCTCTCCGAGGCCATCGAAAAAGAGGGGATAGATTTGGTCTTTGACCTCACACCGCCGGAATGTCACTTTGCCACCGTCACCACCGCCCTAAACGCGGGCTGTGATGTCTTCGGTGAGAAACCGCTGTCGGATTCTTGGGAAAATGCCCAAAAGATGGTGGAGTGCGCCGAAAAAACGGGCAAGGAATACTTTGTCATGCAAAACCGCCGTTACATTCCCGAATTGTTTGCCCTGCGCGATTTCCTGCGCGGCGGGACGCTGGGCGGCATTGGGCAGCTCACGGCCAACTTCCAACTGGCCCCGCATTTTGGCGGCTTCCGCGACGAGATGGATTCGCCGCTGATAGCCGACATGGCCATCCATACCTTTGACGCCGCCCGTTTTATTTCCGGTCAGGATGCCGTTTCGGTTTATTGCCGGGAGTATAATCCCTCGTGGTCCTGGTACAAGGGCGACGCGGGGGCCATCTGCATTTTCGAGATGGCGGATGGGAGCATTTTTGACTACCGGGGCTTGTGGTGCGCGGGTGGTCTCAATACTTCTTGGGAATCCGAGTGGCGTATCACCTGCGAAAAGGGCAGCGCCTTCTGGGATGGTACAAACGAGGCCTTTTATGAGCTGACCCCCGACAAGGTCACGACGGGTTTGTCCGGTGATGAGGAAGAGGCAGCTATTATCGAGAAAATAAAAAAAGCGTCGATGGCCGAGACGAAGCACACCGCCTGTATCGCGGAGATGTTTGATGCCTTGAACAAAGGGGTCAGGCCGCAGACGGATTGTCGGGATAATATCAAGAGCATAGGGATGGTGCAAAAGGCCCTGGAGAGTTCGCGCAGCGGGCAGGTAGTGAGGATTTAAAGGAGATTTATCATGCACAAAATAATCGTCGCTGGCTGCGGTTCGATGAGCCGGCATTGGATAGAGTTTGCGAAGGGGCGGGCCGGTTGCGAGATTGTCGCCCTGGTGGATCCGTTTGTGGATTCGGCGCGGGAAAAGAAGGAAAAGTATGCCTTGGATGCTCGCGTGTATGGGAATTTGGCCGAGGCTCTGGAAAAAGAGGCAGCGACGCTGCTCTTTGATACCAGCCCGCCGGAAGCGCATTGTGAGATTGTCACGACGGCACTCTCTGGTGGCTTGCATGTGTTCGGGGAAAAGCCGATGTCTGATTCGCTCTCAGATGCGGAGGCGATGCTGGCTTGTGCCGAGCGGACGGGCAAAGAGTATTTTGTCATGCAAAACCGCCGTTACGAGCGGGGCATCCGGGAGCTACGGGATTTTTTGGCTGCCAAAGAGCTGGGCGCGGTCGGGCAGATATCGGCTAATTTCCAGTTGAATCCGCATTTTGGCGGTTTCCGGGAGGAAATGGAGAGTCCCTTGGTGGCGGACATGGCCATCCACACCTTCGATGCAGCCCGGCTGATCTGCGGGCAAAACGCCGCCAGCGTGTATTGCCATGAATGGAATCCGTCTTGGTCGTGGTATTCCGGTGCCGCCAATGCCGTTTGCATTTTCGAGATGGCCGATGGTTCGGTTTTCGATTATCGCGGCTCATGGTGTGCCAATGGTCTTAATACGACCTGGGAATCGGAGTGGCGCGTGACCTGTGCCGAGGGGTCGGTGTATTGGGATGGTGGGGAAGAGCTATATTATGGCAAGAGTAAGGCCTGGGCCGACAAAAGTGACACACCTGACTTTTTCCCCATAGCGCCTGTTTATACGCCGTCCAATGGACATGACGCTTGTATCAGTGAGATGTTTGAAGCCCTGGAGCATGGGTGCCGGCCGCAGACCGATTGCCGCGATAATATCCACAGTATTCGGATGGTGCAAAGGGCGATCGAGAGTGCGCGGACGGGGCGGAAGGTGATATTATGAAACTCTACAACACCCTTAGCAGAAGCAAAGAGGATTTTATCCCCATCACGCCCGGCCGGGTGCGGATGTATGTCTGCGGGCCGACGGTATATAATTTCATTCATATCGGCAATGCCCGTCCGGCGGTGTTTGGCGACAGTGTCCGCCGTTATCTGGAGTACAAGGGTTATGCGGTTGACTATGTCTCGAATTATACTGACATAGATGACAGAATTATAGAAAAAGCCCTCGCGGAAAAAACTGACGCTTCTGTCATATCGGAACGCTTTATTGGCGAGTGTGAAACAGACATGGTGGGTTTGAATGTTCGTCCGGCGGATAAGCATTGCAAGGCGACCGAGGAAATTCCCGAAATGCTGGCGCTGGTAAGTGAGCTGATAGAAAAGGGCCATGCCTACGCTGCCGCTGACGGCACGGTATATTTTAGGGTGAAAAGCTTCGCCGATTATGGCAAGCTGTCACGGAAGAACTTGGACGAATTGCAAGCGGGTAATCGTGAGCTGCGCGTCACGGGCAAGGAGCAAAAGGAAGATCCCCTCGATTTCGTTCTCTGGAAGCCGGCAAAGGCGGGCGAACCGTATTGGGCCTCGCCCTGGTGCGATGGTCGTCCCGGCTGGCATCTGGAATGTTCGGCTATGAGCAAGAAATACCTGGGCACGCAAATAGACATCCATACCGGCGGCGAGGACTTGATTTTTCCCCATCATGAAAACGAGATCGCCCAGTCCGAGGCGGCCAGCGGCCAGCCCTTTGCCCGCTATTGGCTGCACAATGCCTTCCTAAACATAGACCATCGCAAGATGGCCAAGTCGGCCGGCAATTTCTTCACCGTCCGCGAGATTGGCGAAAAGTATGATTTGCAAGTGCTGCGCTTTTTCCTGTTGTCCGCCCATTACCGCAGTCCCCTAAATTACACCAACGAGGCGATGGAAGCGGCGGGCGCGGGCTTAGCGCGGATAAAAAATTGTGTGGCGAATCTGGAGTTTTTGCTGGAAAATGCCGGGGAGCCGGAGCCGGGCGAAGCCGGACGAAGCCATCCAGAAAGTGACATCTTCACCCAGGCCAAAGCCTACACCACGCAGTTCGAAGCCGCAATGGACGACGACCTGAATACCGCCGATGCCCTGGCCGCCATCTTTGAGCTGGTCACATACGTAAACAGCGCCGTGGCAAACAGCCAGTCGCCGGACATACTAAAGGCCCTGAAAGAGCAGTTGGTCATGCTCGCTGACATTCTGGGCTTGGCAGTCGAGAAGGAAGCGGAAATCTTGGAGGCCGAAGTCGAGGCCCTGATCGCCGAACGACAGGCGGCGCGGGCGGCCAAAGACTTCGCCCGGTCGGACGCGATACGCGATGAACTGCTGTCGCGGGGGATAGTGCTGGAGGATACGCGGGACGGGGTGAAGGTAGGAACTGTTAAACACGCTTGAGGTGTCACCCATGGACGACAAATTTAACATGAGTGTTGAAGAAAACATCTTCACCGCTAAAAGGAATATAGTTGATTATATATGGAAAAGCGCAAATCTGGAAGGTATATCCGTGACCTACCCCGACACGGATGCTGTTTTTAATGGTGTAAGCCTCCCGAATATGAAAGTGGATGACATCATTGCCATAAACAACCTAAAACACGCATGGCGTTTTGTATTGGAAAACATTGTCCAGCCCATAAGCTATCTATTTATTTGCGAGATAAACAGGAAGGTCGGCGGTGATAACCTAATTCATAGGGCGGGATTTTTGCGTAATATACCAGTGTCAATCGGCGGAACTGCTTGGCGGCCTGATATGCCGATTGAAGCACAGATCAAAGAGCAGCTCGGCGATATTTTTAGTATAGACGGAACTACCGACAAAGCTCTCACGCTGATGCTTTGGCTGATGAGGAAGCAAATGTTCATGGATGGCAATAAACGCACGGCCATGCTTGCGGCGAACCATGTCATGATTTCGGGCGGGGCGGGGATAATATCGATTCCCCTCGAACATCAAAGGGATTTCGGACATATGCTGATAAAATATTATGAAGACGGTGACAGGTCTGCCATCAAGGAATTTGTGTACCGCTATTGCATAGATGGGATTAATTTCGGATAATTTCGCAGTCCAGGTCAAGAAATACCTTTCCTTTTACCCGCTCTGGTCGTCATCGACGTGCCGGGGTGGTTTTCGTTTATTTTCCTGTGTATTGCCGATTAGGGACTTCGCCAAAATAATCCTCGGCGAGGATGGCATACTCTGCCTTGTCCACCCATTCCTTGTCTATCCGCGCCCAAAAAGCCTTGCGGTGCAGGGCTTCGCGTTGCATACCGTTACGCTCCATGACACGGTAGGAGCCATAATTCACGGCGGCGCAGGGGGCCTCGATGCGCCCCAGCTTCATGTCCTCGAAGCCATATCTGATCAGTTCGCCGCCCAACTCCGTGCCGTAGCCGCATTTCCAGTAGTCCATGTGCAAAATCCAGCCGATATTGCCGCTGTATTGCGCTTCGTCCGGATATAAGCCGCAACTGCCGATGACCGCCCCCGTTTCTTTCAAGACACAGACAAAGTCACGGCCCGCTTTCGCCTGTGACAGCCACCACTTTGTATCTTCCTCGCTATTAGGACCAAAGGACATGAAGCGCACGTTTTCCGGGTTTGAAGCCCATGCATGGACGGCGGCGAAATCATCCGCTGTCGGCGGGCGCAGTATCAGGCGGGTGGTTTCGAGGGTGTTTTTGGGGTTTGACATAAAGGGGGTCCTCCAGTATTTGGCTGTTCGTTGTTGTATATTATCTTCGCCGGATGGTTGTTTGTCAAGCGGTGGGGGGTTTGGGGTTGGTTTGGTTGTAAACATATGCTACAATAGACCATGCACATATCCGAAAACATCCCAAAACACACCACAGGAGAAACACATGCTAAACGACACAGGCTTTGACACATGGGCGAATTCCTACGAGGCAGCGATTGCGGCCTCGGACAAGGAAAACAGCTACCCCTTTGCCGGGTACAAAAAGCTCATGAATGCCATCCATGACATCATCATTGCCCAGGCAGGGGCAAAGGTGCTGGATGTCGGCATCGGCACGGGGCTATTGAGCGGGGAGCTATACAAAAAAGGTTTCCAGATAAGCGGGCTGGACTTTTCCGATGTGATGCTGGAAATTTGCCGGGCGAAGATGCCGTCGGCGCGGCTTTACAGACATGATTTTTCCCAGGGTCTGCCCCCGGAGATACAGGACGCCCGTTTCGATTTCATCATCTGCACATATGCCATCCATCATTTGTCGGACGATACCAAGCCAGGATTTATCCAGGAGCTGGTCGGCATACTGAAAAATGGAGGACGGCTGATAATCGGGGATGTGGCCTTTGGGACCAGGGCCGGACTGGAGGAATGTAAAGCCAAGCACATAGATGATTGGGATGACGAGGAATATTACCTGGTATACGATGAGATTAAGCCCCGCCTGCCCGCGGAATACGAGGTAAGCTATGAGCAAGTATCGTCCTGCGCGGGGCTTTTGATGATAGGGCGGGCAACATAAAGGGATTGATGGAAACCGTAGGGCTTAACGGTGTTCGCCCGCAAGGGGCTCCCGCAAAAGGGCATTTTCCATCTGCTGAATCTGTTTGGCGATGTCGCGGGAGATATCGGCGCTGGGCCAACCGGCCAAAACTGCGTCGTTTAATAAATCCGTCATTTCCCGCAATGCGGCCAGCATATGGGCATAATACGCAAATCTCTCGGCGGACAGGTTCGCCTCCAGGGTCTCGTTTATATGGACAATGGTACTATTTATTTCCTTGAACGCCGCCCGGACGTCGTTTTGGCTGCTTTTCGCGTGTACTGCGCCTTGCCGCAGCCTGGAAAGCATTTCTTGCAGTTGTTTGCTGGTGGATTCATTCATCTTGCCGTCTCCTTGAGTCAGTGATCAGTGGGGGATTTGCCAATGTTGCCACAGTGGGAAAGCTTAAATCATGGTGGATTATTTAGCAAGCACAAGCCCTCACATACGGGGTGAGACTACAAAAAGTTTTTAGCCAAGAAGCTCCCCCCGTTTCCCCGGCAAGCCCTCACCCTGTATTAGGCCCGCCATGCTTGTAAAAGCCGCGCCGGACAGCGTATACTGGCTCTGTAAGCAACAAAACATCGTGGATTGTCGGAAATACATGGAGGTTTTCATTATGACAATCAGAAACATGGCACAGCAGGCAATGATGAACGGGTCGCTCGGCGGGATAAATCCCCTGTTCGGCAAGCAAAACTTATCCCTGCCAACCCTGCCTAAGTCGGGCGAAAACAACCCTTCCCTATCGGCCAGCACGTATCCGGGCTTTACCACCAGCGCTGCCATGCGCGACGCGGGTAACAGCCTGCTTAGTGCCGTCCAGGGTAAGTCTACGGAATTTTCACAATATCAAGGCGCTTCGTCAAATGAGCAAACAGCCACGGTGAGTATCGACAATGCCCGGATGTCGGCAGAGGCGAAGGCGGCCCTGGCATCCAAGCCGATGGAGCTTAATGTCAGCCAGACGGCCACCGCCCAGGTAAATGCGGGCCAGGCCCTGGACAAGGGCTCAAACGCGGCGGCGGCAGGCGAACATAGCTTTTCCATCGAAGTGGGCGGCAAGACGCACAGCTTCCAGATGAGCGTCTCAGCAAGCGACACGAACGAAGATGTGCAAAAGAAAATGGCCGAGCTAATCAACAAGGCGAACATTGGCATCAGCGCCAATGTCACGGCAGATGACAAAACAGGAACGACGGCGCTGTCTCTTGCATCCACTGCCACTGGCACGGACCAGGCTTTCACGGTTCGGGATGTCCAGGGCAATCTTGCATCATCCATGGGCGTGAACGCGGCGACACAGCAAGCGCAAAACGCCATCTACAGCATAAACGGCGGTCCGCAACTGGAGTCACAGTCCAATAACGTCAGCCTGGCCGAAGGCGTGAGTGCCACGCTCACCGGCAGCGGCAGCACATCCGTTTCAGCCACCCGCGATACCGGGGCCGCCATGGCGGCAGCCGGTGGCATAGTCGATGCACTAAACTCCGCCCTGAAAGGCGCAAACAGCAGTGATGGGCGCGGTTCCAGCCGCTTCGCAAATGACATTAGTGCCCTGATTAACCGCTATTCCTCGCAGTTGTCGCTCGCGGGCATAAACGTCTCCCGAAACGGCGAGCTGTCGATAGACGAGACGAAAATGGAAAGGGCGGCGGCCAACGGTAGCCTGGATCGCCTCATGAACAATGAGCGGATTGGGTTGAGTGCCGAAGTGGAGCGGATAGGGCAAAACGCCGTCAGCACCGATAAGTACGCGGACTCACAACTGGGCTTTAACTATAACCGCGGTCAGTTAAACTTCTTTAACGTCAACAATACGGGCTGGTTGTTTAATATGTATTTATAACACCTACAAAAGCCCCAGCGCCCGGGCCTTCAGCGCCGCCTCGGCGGCGCTGTGGACACCGAGACGTTTATAAACCAAGCGCACA
>Ga0099364_10009265_pt1 | contig 13683 bp, 9 predicted proteins | sample TergutTh196P3_FD_73070 | JGI IMG/M metagenome (GOLD analysis project Ga0099364, IMG submission 73070) | Microcerotermes parvus P3 segment gut microbial communities from Pointe-Noire, Republic of the Congo - Th196 P3 | ecosystem: Host-associated > Arthropoda: Insects > Digestive system > Gut ...
CCTCGCCGATTGGTGTTTCCAACGAAACCGGCTCAAGTGCAACACGCATAATCTCCCGCACCTTGTCCACGGGCATATCAATCTCCTTGGAGACCTCCTCGGGACTTGGGTCACGCCCATTGCGGTGGAGCAAAACACTGTTTGCTTTTTTGATGCGGTTGATGGTCTCTACCATGTGCACCGGGATACGAATGGTGCGCGCCTGGTCGGCAATGGCGCGGGTAATCGCCTGGCGAATCCACCAAGTGGCGTAAGTAGAAAACTTGAAGCCCTTGTCGACATCGAACTTGTCAACAGCCTTAATCAAGCCCAAATTGCCCTCTTGAATGAGGTCGAGGAACTGCATTCCGCGCCCCACATAACGCTTGGCGATGCTGACTACAAGGCGCAAATTCGCTTCGGCAAGGCGCTTTTTCGCCGCGTTGTCGTTCTCTTTGAGCCGCTTGGCAAGTTCCAATTCCTCTTCCTGCAGGAGCAGTGGAATCCCACCAATTTCCTTGAGATATGCCTTTACGGGGTCATCAACAACCACAGCGACTTCCTCGGGAATCACGTCCTCCGTTGAGGTCACTTTCCCTTCGCCGCCAAAGTCCATTGTATCCAAAACAAGCGCATCAGGGTCGTCCAAAACCTCAATGCCGTGAGCCTCAAAGACCTCGTAAAGCTTGTCCAATAGGTCAATGTCGAAATCTGTTTCCAACATGACCTCGTCTATCTCGATAGACGAAAGTGAACCTGCAATGGTTCCCTTTTTCAGCAGCATTTGCACTGCGGGGTTGGACGAAAACGGATTGGCGGGCAGTTTTACAGAGCCGCTGTCAATCAGCTCGTCCGCCAATTTCTCGATGTCCAACAGTTCATCAGCGAGTTTTTTTCTTGACATTTTGTAGTCCTCCGATAGTAGATTAGATGATGGTTTTTCAACGAATAATATATTTTAGCTATGTCTGCATTCTGGATTTCAATAGCGTCAACACTATCCAGTAAAAAGTTTGCGGAATGCGTCGTCCGAGAGAGCCGTCACATCGTCTGGGGGTCTATCCCGCGCCTTTGCAAGGACAGCGATACAGTCACGGCATTCCCGAACGCTGTCGGTTTTGCCGCCGCGCTCCATCTGTAGGCGGGTGAGGGTCGCCATGTCCTCGTAATTCAGCTCTTGAGCAAGGGAATTGGGATCCTCACCTACCTCCAACCGCTCCAGTAACAACTTAGCAAGGCTGGAGTGGAACAGCTGTGCCCTTATTTCCCCACGCAGCTTGGGGTAGAGCTCGGGAGAGCGTATCAGTGACGACAATATGGTCTCCTCGGCAAGGCGCTGCTCCACGGGTATCGTGCCTTCTTTGGCATAAACCGGCGCGAGATTTGCGGGGATAAACTCCCGCTCTCGCTTTTTGCTCCGGCGTTGGAGGATTTCTCCCCGCCGTCGCGTTTCCTTTAGTATGGCGTCCTTGCCCACGTTCAACTCCTCCGCCAAACGCCCCGCATAGATGTCCTGTGTGGTTTCACTCAAGCGCATACTTGCCATGATTTCACAAACTCTGGCTAAATAGTTCCGCTTACCGTCGTCTGTGCTCAAGTCAAAGCGCGCTTTTTCCGCTCGCAGCTGAAATTCTACATCGTTTGCTGCCCCGTCCAATAAACGCTGAAAGCGTTCACTGCCATGACGGGCAATTATCTCGTCGGGGTCTTTTCCATCCCGCGCTTTGTCCCAATGCAGCACCCGCACTTTTAGCCCAACACCGTCAAAGATAGAGATTGCCCGAGTCGCCGCCCGCTGCCCTGCCTCGTCCGCGTCGTATGAGAGAACTACCTCGTCGGTGTAGCGGCGCAAAAGCAGTGCCTGCTCCTTTGTCGTCGCCGTACCCAAACACGCTACTGCGCCGTTGAAGCCCGCCTGGTGCAGGGCAATTACGTCCATGTAGCCCTCAGCGAGGATTAGCCGCCTTTCTTTGGCGTTTTTGGCGAAATTCAGGGCGTAAACCCCCGCGCTTTTTTTGTATACAGGGGTGTCGGAGGTGTTTATGTATTTGGGCATACTGTCGTCCATGACCCGCCCGCCAAAAGCGATAACCCGCCCCCGCACGTCGATAATCGGGAAAATTATCCTGTTCCAAAAGGCACTGTTGATCCAAGAGCGCTCCCCGCGGCTGTTTTTTCGCGCAAGATTGGCGGCGATTAACACGCTCTCGCCGTAGCCCTTACTCCTCATATGGGTCATGAATTCCTGTCCGTTAGGGGCAAAGCCCAATCCAAAATGGCGTATTGTTTTCCTTGTGATTCCACGGCGCAGGAGGTATTCCAAAGGTTCACCGCCGGAAATTAATCGCTCGTGATAGAAGCGCGCCGCCTCACGGTTTGCCTCAAGAATTTGCGCTCTCAGACGCTCCATTTCCCGCTGTGCAGCGTTCATTTCGGGCATATGCAGACCGGCTCTGTCGGCAAGCTCTTTAACCGCCTCCATAAACTCCAGATTTTCGATTTTCTGTAGAAATGTGACGGCGTTGCCCCCCGCACCGCAACCAAAGCAATAGAACAGCCCTTTGTCAACGCTGACGGTGAAAGACGGGGTTTTCTCGCTGTGGAAAGGACACAACCCAGTAAGACTGTTGCCGCCGCCGCGCTTGAGACGCAAATACGGCGCAATTACGCCCTCAATGTCAGTGACAGAGAGCAGCTCTTGAAAAAAACTGTCGGGCAGTCGGGGCATGGGTTCTCCTTTCGCTTAAAACTATGTTGAAAAGCTAGATTTTGTTTTTACTAGGCGGCTCACTACTGAACAGCCCATTCCCGGGGCACAAACAGTTCATTAAACAGCTGTACGGCATAGCGGTCGGTCATTCCGGCGATGTAGTCGCACACGGCGCGCTCAACGCTGTCCTCCCGGGAAATCTCGCGGTAAAGGTTGGGCATGGTGTTTGGGAAATCACAGAAGTGGGCGTAAAGCCGCTGCAGCAACGCCACAGCCTTGGTTTCTTCGCTCTTACACAAAGGATTTGTGTAGACCTTGTCAAACATAAAGCGATATAGCTCATCAAAGGCGTCCTTCACCTCTTCCCCAAGGCGAATATCGTCGCCGCTGTTTTGCACACAGGACATGACCAAGGTGTTGATGCGGCTAGCTTTCGTGTGTCCCAAAACGGAACGCAGACATGACGGAATGTCATGTTCTGTCATGACCTCGGCGGCTATAGCGTCCTCAATGTCGTGGTTGATGTAGGCAAAGCGGTCGGCGAACCGCACGATTTTCCCCTCCAAAGTTTGGGGCATCCCCGCCTGGGTGTGATTTTCGATGCCGTCCAGTGTTTCTGCCGTCAGATTCAGCCCCAGACCGTCCTTTTCAATGCATTCACAGACACGGCGGCTCTGTGTGTAGTGGACGAACTCCACCGAGGAAACTGCGTTCAGCGCCCGCTCCCCCGCGTGACCAAAGGGGGTGTGACCCAAGTCGTGTCCCAAGGCGATTGCCTCTGTCAGGTTTTCGTTTAGACTCAGCGCTACAGCGATAGTGCGGGCGATTTGGGAGACCTCTAAGGTGTGTGTGAGGCGTGTGCGGTAGTGGTCGCCTCGAGGTGAGAGGAACACCTGGGTTTTGTGTTTCAGACGGCGAAAGGAGTCGCAGTGGACAATGCGGTCCCGGTCGCGCTGAAAGGCTGTGCGCACCTCACACAGAGGCTCCGCCCGTCCCCGCCCGCAAGTGCTGTCCGAAAACGCCGCCAAGGGCGACAGGGTTTCTCGCTCTCGCTTTTGGGCAAGCTCGCGAATGTTCATGGTGTCCCTCCCTTTTTGGGATTTTATGGGTTGCCGGGGTTACAGCCTCCCAACGTGAAAATCAACTGGTCTTTGCGGTCTATTTTCCATCTGATTTCGTCAAAAATGCTCGTAATACGGAAGTATTCCTGCGCTTTTTCCTTGCCAGACAAAAAATATTCTCCCAAATCCTGAGCCGATTTTCAAGTTAATCGACTATATTTGTGATTGGATTGCGCCCACCGAACCTCCTCGAAAAATACGTTCATGAAGGTCTATTTATTTTTACGCGAAAAAAAGGGGTTTCCCTTTTTTTTATGTCGACAGAGCCTGCATATAGTTTGACACCCTAGCAGAATTTATGCTATACTCTACCAACACACAACAGAAAGGACACGCCCTTGCGCTTAGATGTTTACTTAGTAAAAGAGGGATATCTTCCCACACGTGCCAAGGCACAGCAGGCTATCAGAGCGGGTAAAGTGAAGATTAATAACATTGTTTCCAAGAAAACCGGCATAAATGTGACAGAACTTGACGCGGTGAAAGTCGCGAATACGAATAATTTCGTGGGACGCGGCGGAGAAAAACTACAGTACGCTCTGGAATATTTCGCCCTGAATGTGGAAGAACTCGCCTGTTTGGATGTCGGCGCGTCAACGGGTGGCTTCACTCAAGTCCTGCTTCAGGCGGGAGCAAGGCGTGTTTTCGCTGTGGACGTGGGGCACGGACAGCTTGATGTTTCCCTGCGCAATAACCCCCGCATTGTGAATCTGGAGGGAGTGAATTTTCGCTATTTTGACCCTGAAATTCTCTGGGAATCGCCAAAATTTGCCTGTGTCGATGTGAGCTTCATCTCCCTTAAGCACATACTGCCAAAACTCGCCCAATGCCTTGTAAAACCTGCAAAGTCGGTATGTTTAGTCAAGCCCCAATTCGAGGCGGGGAGAGAATTTCTAAATAAGCAAGGTGTTGTGAAAGACCCTAAAATCCACCAATTAGCGGTAAAAAATGTTATGGAATACGCAGAAAATGCGGGATTTGTAGTGAATGGTATTTGCGAATCACCGATTTTTGGAGGAGCGGGGAATAAGGAGTTTTTGATGTTGTTGAACTATAGTCGCCTAACTTGAAAATCGGCTATAAAAACAAAATCCAGTTTTTCAACATCGCCCTCAAAGCAACTGCCGCTTTACAACTTCCTCCAACTCTGCGGCAATAGTCGCAATGAGCTTGCCGTCTAGCCCCTCCACCATGACCCGCACAAGAGGTTCCGTGCCTGAAGCGCGCAGCAATACCCGCCCGTCGCCCCCGAGGATTTTTTGCGCCTGTTTCTGGGCAGTGGCGATTTCCTCGTCGTCGCTAAGGCGCAGTTTTCCCAATTGGGACACGGGGATATTTTTCAGTACCTGTGGGTAACTGGACATCACTTTTGCCAGTTCCGACAAGGGTTTGCCTTGTGTTTGCACAACCCCCAAAAGCTGCAGCGCGCTCAATTGCCCGTCTCCCGCAGTGCTGAATTCTGTGAAGATGATGTGTCCCGATTGCTCGCCGCCAAGTGAGTAGCCTCCTGCCAAAAGTTCGTCTAAAACGTAGCGGTCACCCACTTTTGTAGTGCGCAAATGTATGCTATTTTCCCGGCAAAACACACTCAGCCCGAAGTTGCTCATAACCGTCGCCACAAGGGTATCGCCCAAAAGCTCCCCGCGCATTTTTCTGTCCAAGGCGCAGATGGCAAGGATTTTGTCACCGTCAACGATTTTGCCGTGTTCATCCACAGCCAACACGCGGTCGCCGTCGCCGTCAAAGGCAAAACCCAGGTCAAGTTTATTTTCGACCACTAATTTTTGTAATTTTTCCGGGTGCAGAGAACCCGCGTCATCGTTGATATTGTAGCCGTCAGGGCAGTCGCCGATGGAGTGTACACTCGCCCCAAGGCTCTCGAACAGGATTTTCGCTGTGGCGCTTGCCGCGCCGTTTGCGCAGTCAACGCCTATGCGTAAGCCGTTTAAGCTTGCCGGTGAGCTTGCGCGGAGGAAATCGACATACTCCTCGCGGCAGTCCCAAAACGCCAGGCTGCCAACCTCATCGCAACGGGGTAAAATCCCCCGCAAAAGCCGCCACTCTATCTCATCCTCAAGGGCGTCGGGCAGCTTGCGTCCGTCCGCGCCGAATACCTTGATTCCGTTGTATTCACTGGGATTGTGGGACGCGGTGAGCATAATCCCCGCCGCCGCTTTATGCTTTTTCAGCAGGTAAGGCACGGCGGGGGTGGGCAATACGCCAAGGGACGCGACCCGCGCCCCGGTCGCCAGAAGTCCCGCTGTGACGGCATTCTCTAGCATATGCCCGGAAATGCGGGTATCCCGGGCGATGAGGAACAGCCCCTGTTCAAAATCTTCCTGATCGTTGTTTGCCTCTTGCCTTTTGTAAAGTACCTTGCCTAAATTCAGCGCAAGTTCTGCCGTCAACTCCTTGTTGGCAACGCCCCGAATACCGTCCGTACCAAATAATCTACCCATTTTCTCCTCCAACGCTTAGGACCTGTATTCAGCAGCTTGAAACGATCTCTTTTTGGCTCTTTATCCGCCAAGCTTCGTTAAAAATTGTCCGGATACTCTACTGAATACAGGTTCTTACTTTGTTTAGTTTATGTACTTGCGCGGGAAATTAGTCTGGGTAGGGGGGACACACAGCGATGCTTGCCCAAAGATAATATTTGGGCTTGTTTTATAGTCTCCTAACTTGAAAATCGGCTCAGGATTTGGGAGAATATTTTTCGTCTGGCAAGGAAAAAAGCGCAGTAATACTTTCGTATTGCGAGCATTTTTGACGAAGTCAGATGGAAAATGCACCGCAAAGACGAGCCGATTTTCAAGTTAATCGATTATATTTCTGCATTCCTGTAACCTCTTCAACTAAAGCTAAAAACTCCACCGCCATCTTATACCCTTCAAAGCCATACCCCTTGAACGTTTCCTCACAGGCGCGGGAAACATAGGACACCCGCCGAAACTCCTCGCGCTTGCCAGGGTCGGACAGATGCACCTCCACGGCGGGCAAATTTACCGCCTTGAGGGCGTCCAAAATCGCCACACTAGTGTGGGTGTAGGCGGCGGGATTGATGACAATACCGTCAAATTCTCCCAAAGCGGACTGGATGCAGTCCACAATCGCCCCCTCATGGTTGCTCTGGAAAATCTGGCACTGAACGCCCAAATCGGCGCATACACTTTCGCAGTACGCACACAAATCGGCATAGCTTTCCCTGCCGTAAATTTCAGGCTCACGAAGCCCCAGGAGGTTCAAGTTCGGTCCGTTAATGATGAGTATTCTCATGTAATCACCGTTTCCTTGGCGGTTTTGGCGGGCTCAATCCTGTATCCTCACCCCTCAACCTTATAAATCACCTCTTTAGCCCTTGAACAAGCCATAAAGTCTTTCTCACTCGCCAAGAACAGCCCCTTGAGATTTTCGGGGCAGACAACAGTTGCATTGTCAATTTCTGTTCTCATGGAGAGATTCTTTTCGGATTTGTATTTGCGAACCTCAGCTATTGCGTCTTTTAATATCTCACCAAACCGGATGATTTCGCCGTCAATCTCCATGGGTTTTGCCCATTGGGTGAGGTGAATCGACTTTTCACCCACAAAGTCCTTGAAGCCTTTGAGATAGATGTACTCCGTTTCGTGTGGGATGTAGATGGCGTACATTTTCAGGACACTCAAAAGGCAGTAGTATATGGCGTACTGGGCGGATTTTCGCTCTTCCTCTCCGTGAATGTCTGGTTGATACAGCCGATCCTTGACAATCTCGATGTAGTTGTCGCAAAGATCCTTCCAGAAAAGATCGTCCACAATCTTGCGGGCAAGCCCGATTTCGTATTCGTCCAACCACCTTGACACGTCAAGAATCGCCTGGTTTGTACGCTCAATGATCCACCTGTCCGCAGGGAGAATTTGGGCGGGTTGATAAGCGGGATCGAAATCCTGTAAGTGAGATAGCACGAACTTTGATGAGTTCCACAGCTTTGTAATCAAACGCCGCGACGAGTCCTGCATATCCTGAATATCAAAGTACATATCCGTGCCAAGGCGGGCGTTTGCCGCCCAATAACGAATTGCGTCGGCGGAATATTGGGCGATGAGCTGTTGGGGTGAGAGCTTGGAATTGGACTTGGATTTGCTGATTTTCTCACCGGGCTTCGCCAGGACAAAACCGCAAATCATCGCGTCTTTCCAAGGGATGTCTCCTGTGTGATACAGGCTCTTGGCTATGGTATAAAATGCCCACGTGCGTATAATCTCATGTGCTTGAGTGCGCATACTCATAGGCATAAAGCCCTCGTCAACGCCGTAATTTTCGGCGGTGTCAAGATTCAGCTGTGGGGTGATTGAGGATGTCGCCCAAGTGTCAAATACCGCTTTTTCCGGTACAAACTCACTGCATCCACAGCTGCAAACTCCGTGGTAGGGGGTTTCCAATGGGTTCACAGGCAACTGGTCAATGCTAGCAAGCACAGGCTTTTCGCAGCTCTTGCAGTACCACACGGGGAAAGGGATGCCGAAATAACGTTGACGGGAAATACACCAATCCCACTTGAGATTTTCCACCCAATTGACGTAACGGTTTTTCATCTGGGCGGGATACCAATTAATTTTGTCTCCCGCGGCGAGCATCTCCTCCCGCTTGCTCAACACGTCGATATACCACTGGCGGGAGGGGATAATCTCCACTTCCGTGCCGCAGCGTTCGTGGACAGACACAATGTGCGTCAGCTGTTCGGACTTGATGAGAAGATTTTTCTCCTCCAACAGGCGGATAATCTCCTTGCGCGCCGCCTTTACCCGTAAACCCGCAATAAAAGGCACGTCAGCGGCGATTTTGCCGTCGGGAAGGACGACTTTTTTGTATGGCAGAGCGTGGCTCTCTACCCACTCAACATCGGTAGTGTCGCCGAATGTGGCGCACATAACCGCTCCTGTACCCTTGTCAACCGCGACCTTATCGTCTGTGAGGAGCGGCACTTCAAAATCATAGAGTGGTACCTTTACCATCTTGCCTACCTTGTCCTTGTAGCGCTCGTCCTCGGGGTTGACAAAGACGCAAACCACGCCGAAAAGCAGTTCGGGGCGGGTGGTGGCGATTTCCAATACCTCGCCGTCAATGGTGAACGGGATGTAGTGGAAGTGGGTGTCAAGCTCTTTGGAGTCCAGTTCCGCTTGTGCGATGGAGGTCTGACATTCCGTACACCACAGCACGGGGGATTCCTTTATGTATGCGTGACCCTTTTGGGCAAGCTCCAAAAATGACTTTTGGGAGAGCCGTTGGGTATTAGAGCTACAGGTGGAGTAGACTAAATTCCAGTCGCATGAGAAACCCATGGTCTTCCACAAGTCCATAAACTCCGACTCATAACGCTGGGTCACCTCGATGCACTTGCCGCAAAACTCACTGCGGGGGATGTCGCAGGCTTTTATCCCGGTTTCACGCTCAACAAGTCGTTCCGAGGGCAGTCCGTTGTCGTCAAAGCCGAAAGGATAAAACACGTTATAGCCGCACATACGGCGGTAGCGGGCAATCATCTCCGCCTGGGTGTAGCTGAAGATATGTCCGATGTGCAGGCTTCCGCTCACCGTTGGAGGCGGCGTATCGATGGAATAAAGTGGGCGGGATTTGTCCGGGACAAAGTCATAGATTTTGTTCTCCTCCCAGTACTTTTGCATCTGCTTTTCCACGGTTAAGCCGTCATAGCGTTTTTCGAATTCAGTCATGTTTTTTCCTCCGTGATACGAGTTTTTTAGGGGGGTACTGTTCATGCGGTCCGTATAGATTCAGTATTTGCCAGAATTTGCGTGACAGTGAGGACTGTGTCCGTCACTTTCTCAATATTATACACCATAATAGTAAAAAAAGCTATACTTTTGACGTGGATTGTCGGGAAATCGTTTGACATCAGCCGAAACGCTGTTTATTGAGTTTGCGGGAGTGTAAATTACCTGCCTCTTGACTTTACAACCCTAAAATGGTAGAATTAGCGCATCAAGTCATACACATCAAGGAGAGAATCAATGTTATGTTCAAAATGCGGCGAAGCGTTAAGCCCTGTCGAGCAATTCTGTAGTTCCTGCGGCGCGAAAACAAAAGAAGCTTTTAGCGTCGCTATCCCAGATAGTCCCACACCAAAACCCCCACGAAAAATGCGCCGCACACTGCTGTTATCGGGAGGCATAACCCTTGCGCTGTTGCTTGTCCTCAGTACGCTTTCTTTGCCGATTTTCAAGCACAATTACGGCATTGAGTTGAATATTCCCGTTGTAAAAAAGATTTACGACATGAACCTGAAGTTGCCATTCATGAACCCCATCACCGATGTTGACGGTGACAGCGATGCCGACAGCGACAACGACGCCGACATCCCCGCGGACTTTGAGGGGTTGGTTTGGGCGGTTGAACCGACCTTTGACTACACCACGCACAAGGATTATAAGAACCTTATTGAAATATATGGTGACGACTATGAACCGACTCTTTTCTATTGTCCTCTGTGTAATACTTACAGTTTTGGTCATGAAATAATACTTGATATAAAGACAGGCGAGGTTTCTGATGAGGCGAGATTGGGCGGACATGGCGGAGGTTATGTTGAATTATTGTATGACGCGGAGAAAAAATTGTTCGGTGAATATATGGTAGGCGAAGGAGTTTCCAGTCAAGAGTGGTTTTCTGAAAAAGAAGCAATTGACAAATTTTCCAATACTATGCAAGTTTATCATTTAATAGATTCGGACAAAATCACAAGGACAGAAACAGAATACGACGGCACTCTCTATGACCTTAGCAAAGCATATTCGGGCAAGTTTGCCGCCGCTGTCGGAACAAAATTTGTCACCGACTTTATATACGAGGGTGATTTTTCTGAAGCCCGTCTACATGACAATCTTGCGCTCTTAAAGCTTGACGGCAAGTGGGGTATTGTTGACATAAACGGGGACATAGCTGTGCCTTTCATATTTGAGGAGTTACTGCTAATCTATGAATATGAAAAAAACTATGACGTTCTTGGTCGTAGCTATGACAGCTACAAGGTTACCACCGCCTTTGCCAAATATGACGGCAAATACGGCATTTTGAACATCGCGGAAACCGCGTCAAATTTCGGCGTTGAGGTAGAGGTAATCACTAGAGAAAACACTCCCATAGAATCAGGGGAACCCTACCGCGTAAACACGCCCAAAAATGCCTTAAACTTAAGGGCAGAACCGAAAGCTGACGCCGCCATTCTTGATCGGATACCCCACAAAACATCTTTGGTCATCACGGAGATTTACGATGGTTGGGCGAAAACTACTTATAATGATAAGACAGGTTGGGTTTCTTTAGAATACTTAGAGAGGATAGATTAAGTGCTAAAAGACATCACTTTCGGGCAATATTATCACTGTGACTCCCTCATCCATCGCCTTGACGCCCGCACAAAAACCGCCCTGACATTCGCGTTCATCGCCGCAACGTTTTTTTGCCGCAGCTTTTTCGCGTTAGGACTGATGGCACTCGCCACAATTGCCCTGGTACTCCTCTCCCGGGTACCGCTGTATATGGTGTTTCGCAGTGTTCGCCCCCTGCTGTGGATACTGCTCTTTACGTCAATAATGAACATATTTTACCAAAAAGAGGGAACGATTTTATTATCTTGGCGCTTCATCCATATCACCACGGGCGGACTAATTTTGGCGGCGTTCATGATGATTCGCATCATCTCCTTGGTGATTATCGGCTCGCTCTTGACCTACACGACCACGCCCACACAACTCACCGACGCCATTGAGCGGCTGCTCTCTCCCCTGCGCTACCTGAAAATCCCCATCCACACCTTCGCCATGATGATGACCTTGGCGTTGCGATTCATCCCCGTGCTATTGGAGGAAATCGGCAGGATTATGAACGCCCAAAAAGCCCGGGGAGCCAGTTGGGAAACCGGCAGTCCTCTGAAACGGGCTAAGGCTCTAATACCAATTTTCGTGCCGCTCCTTGTCAGTGCGTTCAGGCGGGCGTACGACCTCGCCCTCGCTATGGAATGCCGTTGCTACACAGGCTCTGAGGGTCGTACCCGCATGGAACGCAGCCAATTCGCACTCCGGGACGGCGGCGCTGTATTGGTTTATGGGGTGCTTTTGATCGGCATCTTTTTGCTTAATGAGATATGGCGGGTGCTGTAGCTCCATACAGGTTCTTATCTTCCTAACTAATAGACCTCCTGTGAAACTATGAACGCGAATGGAGTTTCTGAGGAGACCAAATACTGAATCGGAGTAAAATATGCTACTGACCAATCTGTGTCTTGTCACTGTCAGCGGGGAAACAATCGAAAACGGTTGGATTTTGTTTGACGAGAAAATACGTGCTATGGGGGACATGGCAAATTTTCCCCACAGCGGCGCAACGGGGGATATCTTCACCCAAAGCCGGGATTTTTCCGCCGCCCCGGTTTCATGCTACCCGGGCTTCGTTGATGCACACACCCATCTGGGGCTTTTCGGCGACGCCCAGGACTGGAACCACGCCGACGGCAACGAGAAAACAAACCCCTCTACGGCGCAAATCCGCGCCTTGGACGGCATCGACCCATTCGACTTGTGTTGGGCGCAGGCACTGGCGGCGGGGGTTACCACCGTCTGTGTCACCCCGGGTAGCGCGAACCCGATCGCGGGGTTTGGGTGCGTCCTCAAAACCTACGCGATGGGCTTGCCCTCTTGGCGGATTTTGAACGGGGAAAACGCCATGAAGCTTGCGCTAGGAGATAATCCCAAACGCATATACGGCAAACGGGATCTCCTCCCCTCTACGCGCATGGGAACTGCCGCTTTCCTGCGCCAAAAACTAGCTCTGGCGCGCAATTACGAGGGCGACGATATGGAGCTGAACGCTCTGTCACGCCTATTCACGGAAAAACTCCCTGCACACATCCACGCCCACCGCGCCGACGATATCCTCACCGCCCTGCGCCTTGCCAATGAGTTTTCGCTGGAATTCGCCATCGTCCACTGCACCGGCGGACACGTGGTCGCCCAAGAATTGTCGGGGAAAAACGTCCTTTGCGGTCCCTTATTACTGGCACGCTGCAAACCGGAACTGGCACAGGAAACACCGAAAAATCCCGCCTTGCTCCACCGTGCAGGGGCAAATGTGGCAATAGTAACTGACCACCCGGAAACTCCCGCGCAATACTTGCCGGTGACGGCGGGATTGGCAGTGAGGGAGGGGTTGCCCTATGATATAGCCATTCGGGGAATAACGCTGACTCCCGCTGAGATTTTGGGTATAGACAAGCGCGTTGGCTCACTGGAAGTAGGCAAGGACGCAGACATGGTGCTCTTCAGCGCCGACCCGCTGACAATCGCCGCCGGACCCGTCAGTGTGGTGACGGCGGGAAAAATGCAGGTGTAAGGGTATCGTGCCCTTGAGTTTACTGGGCGTAAAAGGTGACATTTTGTCTAAAATGTGATATAATATATCCTGAAAGTGAGAAGGGAAAGGAATACTTAAAATGCACAATAACAGTGACGGCGCGAGAGTTTGGGACGCGGCGATTATTGGCGCGGGAGTGACAGGCTCGTTCATCGCGCGGGAGTTGACACGAAAGGGATTATCCGTTGCCCTGTTGGACAAGGCAGGGGACGTTTGCATGGGTGCGAGCAAGGCGAACAGCGCCATCGTCCACGGCGGTTTCGACGCAACGCCCAACACTCTTAAAGCGCTGCTCAATCTGCGCGGCTGCCAACTCATGCCCAAGGTCGCCGATGAGTTGTCTGTGGACTACGAACAAGTCGGCTCACTTGTACTGGGCTTCAGCGAGGAAGAGCGGGTAACGCTAGAAGAGCTTTTGGAGCGCGGACGCGCCAACGGTGTTTCTGAACTCTCCATAATCGAGAGGGA
>Ga0099364_10009266_pt1 | contig 13682 bp, 14 predicted proteins | sample TergutTh196P3_FD_73070 | JGI IMG/M metagenome (GOLD analysis project Ga0099364, IMG submission 73070) | Microcerotermes parvus P3 segment gut microbial communities from Pointe-Noire, Republic of the Congo - Th196 P3 | ecosystem: Host-associated > Arthropoda: Insects > Digestive system > Gut ...
CCTCGTTCACTGTCCAACGAAGGCCTTCACATGACCGGGCATCTTTATACAAGTATATCCACAAACGCTGCCCGATATCACACTTATCGTCAATATTTCCGCGAATATCGTGCAATATTTGCAGTATTTACTGCAATAATGATATCATTTTTTGTTGACTTTGATTGTTATTCCTGTTATTCTGTCAATGGGAAGGTGATCTAAGTGAAAAGGTCAATGATGGAAATGCTGGTAAAATGGAAAGATGACCCCGCAAAAAAGCCTTTGATTATTCGCGGGGTACGGCAGTGCGGCAAAACATATCTCATAAACGAATTTGGACGTTTGCATTACGACGATGTTGCGTATTTCAGCTTTGAAGATACGCCTGCGCTGAGCGAAAAGTTTGAACGCGACCTGCATGTCAGCCGTATAGTGAAAGAGCTTGGCATTTTACGCGACAAAACCATTTTGCCGCATAAAACTCTATTAGTTTTTGATGAAATTCAGCTTTGCGGAAAGGCCCTTACATCGCTGAAATATTTCTGTGAAAACGCGCCGGAATATCATATAGTGTGCGCAGGTTCACTATTGGGTGTCGCGCTGAGCGAAAAAACATCATTTCCCGTAGGCAAGGTTGAGTTTTTAACACTTCGTCCAATGAATTTCTATGAATTTTTATTGGCTGACGGCAAACAACTCCTTGCGGAAAGCCTACTGGAGGATCATTCGTTATTGGATTCCTTTTCAGAGGAACTCAAGAGCAAGCTTATAGATTACTACATTACCGGCGGGATGCCGGAGGTCGTTAAGACATGGGTGGAAAGCGGATACGATATAGATAAAACGGCCGCGTTGCAGCAACGAATTTTAGACAGCTATGAAGTGGATTTTGCAAAGCATGCGCCACATAAGGATTTCCCCAAACTCTCGGCAATATGGCGATCAATTCCCGCTCAATTGGCAAAAGAGAACAGTAAATTCATTTTCAGTCAGGTCAAAAACAGTTGGCGCGCGAAAGACCTTGAAGACGCGCTGGAGTGGCTGGTTCGAGCGGGCCTTGTTTATAAGGTAGAGAGAATCGAAAAACCTTACATCCCCTTATCCGCGTATGCCGATCATTCTTTTTTTAAGCTGTACATGTGTGACGTTGGACTACTTCGCAAAATGTCAGGTTTGTCACCGAATGCTGTTTATGACAGCAGCAGGGCATATCGTGACTTCAAGGGTGCGCTTACGGAGAATTTTGTACTATGCGAGTTGATGAATCAGTACAGCGAAACTCCGTTTTACTGGAAATCGGCTAACCGCGCTGAAGTCGATTTCATAGTGCAGGACGACGCGGATATAGTGCCGATAGAGGTCAAGGCGAACCGCGCATCGCACGCACGCTCCATCACAGAGTATAAGAATAAGTTTGAGCCCAGAATATCTTTTGTCACCTCAATGGAAGTAAAAGAGGGCACAATCCCCCTTTACATGATGTGGAACTTTAAGAATTATCTGAGAGTTTGAAAAGCACTCACTCCTGTTACTGTCACCGCGATTGGACGCTTACCGCTGACATTCGCATTTTCGTTTTTGACGACCGCATTGAGGTATACTCCCCCGGAGGGTCTCCCGAAGGTTTGACCATCGAGGAAATCATGAACGGGGCAAATGCGAAACGCAACCCGATACTTGTCAAGGCGCTCGACAAGATGGAGTATATTGAGAATTATTCTTCGGGCATTCAAAGGATACTGAACGAATATGACGGCTTTCCCATGACCCCGGAATTTTATATCACCGATGCGTTGTTTAAGGTGACTCTATACAACAAGAATTATTACTATGACCAAATTAAGCTCGGAGATGAAAAATACAGTAGCATAGAATCACACACGAACGCTACTGTAAATGCTACTGTAAACGCTACTGTAAATGCTACTGCAAATCAGATTCTTGACTTGATGCGGCGTGACAGAAACGTCACGATTGTGCAGCTTGCTGAAATAACCTCGAAGCATCGTGTAACGGTCGCAAGAAGTATCAAGACGCTAAAAGAAGCAGGGCTGATTGAGAGAGTTGGCTCGGACAAGTCAGGCTATTGGCGCATACTGTGATAGAGTAAAACGGCAGACGGGTTTTTATGCCGTCTACCGTTCTTGGTCGTTTTCTGTTTTGTTATCGCTCCTTTCCGGCTGCGCTTTCACAAACTGCTACGGATGGGATAGTCGCCATGCTGTTTTAGTAGGGAATTGGACATTCCCCCTATTGGTCGGTACAGCATAACTTCTCAGAGAAAGAGTTTATACAGCTGTTTGCTGCAGAAGAAACCAATGAAACCGAAACAACAGAAGTTACAGACTGTCCCTGCATCATCAACTCCTTAGTAGTAAAAAATATTTATTGCTTGCGATAATCCTCAATCTGCTGCCAGGCATCTGTTTTTTTCTTTTCATCGCTATGGGATAAATAATCGTAAGATTTAGTGCGGCACATCCGGCAGGAACAATGTATCTTGCCCTTCGATAGCCTTCCGGGGCGACCTCTTACCCAGCCACAATTAGGCCATTCCGTTCCACCATCCAGCCGTTTTAGAATACCGAGTTTCTTTTGAATAGCACGGCTTCGCACCATACGGTAATAGGCACGGTCTCTTTGCATGATATACCATCTCCTCAACAAGCGGGCATCCCGTAGAGAGCCGAGGAAAGATTCTCCCTACAGGCAGCCTATGTTGTCAGGAATGATATGCAGAGTCATCATAAAATCCTCCGATTTACAGTATTCGGTCAATGAAATTGCGGGAATGGCTTCAGCTATTTTCGCCGATACATTTTATACCAATCCAAAACAGTTAACCTCCTCTCAAGGCAACTACAAAGCATCCAGCCTCCTCATCAAACTATCGCTCCTCTCTCAAATCTGTATAATGATTGCGCACCAATTATTATACTATGGTATTATCAGTAATTACAATTACGGTACTGTTACAATTTGACCCAGAATCGGAGTTTGCAGGCAAAGAAGCGAAAGTGCAGTTAACGACCCGCTCGTGGACACATTAATCGACTGATCTCCAAACTGATAAGATTTTCGCCCAAGTCGAAAAAAAGGTTGATCCAAATGTTTGCAGCAAAACACTCCAAATGTTTGCAACAAAATACTCCAAATCTTTGCAACGGGGTATTGCTTATCGCTTAAATTTGATGTAAAATGCTCAAAAAGAGGATGGCAGGGACATGCGTTACATCAAAAGGATTATCGATAAGGAAATAAAGGAAAAACTAGCTGTGTCAGGCGCCTTGCTTATAAAGGGGCCTAAATGGTGCGGGAAGACAACCAGCGCGATGCAGGTCGCGAAAAGTGTTTTGGAAATGCAAAACCCCGACTTGCAGGAAAACTATCTTGAGCTGGTAAACACAAAGCCTTCGCTGCTGCTGGAGGGAGACAAACCAAGGCTGATCGACGAATGGCAGATCGCTCCGAAGATATGGAACGCTGTTAGATATTCCGTCGACAAATCCTCAAAACCCGCTCAATATATCCTTACGGGCTCCGCCACCCCGGTAGAAGACAGTTCCTTGCACAGCGGCACGGGCAGGTTTGCGCTTATAACTATGAAGCCCATGACATTATATGAATCCGGCGATTCAAACGGCGCGGTTTCGATTGCGGATTTGCTAAACGGAAAAACTGATATAGACGGGATAAAAACAGACCTGACATATGAAAAAATCGCACATGTCCTTTGCAGGGGAGGCTGGCCGAACTCCATTAAACTTAAAGGTGACAAGGCTCTGGAGATACCTAAGAACTATCTGGATGTACTTTTTGAAAATGATATATCAAAAGTTGACGGCGTAAAGAGGAATCACATTCTGGCAAGGGCAATTCTCAAAGCGTACTCCAGACAGGTTTCCACAATAGATTCCGACAAGGCTCTGTATGAGGACATACGCGCAAATTATGCGGATGTAAGCACGCGCACAGTCATAGACTATATAGAAACACTAAAAAAGCTTTACATCATTGAGGAAATCGAAGCATGGAACCCGAACATCCGGTCAAAAACATCAATAAGGACGTCCCCGAAAAAGAATCTGTCGGATCCGTCCTTAGCTGTCGCCGCGTTAGGCTGCTCCCCTGAAGAATTAATGCTTGATATCAAAACGTTTGGCTTGTTGTTCGAAAATATGGTCAGCCGAGATTTAAGCGTATATGTGCGCTCCATCGGAGGGAATCTAAAGCATTACAGGGATCGGTTTGGTTTGGAATGTGACAATGTCATTCACTTTAGCAACGGAAAATACGCATTAGTCGAGGTAAAACTCGGCGGAGCCAAAATAAAAGAAGCGGAGGAGCATCTGATAACATTAAAAAACCTGATTCTAAAGAATGAGAAAAGCCTTGGCAAACCTGAATTTCTTATGATAATAACAGGCACGGAAATGGCGTACACAACGGAAAACAACGTCATAGTAGTTCCGGCAGGCTGCCTGAAGAATTGAATCGTTTATCACGCATGAGAATTAGCAGACCATTACTTTCGTTAAAAAAAGTTGATACCGTGTGTCAGACTTGATATAATAAACGGCAGTGCTGGTAGCCGTAGATTAACACTATTTTGCTGTCGGGAGCAGGGGCATTGAAGGAATTATTTTATCTAAACGAAGAGATTTTCAAGCATGAGAAGATTATTATCTACGGAGCGGGCGTCTCGGGCAAACAAATGCTGCTCAAACTGCTCCAGCGCAACATAAAAGTCGAGTGTTTCGCTGATTCTGATCCTGAAAAATGCGGAACGCGGCATTTAAATATTCCCATAGTCCATATTGATGATTTGACCTCGATGCGAGAGACTGCCGCGGTCGTTGTCTGCGGCGTCCACACGTTCAGCGTAGCAGGCGAGCTTGAAAAACGGGGCTTTCGTAACTTGTATTATGATTACGCGAACGAGCTAGGGCTAGTTCACCTAGAAAGAGAGGACTTTGTATAATGGATTTGACCGGGTTTATCTATGACTACAGGCTCGGCTATGTCCGTGAAAATACTCAAGGCGGATTTGACATCTTGGGCGATGACGCCGCGCACGGCGGACGCATACTAACGCTAGGCGGATATACAACGCCCAAGCTTGCGGAGGAGCGTTCATCTTGGGCTAGTCTTCTATACGAACGCTTAAGCCGGTCAGTTCAGATTTACAATGGCTGCACCGATGGCTTCACGTCAGCTCAGGAACTAATCATGTTCATCCGCGACGGTATTTTGCTAAAACCAAAAATATTGCTGCAACTATCCGGCTTCCATGATTTTGCGTATAAACTCGGCCTTTTACGAGAAAGGCAGCACGCTCAGCTCCTTGATAAACACCCGTACACGACTCCGAGGCAGATAGCGTTTTATGAGAAAATAACATCCAAGTTTGGACTTGGGAATGATAGAGTATTCTACGGTGAAGAAGACGATACACCCGCATGGGAAGGCTGGCTGAGCCGAGTAGAGAGCGTCAACACGTTGTGTCTGGAATTTGGCATAAAGCATCTGGCGTTTTTGCAGCCAAGCGCGTTTTCACCGGGTTACTTGCGCACTGCGACGGAAGACGCCGCGATATGCGAGAGTTATGACCTCACACAAAATGAGCTTACCGACATCGCCCCGCGCTTTCATGAGCAGTATGCAAAAACCCGAGAAGCGGCGCTATCCCGGGATTACGTTATAGACCTCTCGGCCTTGTCCGACGGCGATTCCGGCGTATATACCGACGCCTACCATCTGCGCGGCGAGCATATAAACCGGCTTGTAGATACAATATGCAAAGCACTCAATGTAAAGGCCGCAAAGGCAGTATGAGACGGAGCATTGTTAGAGTGTTCTGCGGGAAGTAGAACAGGTATTGAGGAGGGTAAATAAATGGCCATTCAACGTGTGGAAATTAAGGATTTCCTTGTGTTCAAGGGTGAGTTCGCAACGGACTTTTCCGAGGGCGTGAATGTACTAATCGGGGAGAATGCCACAGGTAAAACTACGCTGTTGAAGTGTCTATATGAGTTAAAATGGACTCTCTCAAGGCTGTACGACAAAAACAATTATGCATTAAGCGATGCGAATGGTAATGCTCTTTATGCAAAAACGGATGAAAACTCCATAGCGGGCATACAATCGCGCGAATGGGGAAACGCAACCATAGGAAAGGTGCTAAGAAATTTTATCTACATCCCCGAAAAAGACATTCTCGAACACGCAAAAGGGTTGCTAACATTCATTGAGCAAAAACATACAGGTTTTAATCAGGTCTATAAAGATGTTTTGATTGCCGCACAAGATGTACCAACACAAGCGCAATCGGAAACACAAAAATCCATTGGGCAAAAAATCATCGACATTGTCGGCGGCGATATTCAATGGGATAAAGCAGAAGGTTCATTTTATACTATGAGAGCAGATGGCAGTCGCATACCATTTGCCAATGAAGCATCTGGATTTAAAAAAATGGGGTTTCTTGGTTTGTTGGTATCAAGCGGCCAACTGGGCCCCAGCTCTGTCCTTTTCTGGGACGAACCCGAAAACAGTCTTAACCCTGAACTCATCCCCAAACTCGTTGATATTCTGCTTGAATTGTCACGGAATGGCGTTCAAATTTTTATTGCAACACACAGCGAATTATTGGCGAGTTATTTTGCTGTAAACCGAAAAAAAAGCGACAAAATAATGTTTACATCACTGTATAGAGACGGAGAGAAGATTAAAGCTAATACCGGCGACCGCTTCGACTTGCTTGAACCGAACAATCTGACCGAGGAACCTGTGAAGCTTTATGAGAAAGAGATAGAGAGGGGGCTTGGCGGCAATGATTAACTTATTCGATGAGTGTTACTTGGCAGGCATGAGTAATATGCGCTTTATCTCTGATAACACTTACCATATTGAACAGTCAAAGCTTTACCAAGATTTAGGAGAAAGCGTTAAGACTGTTGAATTTGTCCGTGTTATAGGCGACAAATTGCTACTTATAGAAGCGAAAGCAACCTTTCCGAACCCGGCGAATGGCGAGGAAAGTTTTGGTACACAGATTAACGATATTTGCGATAAATTCATTCATTCGCTTCATTTGTATTCATCAGTTAAAGTAGGGGTTAACGATGAAGCGTTTGAAGAGGGTTTTGCACCACCTGAGAAAATATCGCTCGTTTTTATATTAGTAATAAAAAGCCATGAATTAAAGTGGTGCAAGCCAATACAACGAAAACTCGCGCTTAATTTACCTATTGCTTTGAAAAATATATGGAAGCCGGAAATATACGTCATAAATCACGATGAAGCAATAAAAAGAAACTATGCGGTTGCTTAGCAAGGCAAGGTATATATAAGAAGTACAATAGACATATTAGCTGACTACAAAAGCAGATTTGATAAGCGAAGCGAGCTTAATACGCTGGAACGCAGAGTAGTTAAGGAAGGTGTGGTTCTATATGAGCGAGCATGATATTCCAAGAAATCACGATACAGGCATCCTTATCTACAATGCCATCCTCCGAAGAAACAAAAAACGGATCTACCCAGAACCCCAAATCAGAGTAAGGAGGCAAAGGCAGTATGAGGCGGAGCTTTGTAGTTTGGCAGGGCGCTTTGGAAAAACTGACTAAAGACCCTAAGCTGGATATTATTATTATCGGAACAGGCGCTATGGCGCGCGACGCGCAACGTAAACTGCGGCTGCTCAACTTAAACGTGTCCTTCCTTGTCGGCGAACATGAGGACGCAGAAAACGGAATTCGCCACTACAGTTGTATTGCGGAGCTGAAACCTATAGAGCGGTATTTTTTTGTCGTTTGTGAAGAAGATCGCAGACTGACTTCAAGTGCACAGTCTGCAATGTATAAGGCGCTCGGCATAGCAACAACCAATCACCCGCGCGTACTGTATTTCAGAGGCTTGGAACCCGCAGAACCCGGAGACTGCTACTATATAGACGCTCAGATGCACGAGATACTTACAAGAAACGATCGCAGCTATGTTAAGTACGGCAACCCGTCTAAGGACAGCTTCAATATTCACATTTATGGAAGTTGTTTGGTTTCCTCTATACTCCATCATACGAGAAAACCATGGTCGGAGTGGCTTTACGAAAAGTTGCAGGCAGAGGATTTCCCAGCGGTGATTTACGCTTGGGGAAATCCAAAGTTGAAGCGTTCTGATTGCCTAATGCAACTCCTTCGTGACGGCAGTCCCAATAAGGCTGATTTGGTGATTGTGTATGCTGGTCTTAGTATTTTTGCATCCTACCAAGTTCTCCGCAACAACCTAATCCCGGTGCTTGTCGGCCCGTATTCCCCACCGTTTGTTGGATGGATGCATAACTCATATGCAAGTCCTATAGGCAATGGCCTGCAACACAGCATAGATTCGGTAGAACTCTGGAAAATGCAACAACGCATTTTTTGTGCATTGAGTCGGCAGATTGGCTTTACATTTTGGAGTATAATACCGCCAAGTTCTATAACATTACCTGAAGAACAGTCGTACCGTTTAACAAAATTACCTGTAGGATATCTTGCGAGGGCGAGGCAATTGAAGCAAGATATCCTTTCTGCAGTCGATAGTTCAACTTTGAAGGATTATACTGACAGTTTTACTGAGGTCGAAAACATATTTGATATGTATATCAGTTATAATAATTTGACTGACAGCGGAAATGAGATTATTGCAGAACGATGCAAAAATGACATCATAAGCACATTTGGCAAGAAAATGAAAGAAATGAGGGATTGATCGTGGAAAAGCTGTTGGAGGTCATTATGGCCGCGAAACCCGTTTTTGACGCCGATACTTTTTTAAACGCGGCGGATTTGTTTGGCGAGGGTATTTTGGACTCTTTGGACATATTGATTCTCGTCAGCGAACTGGAAGCAGCTTATGACATTAAAATCAGCGCTACCGATTTGTCTCGCAAGGATTTTATGACAATGAAGGATATCGGCGAACTAATTAAAAGGCATGGGGGATCAGTTTAATCTGCTTTAACGCGAATGTTGCTGTCAATATCCTCTCTGTTCGAGTATTCAATGCAAAAGTCGGCCAACGCATGATTTGAGTCAACAACCGGAATTCTTATTTCTTCATTTGCATGTATTATATGACCAAGCTCTGTGCATCCCAGAATAACCACATCAATACCAGACACTCGCTCTATTGCTTGCAATATACTATGTCGAACTTTATTTGTATCACCGCTCTGTTTAACAGCATAAATCGCTTCTGTTATCAATCCCTGTTCAGGAAAATGACGAACTGGCAACCCAAAACGGCTGAATGTGCTTTCATACAGACGATAATCACGAGTCATTTTTGTACACAAGACAAGCGGTGATGAATAGCCTTTTTCCAATAATGAAACTGCAGTAATATCTGCGATGTGCGGAACAGGAACACTCAAGTCTGCAACAAATCTATCGTAAAGTATGTGAGCCGTATTGCAGGGAACAGCTACAAAATCAGCGCCCATTTTCTGCAGTTTTTCAATTCCATCACGAATGAACGGGGCCGGATCTGTCTCATTTAAGTCAAGATATCTGCCTCTGCTCGGAATTTTAGAGTTCACATCAATAATAATCCTTGGATAATGCCAATCCTTCTTCATCGGTCGATGTATAAGACGTGAGCAAAAATCCATTGTAGATACCGGCCCCAGTCCGAGTACTCCAATGATTTTTTCATTTTTCGGCCAGTTCACTTCATCATTCATAGGATATTTCGACCAGTCTGCCATAATTAATTTCCCCATGTTCCGTGCATTGGACACAAATATAGATGCCTTTTTAAAAATCGGCGATTAATTTCTTAATATACGTCGACGACACGCCCTCCGTCCTTGGCAGCGTCACCACTTCCTTTCCGTTTTCCTCACACCATTTCACCGCAAACTGAAACCCGGAATGGCTTTGATCGGGCCCCTTGACCCATATGTCAAAGTCGATTTTTTGTATGTCATCCGCTGCGGCATCGTATGTTATGACCTCGTCTACACATCTAAGCGCCCGAATCATTTCAATGCGTTCTTCTGTTGAATAGAGCGCTCCTGTTGAACCGGGCGGTTTGAATTTTATGATGTATTCATCATTTTGAACGGCAACAATGCAATAGTCGCCGAGTTTTGCCGCTCGTTTTATCAACCGCAAATGCCCAAAATGAAATAAATCGAATACACCAAACAGTAATACCTTTTTCATAACACTTAATCCCTCAACTTGCGCTCAATATAGTCCGCAATATACTCGCCCGCATGACCCAAGTTATAAATCACATCATCCGCTTGTTTCCTGCGTTCTTCCGCCTTAACGTCCGCGCCGCCAATAACCACTTCATCAATTAAGCGTTTTATCTCTGTTTCGCTGTCGCATAAATAATAGGACTCGAGTACGGGCTTAATATATGGTTGGTAGAACCTAAAAAAGTCTTGCGGTCCTTTTGGGTTGGTTAAATAGATACAGGGTTTTTCCGTCGGCAGCCAGAAAAGTATGAAAGAGAAACTGTCAGTAATCAAGCAGTCGCTGTGTTTGAACCAGTCGATATAGCTACTGTCGTTCACGATTACTCCGTTAGGGCTGTTTTCCCAAGTTTGACAGTATTCGAGCCACTCCACATATGTGGGAAGGCATTTAGATTTTGCGTTATGAGATTCGCTGCGGATTTGGAGTTCCAGCTTAGGGTGTGGCTTAAATACAAACCCAATGTCGGGATACTCCTGAAGAAAATAGAGGATACACTTTCCGAAAATGTGGAAATTTGCTACGTCCCACAAATCTGCTATGCTCCAGTGGGGCGCGTATATTACAATCTTCTTTTTGTTTTGAAGTTTATCCGGCAAAACAAAATCATGATTTTCCGCGAAAACGTCAAACGAAGGATGTCCTGATAAAACATTATATATCCCACCGGTTATTGGATTGTTGACTGCCAACGCATATTCTTGTCTATTACCATTAAAAAACAGCCAAGCAGGCAAAATCTCATCGTTTTCAAAATGATAATGATCCCTGCTCCCTGAAACTGACATTCCATAATTAACAAAGCAGGAAAGGTTGCTCAACACACTCTTTTTCAGAGCGTGGGCATCGTCAGAGTCGCCCATATAACTCGCGCAATAAAACAGAATATCCGGTTCCTGCGTATCAACAAAAATTGGCTTATCCTGTTCGTCATAACCAAATACCACGTTATACCCGGTGGCTCGCAAACTCTCGGCGAATACCTTTATCTGTGACGGATTCTTTTGGGTAGCCGCTTCCGGTCTATTTCTAAACTCATCAAATACAAACAAAACGACCTCAAACAACGGATTTTTCTCCATCGCGCGATAGACGGATGCGACATGAAATTTAGCTTCGGAGGTCACCAAAAAAACGACTTTGATCTTACCGCCTAATCGGACTTTCGCACGCAAATGTTCAAGCCTTGTCAGATTCGTTGCTTGATACTGCAAAAAGCGATTTCTCTTTAACTCCCGGATAAGCTCGCTCTCCAACACCTGAGTTCTCCAGTCAATAGTATGGACGGTGCGGCGAATACTCAAATCGGAAAATAGTTGCGTATTTATACGAACAATGCTTGAAAAACCGAGTGAATGCACGTTTTTTTCCATTTCATCCTGATGCATGGGCTGGGCGGCAATTACTACAATGGCGGAATCCGCAAGTTGAGCGTACTCATAAAGATTCCTTACCGCATGATTCGCACAGTATAAGTCTTCTCCACGCGCATCCGTGACCGCAACAAAAATCTCTCTTTCCGGCAAATGCATTAAAATTCGCTCTATAACAACTGTTCCTCGATACTTTGCGCCGTATACGATGATGTGTTTATACTGATTTACCGCTTCTATAAGCTCATATTCATGATTCATAAAGGACTACCTCAACATGTTTTAAAAAATACTTATTCAATGCCACTTACTGTTTATTACAGAATCAACATCAGTAAAATAACTTGTGGAGCGCAGATTGAATAGATGATATAATACATTTAAGACGATTTGATAAATAGGGGTTCCAGGATTTATGCTAACACAAAGAGAGCGCTGTAAATGAATGAGGAGGGCTGCAAAATGTATATGATGCTAGATAATGCTAATATGCTGACAAGAGAGGAAATTAAAGCAAACTTTGATGGGAAGTGGATATTTCTAACAAATTGCGAGTTTACAGCGGGAGGTAAACTAATTCGTGGTATTCCCAGAGTAGTAGCTGACAAGCAGTCTGAAGGGGTCGGTGAAGGTGTGTACGATTTATTCAAAGACAGCGAGTTATTCGGCGAAACTTATGGGCTCAATCTCATTCACTTCGATTATTTGCTAAAAAATATAACTTTTTTACCGAAAGGCGGCAGTGCCGATGAACCCGGTAACATACACGTTTAATCCAATGTGATCGAGTATTTCAACTATGTTGTAGACCACGACTTTGACTATATCTACTTTTTTGATAACTCACACGTTTTTGCCGCGCAAGGACTTCCTCAGTTCGTCGAGCCCCGTTTTTATCCTTGGATAATTCAAGTCAAAATATTTGCTGCCGTATTCGTCGAAATTTCCAACATAATCATAATCCTCATCATCAAGCAAATAGTTAAAATATCTGTCAATATAGACAGCATCCCTATCGTAATCGGGAATATCCAAGACATGGTAGCATAAGTTGACCACCAGATCGAATCCGACTCTGCTTTTCAATCCAATGACATAGTTTATACCGGGTATTATCTCGACTTTAAGGTTATGGGTTACAATCGTTATTTCCGCATCACAGAATCTTTTGATTTGCCTGATAACATAATCAAGGCCGCATTTTCTATGGCAATTTATCGCAATCTTTTTCTTTCCTTCGAACATTTTTTTGAATTTATCCGTTGCGGGATCGAAGCCAACGATTATCCCTTCTTCCGCTTTGCCTCTCTTATGAGCAAACAAGTCGTTAAGGGCGCGATTGTAAGTGTCGATTATCTCTCTCCTGTCCCGCTCCAAAAAGCTTATCCGCGCAAGCCTTACTGTAAGCATCTGCGCCAAGCGACTGAAGTCTTCATCATCAATCCACTTTGCAAAAACATATAGTTTATTCCTGAAGAAATAATAATGCCCTATCGTAGTCGGGTTTGACGGAGGTATCATACTGTGCCAGACTTTTGATGCGGATATGGCGTATATCTTGTAACCGGCTTTCCGTATCCTTATGCTCAGGTCAATATCGTCGAAGTAAATGAAGAACTCTTCATCCATGAGTCCCGATTCTCTCAACACATCACATCTGTACATAGCAGAACATGCGGCGACATACTCACACTCCAAGGCATATGGCAGTTGAATATTTCGTTCGTTATTAAAGAAACCATGTATACCTAATTCATAATAGTCAACCTTAGCACCCATCTCTAAAATACACTCGGGGTCGTTCATAAAATAAATAGTAGAACCGCAGGCACCTGCTTTCGGATGTTCCTCCATAAAGTTGTACAACTCTCCAACAGCGTTTTTGTCAACTACGATATCATTATCCGAAAGCATGATATAGCGATAGTTTTTATCCATCGCAAATTGCATACCGAGCCTGAATCCGCCTGCCCCGCCCGTGTTTATCTTATTTTCAATTAGTGTCAGCCTGTCGCCAAACCTTTTTCTAATTGCCTCCGCCGAACCGTCATTTGAGGCGTTATCGACAACGATTAGG
>Ga0099364_10001930_pt2 | contig 13681 bp, 13 predicted proteins | sample TergutTh196P3_FD_73070 | JGI IMG/M metagenome (GOLD analysis project Ga0099364, IMG submission 73070) | Microcerotermes parvus P3 segment gut microbial communities from Pointe-Noire, Republic of the Congo - Th196 P3 | ecosystem: Host-associated > Arthropoda: Insects > Digestive system > Gut ...
CAAGGGTTTGCGGTTTGGGCGTGAGCGCGTGACAATCGCCGATTTGTTTTCTGCGGAGGACACGGAAGTATTATCCATTGACGAGCTTAATGCGGCTATCGATGCTAGGTTGGGCGGGCTGGACACGGCGCCGCCAAGGAAGCCGTTTCGCACATACGGCGCTCGAAGCCTTATCGAGGGTTTGCAGAATATCCTATACTGGTGCCCGAAATGCGGGCAGGAGTTTTCTTTGGTGACGTCAAATTGCACCATCCGCTGCACCGCTTGCGGCAATATGGCGTCGATGGATCGTTATGCTAAACTGAGCCCTGGGCTTGGGAGCGTCGTCCCGGAGACCGTTCAGGGCTGGTATAAGGAGCAGTCTTTTCATGAATATGAACTGCTAAGCGATGATATGGAGCCTATTTGCATAAGGGTGACGGTCAGAATGCCGTTGAAAGCAGCCGACGGCATAACTCCGTGCGGCGAGGGTACGTTATCTTTAGGGCCGCTTGGCTGGCGTTACGATGGCGAGCTGTCCGGGGAGACTGTGGATCTGTTTTTCCCTATTGATACGGTTCCGGCTTTGCCGTTTGATCCCGGCGACAATTTCCAGATATACGCGAAGGGCAGTTTCTATTCGTTCACGCCGGAGGATAAGCGTTTGTGCGCGAAATATGCTACCATAGGCGAGTGCGCGTACTGGCGTTTTGCCGAGCCGCTTCAAATGACGCCCGGCAGGGAGAGCGGGTTTTTCGGAGTTGAGAGAGGAGAGAGGAGAGAGGAGAGTTGAAAGTTGAGAGTGGAATCCGATGTCTACAGGTTCGCAAAAATAGCAAAGTCCCGTCATTCCGGGCTTGACCCGGAATCCCCTTGAGAGCGCGCTATTTAGGGGATTCCGGGGCAAGCCCGGAATGACGGGACTTTATTCTTTCCACTAACCTGTTGACATTGGTTAGGAATTAGGAGAAAAATGCAAGCAGACGGGTCGGCTTTCGCTTTCCCGTCTGCTTTGTTATTATTCTTAGTATCCGGCCCCTGGCCCTTAACTCCTAACGCCTAACTCAATTAGTACATTCCGCCCATGTCGGGGGCTGCGGGCATTGGGGCGGGCGGTTCAGGAATGTCGGCTACGAGCGACTCGGTTGTTAGCACCATTGCAGATATAGATGCTGCATTCTCAAGGGCATAGCGGCACACTTTCGTCGGGTCAACGATACCGGCTTTTATTAGGTCGCAGTATTCCTGCTTCGCGGCATCGAATCCAAAGGTCGCATCATTTGCGTTTTTGACCTTGTCGAGCACAACGGCGCCTTCAAGCCCAGCATTCACCGCAATCTGCGTGACGGGTGCCTCTAACGCTTTTGCAATCAGCGACATACCGGTTTTCTCGTCTCCGGACACGCTGTCCAGCAGCTTCTCAACGGCTTTTGCGGCAACGACGTATATCGTCCCGCCACCGGCGACGATGCCTTCCTCGACGGCTGCGCGAGTGGCGTTGAGCGCGTCCTCCATGCGGAGTTTCTTTTCCTTCATCTCAGTCTCGGTCGCCGCGCCGACTTTAATGACTGCAACGCCGCCTGAGAGCTTCGCCAAACGCTCTTGGAGTTTTTCTTTGTCATAATCTGATGTGGTGATCTCAATTTCGCTGGTTATTTGATTGATCCTGGCTTTTATGTCTTCTGACTTGCCGGCGCCTTCGACAATAATCGTATTGTCTTTCGAGGACTTGCCCTGCCGTGCCGTCCCCAGCATATCGACGGTGGCTTCCTTGAGTTCCATGCCGAGTTCGCTGGATATGACTTCGCCTCCGGTAAGGGCTGCTATGTCGCGCAGCATTTCCTTGCGCCTGTCTCCGAAGCCCGGTGCTTTTACGCACAGGCACGTGAATGTGCCTCGGATTTTGTTGAGGATAATCGTCGCCAGTGCTTCGCCTTCAACGTCCTCGGCTATAATCACGAGCTTGCGGCCTGCCTGCACGACTTGCTCAAGCACGGGGAGTATCTCTTGAATATTGGATATTTTCTTATCGGTGATGAGAATATACGGCTCATCGATCACCGCTTCCATCTTGTCGGCGTCAGTTATCATGTACGGTGTTATGTAGCCGCGGTCGAACTGCATGCCCTCGACTACCTCCGAGTATGTTTCGGCCGTTTTCGATTCCTCAACGGTGATGACGCCGTTGCGGGAAACTTTATCCATAGCTTCCGCGATAAGCGTGCCGATTGTCTCGTCGCCTGATGAGACTGCGCCGACGCGCGCTATGTCCTCGGAGCCTGAAACTGGGTTTGAGTTGGCCTTGATGGCATCGACTGCTTCCAGAACCGCTTTTTCGATGCCTCTTTTCATGACCATCGGATTAGCCCCGGCAGCCACGTTTTTGATTCCTTCGCGTATCATCGTCTGCGCCAGCATCGTCGCCGTGGTGGTGCCGTCTCCGGCTACGTCGTTCGTTTTTGACGCGACTTCTTTTACGAGCTGCGCGCCCATATTTTCAAACGGATCTTTCAGTTCAATCTCTTTGGCGATTGTCACGCCATCATTTGTGATGAGCGGCGAGCCGTACTTTTTATCAAGAACAACATTCCTGCCCTTAGGGCCGATAGTCAACCGCACGGTGTCAGCAAGCTGATTTACGCCTTTTTCCAAAGCCCTGCGGGCTTCCTCGCCGTAAATGATTTGTTTAGCCATAAAACAATAACCTCCAGTAAATATTTGTTTTTATTTGCGACCGCGAGTATAACAATCGCTAAGTTACTATTGCGAGAATGTCGCTTTGACGTACGATCGTCATTTCATCGCCGTCTATCTTGACCTCGGTTCCACTGTATTTACCAGTGATGACGCGGTCGCCTTTTTTCACGACCATGATCACTTCGTTGCCATCAACAACGCCGCCGGGTCCAACCTCGAGAACCTCAAACACCTGCGGTTTTTCCTGCGCCGCGCTCGTGAGTATGATACCGGCTTTTGTCGTCTCCTCAGCTTCGACTTGTTTGATAATAACGCGATCCGCCAATGGCTTTAATGTCATTACTAATACCCTCCTTAAAAATGTCAGATAACAATCCAGCCGCGTTAGCACTCTCTATCGTTGAGTGCTAACGCAGCTTTAATAATAATGGAACTCTATTTTTTTCGCAACCGGGATAACCGCCATTTTTTCGGTATTTTCTTTGTTGTTCAGCGTTTATCAGCGTTTATCGTGAGTATTCTCCTTGAATCAACTTTTTTCTTCAATTATCGCTCTATTAATGCGTTGTTTGTTGTGACGCAAAAAAATCCATGCCGGAGGGAAATATAAAGTTTACGCCTTTCGGTACGATATTGAAGCTTATTTTATTTGCGCTGATCGCCTCCCCGTCAATGTTTACGACAAACTCGCGCCCGCTTTCGATTTCCATATAGCCGCCGCGAATGTGCGTTACGATGTCGTTGAGTTCGCGGAAGCGTCCTTTTGCGTATTTCCCGACGACTTGTGCGACTTTCAGCCGGGAAACGCCGTCAATGATAAGGAACTCCAGTATGCCATCATCAGGCATGGCGTCCGGGACGGGGTTGAACCCGCCGCCATAGAACCTCCCGTTGCAGGCGCATACTAGTGTAATACTCTTTTCCTGCGTTTCATCTGCTGATGATACGCGAAATTCTTGTTTCACGCCTTTTATGACGTTTACCACAAGCGACACGACATATCCCGTCGCGCCTCCTATTACCGGGATTTTGCTGTATTTGTGCACATCTCTGGTCACGCGCGCGTCAATGCCGACCGAGCAAATATTTATTCCATACCGACCATTGCATTCGATGAGGTCAAGTGGTCTTACCGTCCCGTTTGCGAGTGCTCGCAAATCACGGAATTTTTCTGTGTCCGTTTTTCCGAACATCCTTATAAAGTCGTTTCCCGTTCCGCACGGATAATGGGTGATGGCTACATTTTCGCGCCTTGCGGCGCCGTTGGCGCATTCGCTGAGCGTGCCGTCACCGCCGCAGGCATAGACATAAAGTCTTTCCGCCGCCTCAGCTTCCTCCGCTACCTTGCGGGACGCGTCCATTTTCGCTTTTGTAATGTAAATCTCATAGGGTTCGCCATGCTCCTGCGCGAATGCCCTTATCTCTTGCTCAGCATCCGCGATCCTGCCTTTTTTGCCGCCCGCTACGGGGTTTATGATGAACAGATGTTTCATATGGTGTTCCTCTTTAATAATACATAAACAAATCGCACTTTATCATTCCGTTGTATAGCTTTCGCTTTTTGACCGCAGTCTTTCCGAATGCGCGCTCAAACTCGGTGTGCGATGAAAGTACATACATTTTCCACCCGTCCAGGCTTTTCACAGCCGCGCCAAAGCGGCGGTACAATTCTTCCGCTTCGCTTTGCTGCATTACACGCTCGCCGTACGGCGGGTTGGTCATGATTATTCCGCCGGCGCCGGACCGGTAAAATTTTGCCGCGTCTGCTGTTTCAAAGCGTATGTGCCCTGAAACACCGGCGCGCTTTGCGTTTTCTTCCGCAATCGCAATGCTTTTTTTATCGTTGTCGCCGCCCCAAATATCGTAGCTGCCGTTGTACTCGCGGCTTTTTGCCTCCGCTTTTGCATCGTCCCATATTCTTTTGTCCGGCCATGCCCATTCTTGAGCCGCAAAGGCGCGGTTATGCCCGGGCGCGCGGTTTATTGCCATTAGCGCCGCTTCTATCGGTATCGTGCCGGAGCCGCAGAATGGGTCGCAAACCTGCTCGCGGCCCCGGTACCGCGAAAGCTTCACTATCGCCGCCGCCAGCGTTTCCCGCAGGGGGGCCGCGTTTCCGACCGGCCTGTAACCTCGTTTGTGCAAGCCCGCCCCTGATGTGTCTATGTATAGCGCGGCGACGTCGTCGATTATCGCGAATTGGATCTGGTATTTTGCGTTCGTTTCTTTAAGCCACTCAATATTGTATTTTGCCTTCAGACGTTCAACGATCGCTTTTTTTATTATGCTCTGGCAATCAGGGATTGAATGGAGTTTTGAGCCGCGAGAGTGTCCCTTTACCGGGATTGCGCCATCTTTAGGTATGAATTTTTCCCATGGAATGGCGCGGACGCCTTCAAACAGTTCGTCGAAACTATTTGCGTCCGTCTCCCCGGCGATAAGCAGAACCCGCTCGCCTGTGCGAAGGTTGATGTTTGCACGCGCGATATCTGAAGCGTCGCCGGAAAACATGACTCGCCCGTTTTCGGCGCGCACTCCGCTCATATCAAGCCGTTTCAATTCGTCCGCGCATAGCCCCTCAAGGCCAAAAAGGCAGGGAACGCAGTACTCCAGTTTCATATTATCCATACTATGACTGCCGTCTTTCTAATAAGTCTTCTACCATTTTTGCTATTTCCGGTTTTGCGTCTTCCATGAGTTCGTCCCAGTCCCCAATGTAGTTGTAGGCGAGTTCCCCGCCCGATTTTATACGCCGGATGTATCCGTCGAACATATCGTAATCGCGCTCATACACGTGAAAACTATTTGCGCGGTGCGTGTAGCTGCCTACAGCTACGCCGAGGTCGCCGGCTATCCTTTTTTGCAGCATGACAAGCGCGAAAGCATTCATGTACGCTGCTTTGGTTGCGTCGTTTGAACGGAAAACGACTTTGCAGTGCAGCGCATCGCTTCGGATGAGGTATTGAATAAGCTGTAGGCATGCCGGAGAGTCCGAGGTCAGGTCGTGTTCTTCCCGGATGGTTATGATTGCCCTGCGAGAGTCGGGGTTGCGCCGCAGTTCTCCTATCAGCCATGGTATTTGCTTTTCCATGCGTTGGTGGTATGTGTATTCCCAGTTTCCGCACTCGACTTCAAAATCCAGTATCCCGTCAAGCATTTCCTGCCTGTACTGCTCAAGGGCGCGCGGGTCTCCTACGAAAAGCTTGCTTATCATTGGCTCTGAGAGCGGGTTTTCGGTTACGAAAGTCACTGACGCTTCTTTCTGGCGAGTATTGTAGTCAGGGCACGGCATTTCTTCGTTGTTTTCATGTAAAGCCGCAAGTGCCTTGTGATATGCGTCCGGAAGCGATATTCCTGTGACAAATAATTCAAACATGTCTTAACATCCTTTTATATATGTTAAACGAAAATCTTACGCCATTTGACTCGCGTTTCTCCCCTTGGCTGTGCAGCGCCCAATCCGGCGCTTTGCAGAGGTTTGGAAAAAATGTGTCAGAGCTTGGCATAGCTTCGATTTTTGTTATGTATGCATATGAGCACATCGGAAGGAATTGGCTATAAATGCTGCCGCCGCCTATAACAAACACTTTTTCGGCGTCTTCTTCGGCAATTATCGCGAGTGCATCAGCGATTGAGTGCGCGGCATCAATGCCGCTTGCTGCATATTTCCTGTCGCCGGTCAGGACTATGTTCCTCCGGTCCGGCAGCGGTCTGCCTATGCTTTCAAATGTTTTTCTGCCTGCAATCACAATGCAGCCGCTTGTTTTTTCTTTGAAATACTGCCTGTCTTCAGACAGCACGATCGTCTGCGCGTTTTTATACCCTATGCCCCAGTCGCTGTTCACCGCCGCAATTGCATTCATGCCGGCCTGCCTTTCATTTGGTTGAGTATATATGCTTTTTTATAAAATGACAATAGTTATTCCATTATTGTGCCGCTCGATGTCGCTGTCGCGCCGCAGCCCGTCGCAAACTGCGAATGCGTTCCTTGTCGCTTCGTCAAATATTGAGAAGTCTTCGCCTTTTATATAATATTTTATTCCGCCGCGCACTATTTGGCGGTCAAGGTACTTTCGCGCCTCCGTCCTGATTGCGCCGCCCTTGCCTGATGCCCCATACCCGTGTATGAACTTTATGCCTGTGACACCGAACGCGGCAGCGTTTTTGATGTTATATGTGATGCGCCGAATCGCATCATCGACTGTAGGCTTATCGGATTTGATGTTGATTACTCTCAATAATCCGCTTATTTGCCCCACCTCCTCTTGAATAGCGTCAGATTTACCATGACATTTGTCATTGGATAGATATCATGAATGTGAGTGACGTCACCGAATGAACGGAAAGCATTGCGCTTGGTGGTCTATATGTAGTATGATATGCTTGAGTTGGTTTTGCGAAGGAGTGTTATTATGCTTACTCATCAGAGAAAAGATAAGGCAGGTGGCGTCCGGATTCCCAAGCAGATTGAAGAAGCGCCAAACCAAGCGGAAAATGAGGGTTTGTCCAATTATGCGATAGCTGAAGCAATGACGGGTGTGCAGAGTCATCGCGTTGATTTGGGCGAGGCTATGCATAAAAGGCTGGAGTCACGGTTCGGAGTGCCTATGGCCGGGCTGAAAGTCTTCAGGGACACGGGTTTGGACGATGTGGGCGCGCACGGATACGCCAAAGGCAACGAGATACACATAGCCGACAGAGATTTCAACCTCCATTCCGAGAGCGGGCAGGAGCTGTTGTTCCACGAGGCCGGACACGTCGTGCAACAGGGTTCGGGTCTTGCGCGGGGCGGAGGTCTTCTTTACGACTCCGGGCTCGAGGCGCAAGCGGACTCTGCTTTTGCCGCGCCCGGTGGGTTTTCCATGCCCACCTCCGCTGCGGGGCCGGTTCAGGGAGGCTTGTTTGGCTGGCTGAAAAAGAAGCTTGGCATAGGCAAGGGTAAGCAGCAAGCCCAGCAGCCGCCTATGCAGCAAGCGGTGATGGAGCCGGAAGCGCAGCCACAGTCGTATCAGGTCGAAGATATGCCGCAGCAGCAGTCGTACCAGGTCGAGGATGTCCCGCAGTCGTATCAGGTGCAGGACGTGCCGCAGCCGCAGACAGTGGACAGGCGCGACCCGATGCAGCGGTTTATGAATCTGCCGGGGCAGTCGGGTGTGTCGGTGAACAAGACCGGTTCGCTTAGACCTCTGGCGCAGCAGCGGTCTTTTCCTGCGATGAAGCCGCTGCAGAATCAGGCGATCCAGTCTGACATGCCTAAGCTGACAGGGCCGAAGGGCGGGAGTTCATTGGATCTGGATAGTATGCTTGCCGATATTGAGTCGGAGAATCTGGCGGACATAGCGCAGACGAATTATGGTGCTTCGAGCGCGATGCAGCGGTTTATGAACCTGCCGGGGCAGTCGGGCGTATCGATAAACAAGACGGGTTCGCTGAAGACGCAGACGCCGCCACAGCAACAGAGTAAGTTTCCTGCGATGAAGCCGCTGCAGAATCAGGCGATCCAGTCTGATATGGCTTCGCTGCCCAAACCGAAAGGCGGCGGCTCCGATGATCTGGATGCTTTGCTGGAGGAGCTGGAAAAGAAAAAGTAACTGTTTAATACGGCCCTTGCAGCCAGACGACGCTTGTTACATATATTATTTCACAGTCAGAATTATTTCTGGCTGTGTCTGTATTCCAGACATAGTATCTGCCGTTTCGGCCTATGTCATATGTGACATTAACTAAATAACCTTCTATTTTGATAAAATCGCCCATCCTAATATCGCTTATCAGCCTTCTTGTCTCACTGCCATCAGGGATTAAATGGTTATTTGACATGCTGCTCAGTATTGCATCCGTTCCTCCAACGCTGCTATGCCACAGGGAGTTGGTTACGGTGAATTTAAAAGCTCTGTATCCATACGGTCCCCAGTCGATCTCTGAGTCTACATTATCGTCGGATAGCCATCCCCAAGCAATCGCCACATCTCTCGGAGAAAGCTTTTCTTCCACTTTTCTGTCTGTGTAGTCGTCTATGCCTACGACCCTGCCTGCAATCGCATATTCCGCGACATATTCCAGCCTTACGTCGGTACGGTCGATACGCACGACTGCACTGCCGGTCGTCTCTATTTGCACAGGCTCGTATAAATAATCCAAGCTTTCTATTTTGCTATGGATGCGAGGGAGCATGAAAAACCGCGCTTCAATAGATGGCCACCAGAGATAGACAGCCGCAGCGACTGCCGCAATAAACAGGAGGGCTTTTATTCTTTTCATTACGAAACCTCCTCGGCGTACCCCCTGCTTGTGTCAATAGTGATTGCCTTAGTCGCGGTATTGTAACCGACATAAACGTCGAGCGCTTTCATAAGATCGCGCAGCTTTAAAAAAATGCTGCCTCTTATGCTATAGACAGTGGAGTCCATCTCAGCGCCATCAAAAAAAATCCTCACCTCTGAAGGAGCCACAATTCTGGATCTTCCGTCGCCCTGCGACATTTCGCCGCCTTGTGCTGTGTAGGGCAATCCACTTATGAGCGTTATTGAATTCGCATCGTCATTATAAAAGACGGTGAACCGCTTATTTGTGGAGTTGAGGGCAAATGCCAAATCTCGCAGTTTGAAATAGTTGCCGCCGTCTTTGCTATATGCCTCAAACGAGATTGCGGCGCCGTTTAGATACACAACTGACTGAATGGGGCGAAGCATGTTCTCGGCAATAACTCTTGGATTCAGATACCTGCCATAGTACTCCTCAAATGTGGAAATACGCTCTCTGCGCATAACCGTAGCGATTTCGACGCCGACATAGCGCCAATGCCAAGGTTCGTACACAAAGCCGTGGATTTCCGTATATCCCCTGGGATAGCGGAGTATAAATCCGTATTCATGCCCATGCTCCACAAGCCATGTAAACTCCCTTGAGTTTGAAAAGCCTGTATTGCCTAACGGGCCTGTTGTTCCGGCCCTGTGCGCCAGATCGAGCGCCAAGCCCAGTTGATGCTCCGAGTGCCCCGGCCTTGCGGACTGCCTATCGGCGGATGTCCTGCCATCCCGTTGCACTATTAAGTCGTATGAAGCAACCTGTGACCAGTGAGAGCGGTATCCGGATCTGACGAAAAATGTGAGCCCTAAGTCTCCGGCCGCAGCTTTCAGCGCGTTGAACTGCTCCGCCGCTTCCGCGCGAAGCTGCCGGCCTTCTCCGACCGGCACAAGGTCGTTTGGAACCCAACCGGGCGGCAGCGCGAAGTTTTTATTTAACAAAACGCTGATATCATTAGGGTTTTGCACTGTCTGTATACCGACGTAGCCCCCTATGTCCACGTTTGCGTTGACATATGCAACAACTATGTCAAATGGCATGCCGGGGTTTCGGGCTTGATATACCTCGTACCTACGGCTGTTCTCGCCAAGATAATGCGGCAGTTGGTTTCCTGCGGCATTGATTGCCGGCGGATTGATTGTGCCGAAAAACAGTGTTATTGATAAAAGTATCAGAAAAATGCTTCTTTTCATCTTCGCCTCGTTTTACACTGTACATTGTACATTAATAATGACCGCTGCCCAAGGTGCCCAATATGGCAGTGAAGTATTCCGGCAGTGGGGCTTGCAGCTCTACCGGGCTGCTTGTTGATGGGTGGCGGAACTTTAGCACTCGCGCATGCAGGCATTGGCCTGTGAGACCCAGCTCCGCTTTTTTTCGTCCATATACAAAGTCGCCCAGAACAGGATGACCGATATGCGCCATGTGTACGCGTATCTGGTGCGTTCGCCCCGTTTCAAGGCAGCAGCGTATATGCGTATATCTTTCATACCTTGCTATTACTTCGTAATGCGTCACGGCTTGGCGCGAGTTTTTTTCGGTAACAGCCTGGCGTTTTCTGTCTCTTGGATGCCGGCCGATTGGCGCGTCCACCGTGCCTGTATCGCTTTTCACCACTCCCCGCACTACTGCATCATATTCCCTCGTAAGCGTCCGGGCGGAGAGCTGACTCGCAAGGGAGAGGTGTGCACGGTCGTTTTTTGCGGCTATTACAAGCCCGGACGTGTCCTTATCGATCCGGTGTACGATGCCGGGCCGCTTCACCCCGCCTATTCCGGAAAGGCTCCCTTTGCAATGGTTGAGGAGCGCATTGACCAACGTGCCGTCAGGGTGGCCGGGCGCGGGATGCACAACCATGCCGCGCGGTTTGTTCACAACGACTACGTCCGCATCTTCAAAAATTACATCAAGCGGGATGTCCTGCGGAGAGGCGGAGGGATCTTCAGGCTCGTCCAGCGTGACATGGTAGATTTCGCCGGGCGCTGTTCTGTGGTTTTTTCGCGCGGCTGTGCCGTTTAGCAAAACGCAGCCTGTTTCCAAAAGCTTCTGCACAGCGCTTCTTGTAAGGCCGGGCATACTCCCGGCAAGGAATACATCCAACCTCTCCCCGCAGTCACTGCTGCTAATTTGCATCGTCGTCTTCAAAGCCGTATTTTTTCAGCAGCTCATCGAGGTCGTAATCATCAAGCGCGCCGGATTCCTCAAGCTCGTGTTCCAGTTCGCTCAGTGCATCAAGCGCGGATGTGACGTCTGCCGGCGGGCTGTGTTCGAGGATGTCCGGTTCAGATTCGGGGGAGGCCGGCGGCACGCCGTCCGGCTGATCTGATACGGGTATGGTGACCGTAGTTGCATCGTTTATGCTCTCTACCGGGATCTGCGGATCATCGCCATACTCAAAGTCGTACATCCCTATTTCTTCCTCAATGACTATGCGCTCATACTGTGGATGCTCCGCTTCCCCGTAAATACCCTCCTTGATTTTTTCGGGTTTTACCGTCATTATTATAAAGTAAATAAGAAATGTGACCCCGCCAAGCGTTATGAAAATGTCTGCTATGTTGAATATCGCAAAGTTGACAAATTGCAAATCAAATATATCTACGACATATCCGTAAGATATGCGGTCGACGAGGTTCCCTATTGTGCCGCCAAGCACGGAGGCCAGACCGATAGTGCCCCAGAACCCTTCATTGTACCTGAGCAAGATCGCAATCAACAGTATTGAACAGGCAATCGCGATCCCTATGAGCAGCCATCTTTGGTCGGACAGTATGCTAAAAGCCGCGCCGGTGTTCCTTACATAAGTGAGCCCTATGATCCCGGGTATCAGATCCATGCTTTCGTACAGCGCCAGCGTCAACAGAATCCAACGCTTAATAAACTGGTCAAGCAGGACGATAAGCGCTGCAAAAACAAAACAAAGCATACGTATTACCCCCCCGGCGTGATGACCGCCAAACACCTCGGGCATAGTTCCGGGTGATCGGCGCTTTTTCCAACATCCTTGTCGTGTACCCAGCAGCGCGCACATTTCGGAGCATCGCTCGGCAGGACGGATACCGTAACTCCCGGAAATTCCGTGCCTTTATGGCCGTTGCCGCTGCCATTTGCAACACTCACGGCAGAAACTATGAACAGCGTTTTAAGATCCTGTTCGGAAAACCCTTCAAGCACGGCGGCTTCATCGTCCATGTAGAGCGTTATCTCCGCGTCCAGAGGCTTGCCGATTATTTTATCTGCGCGGGCAATCTCAAGAGCCTTGTTGACGTCCGCGCGCAGACGCAGAAGCTTGTCCCACATAACTTCGCGCTCCGGCGTTAATGCATGCCCGGGATTCGGCGCCGGCATCGGGTTATAAAGGACGCTGTCGCTCTGCACGCTTTTATCATGCGGCATCTCATACCATATCTCCTCGGCGGTGAATGCAAGTATCGGCGCCAGCATACGCACAAGCGCATCGAGGGTAATATACATCACCGTTTGCGCGCTGCGTCGTGCCTGCCCGTTAGTTTCATCGCAATATAGCCTGTCCTTTATAACGTCGAGATAGAAATTTGACATGTCCACAGTGCAGAAATTATGTATAGCGTGGTAGATCGTATGATACTCATACTTCTCATACGACGCGTTTACACTTGTGACCAGCCTGTTGAGCCGGGCAAGCGCCCAACGGTCAAGCTCAGGCATATCTTCGACAGCGACAGTATCTCCGAGGTCAAACCCGTCTAAGTTGCCGAGAATAAACCGCGCTGTATTGCGGATTTTCAGGTAAATATCAGAAAGCTGTTTCAGAATATCTTTCGAGATGCGGCTTTCTACCCTATAATCGGTCGATGCTGCCCATAACCGCAGGATATCCGCGCCATAGTCTTTGATGACCTCCTCCGGCGCGACTGCGTTGCCCAACGATTTATGCATCGCCTTTCCTTCGCCATCGACTGTCCAGCCGTGTGTTATTATTATTTTGTAGGGCGCGACGCCGTTTGTAGCAATACTTGTCAGCATCGACGACTGGAACCATCCTCGGTACTGGTCGCCGCCTTCGAGGTAGAGATCGGCCGGAAACCGCAGGCTTGGAAAGTGTCCCGCACTAAGAACTCCCGCATGTGTAGAGCCGGAGTCAAACCAGCAGTCCAGCGAGTCTGAACCTTTTGTAAAGCCCTTCGAACCGCAATGGGGACAAGATATGCCTTCGGGAAGGATTTGCTCAGTGTCCATCTCGTACCACGCGTTGGATCCTTTTTCCCCAAATAATGCCGCAACCGTTTCAATAGTCTCGGGAGTGCAAACGGGCTTTTCACATTCGGCGCAGTAGAAAACAGGGATTGGCAAGCCCCAGTGACGCTGGCGTGATATGCACCAGTCCGAGCGCTCCACAAGCATCGCTATCATGCGTTCTTTGCCCCATTCCGGTATCCATCTTATATCTTCGCAGGAACGGACTGCTGTATCTTTCATCGCGTCTACTGATGCAAACCACTGCTCAGTGGCGCGGAAAATCACGGGTTTTTTGCAACGCCAGCAATGCGGGTATGAGTGTTCGATCTCGTCCGCCGCAAAAAGCGCACCGCTCTTTTTTAGGTCCTCTGTTATTACGTCGCTGACCTTTGTGTAGTGTATCCCGGCGTATTGCTGCGCTTCGGACGTCATGATCCCGTGCGGATCCACCGGCGTTATTATGGGCAGCTGCTCATATTTGCGG
>Ga0099364_10009267_pt1 | contig 13681 bp, 12 predicted proteins | sample TergutTh196P3_FD_73070 | JGI IMG/M metagenome (GOLD analysis project Ga0099364, IMG submission 73070) | Microcerotermes parvus P3 segment gut microbial communities from Pointe-Noire, Republic of the Congo - Th196 P3 | ecosystem: Host-associated > Arthropoda: Insects > Digestive system > Gut ...
CTATTAAACTATTAAACTATTAAACTATTAAACTATTAAACTATTAAACCATTAAACTATTAAACCATTAATAACTATTCATTAATAATATGTCCCCTTTAAATTTCAAAGACACCCGCTCCGGATTCGGAGAAGCCTTGTTGCAACTTGGCAAAGAAAACCCTAATCTATTTGCTCTATGTGCCGATTTAACCGGCAGTTTAAAAATGGATGCTTTTAAGAAAGAGTTTCCCGAGCGTTTTATTCAAACCGGTATTGCGGAGGCAAATATGATAGGAATTTCTGCCGGATTGGCATTAAGTGGTAAAATTCCATTCTGCGGGTCTTTCGCCGCATTTGTTACCGGAAGAGTATATGACCAAATTCGTATGGTGGTTGCCTACTCCAATCTGAATGTGAAAATTATCGCCTCACACGCCGGCTTGACGGTGGGGGAAGATGGTGCCACTCACCAAATGATGGAAGATATTGGTCTGATGAAAATGTTGCCCAATATGACCGTAATCAATACCTGCGATTTTAACCAGACCAAAGCGGCAACCTTTGCCATTGCAAAACATAAAGGACCTGTGTATTTGAGATTTGGAAGACCGGTAGTGCCAAACTTTACCCCCGAAAATCAAAATTTTGAAATAGGGAAAGCCATAAAGTTAACGGAAGGAAAAGATGTTACCATTATTGCCACCGGACATTTGGTTTGGGAAGCCTTAGTGGCAGCCGAACAACTGAAAGAACAAGGAATTGAGGCAGAAGTAATTAATATTCATACTATAAAACCATTAGATGAAGAAACCGTATTGAAAAGTGTGCGGAAAACAAAATGTGCAGTAACCGCAGAAGAACATTTGATGAATGGCGGTTTGGGAGATTCTATTGCGCAACTCACCGCACGCAAACTTCCAATCCCTTTGGAAATGGTGGCGGTAGATGACAGGTTCGGCGAATCGGGCACCCCCGAACAACTGATGAAAAAATACGAATTAGACACACCAAACATTATCCTTGCGGTAGAAAATGTTTTAAAACGGAAATAGTTACGGGTTACGGGTTACGAGTTACAAGTTACAAGTTTTGTGGACAGAGTATCCGAACAGAAAGAAAACGATGTTGCATGATTTTACAAAAAATAATAATATGATAAAAAAGATTATTATAGTGATAATATTTTTTTGGAGTTGTTTGCATATATCAGCCCAGACAACCATATCCGGTTTCGATAAAGAAATTGACCCCTACATTGATTTTATCAAAAAACAGGAAACTGATCCAATCTCATTTTTACTTCAAAAATACAAAATACACGATGTGATTGTTTTTGGAGAACGTGAGCATCGGGACATAACGCAGTACTATTTTATTGAAAAATTAATCAATACGGAAGAATTTTACAAACAGGTCGGAACCATTTATACAGAAACAGGTTCTTCCAATTTTAATGACACTTTAAATAAGGTGCTGCAAAATAGTTCATTAAGTTATGATAAAGTGGAAAAACTGCTCATTGGTATTTATAGGGAAATATCTTATCAGGTAATTTGGGATAAATACAATTTTTATTATTTGTGGAAAGTAGTTTATAATTTCAATAAATTGCACCCGGATTATCCTATTTCAATTAAAATGACGGCTCAGCCGTTCAATTGGAACGAAATTACAGACACAACTCTTTGTAGGCTTAAAACAGATGAGGTTGAAGAAAATTATGATAAATCAATGGCTGAATTTTTTCTGAAAAGTTTTGAAGAGGAGCAAGATACCGATAGGAATAAAGCCTTTGTCATAATGAATTATCCTCATAGTTTAAGAAAATATACTTCAAAAGACAATATCACTTATGAAAAAATGTTTGGGACATATATTAATAGAAAACTTTCAGACAGAGTTTATTATGTTATAGTAAACCCGTACATTTCCGCTACAGTACAGCCCGTAGCAAATGGCAAATGGGATGCTGCTTTTAAATATTGTGATTATAAAAATATAGGTTTTGATTTTCAAAATTCACCCTTTGGGAAAGACACTTTTGATGTTTGGTGGGGAAATGGAATTCTGAACTTTGAAGAACTTTATGACGGAATGCTTTATGTTAATCCAACACAAGAATGTGAACTTGTAACTGGAATTCCAAAATTTATTGACAAGGGATTTGTAAAAGAATATTTGAGGCGAATGAAACTACGAATGTATTACCACACGGGTAAAGAATGCAAAATAACACTCAAAGAGGAAAAAGCCTCCTACAACAATATACGAAGGCGAACAGTACACGATGATAATGAGTTTCTGTATGGAAAGGACAAAAGTAAAAGTTACGATACCGCAGTAAACCAATGGTTAACATTTGAATAAAGAAAAAACTATTTCGGATTAGATACACCAAACATAATCCTTGCGATAGAAAATGTATTAAAAAGAAAATAGTAAAAACTGAAACTAAAGTTGAAAAAAAACCAACTATATATGAAATTTTTACTATTTTTGCATTTTGTAACAAGAATGCAATGGTAGAACTTGAAATATTTAAAAATATTCCGCTTGAAAGTTCTGTTTTACTGAATGTAATGAGTAACTACAGATTTCCACGAAATAAGGTCTCTGCACTTGAAAAGCGCGGTTTGATAATCCGTTTGAAAAAGGGATTGTATGTGGTTTCGGAAAAAATTAGTCGCACACCTGTTTCTCGTGAACTAACAGCCAATCATTTATACGGACTTTCCTATTTATCACTCGAAACCGCCCTATCGTTTTATGGGATGATTCCGGAAAGGGTTATTGCGATACGCTCAATGACAACCAAACGAGCGAAAACTTTTGAAACTCCATTCGGAAATTTTGACTATACAACGGTTTCAACGAACTATTTTAACATCGGAATACGACAGGAAATAGTTGAAAACCAATATGCTTTCCTTATTGCCACGCCCACAAAAGCCGTTTGCGATATGATTGTTGCCACACCGAATTTACGGTTACAGTCGGTTAAAGCAATGTTTAATTATTTGGTAGAAGATTTACGAATTGATTCCGATGTTTTAAAAACACTAGATAAAGATATTGTGAAACAATGTGTTGAAGTTGGAATGAAAAAGAATGAATTGATTCAATTATTGAAATTTTTATCCGAACTAAAAAAATAACAAGATGTCCAACACAATATTTGAAAATATGCTTTCCCGCTACCCAATCGCAACTAAAGACGATTTGAGCAACGCCACACACGAAGTAATGCAACAAATTACGCTCGCTGGTTTGTATCGGGGTGGATTTTTCGACCATGCAGCATTTTATGGTGGTACTTGTTTGCGAATTTTCTACGGCTTGCAACGTTTTTCGGAAGATATGGACTTTTCGCTTTTGAAACCCGACGAAAATTTTAAATTAGAAAACTATTTTAATTTCATTATTGCAGAATTTCGCACGCTGGGGCGTGAAGTTGTGATTACCCGTAAAGAAAAAAAAACTCAAACAAATGTAGAATCTGCGTTTTTGAAAGATAACACTGAAATATATAATCTTTCATTTTCAACGGAAAAACAGATAAAAATTAAAATTGAAGTGGATACACAGCCTCCTGTTGGTTTTTCAACGGAACACAAATTGTTACTTTTGCCGTTTTCGTTTATGGTGAGATGTTATACCTTGTCGGATTTGTATGCAGGAAAAATGCACGCATTGCTTTTTAGAAATTGGAAAAAACGTGTAAAAGGGCGTGATTGGTACGATTTTGAGTGGTATGTGAGAAATAATATCACATTGAATTTCAATCATCTGCAAAAACGAACAGTACAAATTAACGGTCTGAGCGAACAAGATTTTACATTTGAAGTTTTTAAGAAAAATCTTAAAGAACGGATTGAAAAGACAAATATTGAAATGGTTAAAAACGACCTCCGCCCGTTTTTAAAAAATCCATCAGAAATGGAAATTTGGAGTTCGGAGTATTATTTGCAACTTGTTGATATGATAAATTATGCAAAATAAGATATTGAAAACCGCCGCCATGATTTTCGCAGCCGGATTGGGCACACGCCTCTATCCATTAACCGCTAACAAACCGAAAGCATTAGTGGAATACAATGGAAAAACTTTGTTGGAACATACATTAACCAAAATAATAGATGCCGGAATTGATAATATTGTAATTAATGTGCACCATTTTGGCGAGCAGATTATTGACTTTATTAACCAAAATCATTTCAACGCAAATATTTATATTTCAGATGAAAGAGAAAAACTGTTGGATACCGCCGGCGGACTAAAACACGCCGAACATTTTTTCAAAGAATACGACCAAATCTTGCTTTACAATGTAGATGTAATTTCAAATATAGGTATCAATCAACTATTTACCTCACACCTCAAACCACTTACCTCAAACCACTTACCTCAAACCACTTACCTCAAACCACTTACCTCACACCTCTTACCTCACACCTCTTACCTCACACCTCACACCTCATACCTCGCCACTCTTGCAGTGCGAAACCGACAAACTTCTCGTTATTTTCTTTTTGAAGAACCCGAATTAAGATTGTGTGGATGGGAAAATATCAGTACAGAAGAAAAAATTATCTGTTATGAAGTTGAAAAATACAGTCCCCTTGCATTTAGCGGCATTCACATTGTAAAGAAAAAAATACTTGATTTTATACCGAAAAATGAAAAATTATCGTTTACCACTCTGTATTTGGAATTAGCAAAAAACTATCATATTCAAGGATATTTGCACGATGAAGATACTTGGAAGGACTTGGGAAAGAGGGAAGATTTTAATTAAGAATTAAAAATTAAGAATTAAAAATTAAGAATTAAAAGAATTATGGCAGAAAGCAGAAAAAAGTTTGAAATGAAAAAAATAGTTATACTTTGGATTATTTTTATACTTTGGAATATTTCTTTTGCCTGTGGGTGCTTGGGAACTTCTACTGTAAAAGGAGGACTAAAATATAGCAATTTCGTTTTTTTAGGAAAAGTAATTGATTCAGAACCTGTATCTCTTCTTCCTAAAGATTATGTTGCTTATCCTTGGCTTACCGAAGAGGAAAATGAGCCTTTTGTTAAATTCCGAGAAATTTTTTCTAAGAGAATGAAATACACTTTTGTAGTATCGGAAATATTTAAAGGCAATATAACAACTGATACTATAGCAGTATATTCAGGATTTGGTAATGGGGATTGTGGTTATACATTTCATATTGGAAATGAATATATTGTTTATGCTACTTGGAATAAATCATTAAAGGGTTGTGACGGCTCAATTCTTTTAAAATTTCTTGAAACACATATTTGCACACGAACACAGCCTTTCAATATAAATGAAATTAAGGAAATTGAAAGTGCCCTAATGGAAGATCCTAATGAGCACACTCTTACTTTGGATTCAAATGAGACTTTACAAACTTGGCTCAATTATTACAAATCATTTGACAATGATTTTTCATTGGATAACTTTATTTTTGAAAGTGAAAAAATTATAGATGAGATACCTGGAACTATATATGGAATTTTCGATGAGCATTTTGACCAAAGATTTGCTGTTTTTTTGAGTTTTAGTCCCAATAAAAGAAAATATATTGATTTGGACACCTATGGAATGTCATTAGATGAAGATAACAAAGCAGATTTTGAGATAGACCAAGGAGTAAACATAGTTGATATTGAAGAAAAAACAATCGCAAGAATATTCTTTTTGGGTACGCGCGAACGGGTTGAAGATGCGTTCTGGAGAAACGACAGTAGTTTAGTTTTTTTAATGACTCAAAGAGACTATTTTCCCATAATCGCAACATTTGACTTGAATACGAAAGAAATGAAATATTACGAGTATCACAGTATCCTTGATTTTAATTCGGATTATTATTATGAAAGACTTAGGAAAAAAGGAGTGATAATAGATTGAGCATCATCGGAAATCGGATAATCGAAAATCTTATTTTTGAACTATTAAACTTTTAAACTTTTGAACTATTAAACTATTAAACTATTGAACTATTATCACTAAAAAAAATATTTTATGAAAAAAAAGAAGATTATCATTATTTTAGGAATAATAATTTGCGGAATAGGAATTTACGCAATTGCTAATATTGTTGGGGCAGAAGATTTTCTGCCCCCTCCTAACAATTCCCAACCTCTTTATGAAAATGTTTTAGCGGCTCCTCCTCTACCCGACCGGATCGATTTTTGCGGCGAAACAACTCCACTAAATCTTTACTGGGTAAAAGAAAACTTAGATAGAGAACTCATTAACCATTGTTATAATCACTCGCGAACTTTGCTTACACTGAAAAGATCTACCCGTTTTTTTCCGGTTATTGAAAAAATAATGAAAGAGGAAAATGTTCCTGAAGACCTTAAATATCTTTGTGTTACTGAAAGTAATTTAGAAAACGTTGTTTCTCCTGCAAAAGCCGCCGGTTTTTGGCAATTTATGGAAAGTACTGCTAAAAATTACGGTTTGGAAGTGAATGAGATAGTGGACGAAAGATACCACTTGGAAAAAGCAACCCACGCTGCCTGTCGGCACTTGAAAAAACTGAAAAACCAATTTGGAAGTTGGGCACTCGCGGCGGCAGCATACAATATGGGCGAAAACGGACTTGAAAAAAGAATGAAAGAACAACAACTTGACAATTACTGGGATATGTTTTTAAATCAGGAAACCTCTCGATATCTGTATCGCTGCATCGCTTATAAAATCATTTTTGAAAATTTTGAACTCTACAACATTCGTTTAGCAAGTACCGATTTCTACAAACCCATTGAATACAAAGAGATTGATATAGATAAAACGATTGAAGATGTAAGGAAATATTGTACGGATAATAAAATATTGTACCGTCAGTTAAAAGAACTGAATCCTTGGCTGCGCAGCACCAAATTAACTGTTACTTCAAATAAAAAGTATAGTTTGAAAATACCTTTATAAATGCAAAAAAACAAAATTTATTTTAGGTTTTCCTCCCTGTCATTCATCAGCACATTTGAAATTGCATACATTGGAAAAACCTCAATATTATCATAATACGCAAAATTTTCAAGTGAGGTTCGGATTCCTTTTTCTATTTTTTTTTCAGCCATAAACAGACGTAAACTTTGCATTGCCCCTTGGGTTCCGGCTTTTACCTCAATAGGAATAATTTTGTCGTATTTCTGTACGAGAAAATCAATTTGCGCCTTGCTTTGGCTCTTTTCTCTTTGCCAATAATACAAATTTGCAGGCGAATAACATGGAGATGATTTAACAATTTCTAACGCGACAAAAATCTCTGCCAATGCACCTCTATTTATGGTTTTAAAATCGTTAGAGAGTAATATGTTTGATAAGTTCAAGCCTAATATTCTCTGAAAAATCCCTGTATCAAACAAAAACATTCGCTGAATTTTGGTATTTATTTCTGCACCGAGTGGTATTCCATTTGCTGCTGAATGAGTTACCGGATAAACCAAACCCGCCATGATAAGTAATTCTAAAGCATCTTTTACCTGTCTGTTTGAAGATTGAACTGCAGCCTGCTCGTAAACAAATTTTCCTTCTGCCTGTTTTGCTACCGACTCAAAGACTTCGTTAATTCTAATGGCAGATGCCCGTTTTTTATATTTTGCAAAATCATTTTTAAAGGACACTAAAATATCGGTTAAAATATTCTGGCAAAGCAACAAGTCCTGTTTTTTAACAAAAGTAGCTACAACAGCCGGCATACCGCCAATCAAATAAAAAATCTGCAACTGATGAATGAGTTGAGAATGCAATTCTTCAAAAACAGGGTTTTGTGGGCTTGATTCACGAATGGTTTGTATCCAAAGTTGTTTCCCTAATGCATTCAAAAATTCTTCAAAAGAAAATGGATACATAAACAGCGACTTGATTCGCCCTACTCCAAACGAAGGCAACTCTTCAATAGCAAATTCTAATAAAGAACCAGCCGCAATCACATGAAGTTCTGCATATTGTTCGTAAAAAAATCGCAATTTTGAAATCGCAGGAACACATGATTGAATCTCATCTAAAAACAATAAAGTTTCACCGGGAACAATAGGAATAAGCGTTAAAACCGACAATTTCATACAAATTTCTTGGGGTGATATTCCAGGTTGAAAAAGTACTTTTACTTGATCGGAAGCATTCTCAAAATTAATTTCCACATAATACTTAAACGATTTTCCCAAATTTCTTACCGCAGAGGATTTGCCAACTTGTCGTGCACCTCGTAGAAGCAATACTTTTCTATCTTCTTCTTTACTCCAAGTTAATAATTCCTCATCAATTTTTCGTGCAAAATAATTGTTATCCTTCATAAAATTCTATTTGATTTTTATAATTATAATCAATGGCAAAAATATTATTTTTTTAATATGCAAAAAAGCAAGGGCAAAAAACAACTGTAAATGCAAAAAAGCAAGGGCAAAAAAAAGCCCGCATTTTCACGCGGGCTAAAAATAATTCGTGGCAATAATTACTATTTATTCATTTGTTCAAACTCTTTCATACATTCTACTAATGCTTCCACACTTTCGATGGGGCAAGCGTTGTAGATAGATGCACGGAAACCTCCAACGGAGCGGTGTCCTTTAATACCCACCATACCTTTAGATTTTGCGAATGCCATAAATTCATCTTCTTTGTCTTTATAGCCTTCAGCCATAACAAAACAAACGTTCATCAAAGAGCGGTCTTCCAACGCGGCAGTTCCCACAAACATCGGGTTTCTGTCTATCTCGTTGTAAAGTAATCCTGCTTTTTTCTCGTTATGTTCTTTCATTGCTTTCAATCCGCCCATACTTTTCACCCATTTTAATGTTTCTTTCATCACAAAAATAGAGAATACCGGAGGGGTGTTAAACATAGAACCTTCGCCGATGTGTGTTCTGTAATCCAGCATGGTAGGAATGTAGCGGCTTACTTTTCCAAGAAGTTCTTCTTTTACAATAACAAAGGTAACGCCGGCGGGTCCTACGTTCTTTTGCGCACCGCCGTAAATCAAGCCATACTTTTTAACGTCCACAGGGCGGCTCATGATATCGGATGACATATCGGCAATCAACGTTACGGGAGAATCCATATCATACTTAATTTCCGTACCATAGATAGTGTTGTTGGTAGTGATGTGGAAATAGTCGGCATCTTTTGGAATTTCGTATCCTTTTGGAATATAGGAATAGACTTTGTCTTCGGAAGAGGCAACTTTTACTGCTTCGCCGAAACCTTTGGCTTCTTTGAATGCTTTTTTAGCCCACACACCTGTTTCCAAATAGGCGGCTTTTTTCTCCATTAAATTGAACGGCACCATGCAGAATTGCATACTTGCGCCTCCGCCGAGGAATAAAACTTTGTAGTTGTCGGGAATTTCCAACAGTTCTCTCCAGAGTGCTTCGCACTCTGCCATTTGTGCTTCCCATTCTTTCGAACGGTGTGATACTTCAATAACCGACATTCCGGTTCCTGCAAAATCTTTCAGGTTTTCAATAGCGGTTTCAACCGCTATTCTTGGCAATACGCAGGGTCCTGCGTTAAAATTGTGTACTTTTTTCATAAATAAAAATGATAAATATGTTATTAAATGAGGTCTAAATATTCGATGGCGAATATAGTATTATTATGGTTCAAATTTTATATTTCTTCTAACACTTATCCTTTAATTACCTCAAGTTCTTTTCCCACTTTAGTAAATGCAGCAATACATTTATCCAAATGTTCGGTTTCGTGGGCAGCAGAGATTTGAACTCTAATGCGTGCCTGACCTTTGGGAACTACAGGGTAGTAAAAACCGGTTACAAAAATACCTTCATCCTGCAAACGGGCAGCCATCACTTGCGACAGTTTGGCATCGTATAACATTACCGCGCAAATAGCCGATTTAGTAGGCTTAATATCAAATCCGGCGGCTATCATTTTTTGAATAAAGTACTCGGTATTGGCGTGCAGTTTGTCTTGCAATTCATTCGTTTCCGACATCATTTCCACCATTTTAATACCGGCTGCGGCAACTAACGGAGGAATAGAGTTTGAGAAAAGATAAGGACGTGAGCGTTGGCGAAGCATATCAATAATCTCTTTCTTTCCGGTTGTAAATCCACCGATAGCACCACCAAAGGCTTTACCGAGTGTTCCCGTAATAATCTCAACCTGACCTCTTTTGTTAAACAGTTCCGAAACGCCTCTTCCGGTTTGTCCCACTACCCCTGCGGAATGTGATTCATCAACCATCACCATCGCATCATATTTTTCTGCTAAAACAAGAATTTTATCTAACGGGGCAACGTTGCCGTCCATTGAAAATACACCATCGGTAACAATAAGTCTAAAACGTTGTTCCTGTGCGGCTTGAAGTTGCTTTTCCAAATCTTCCATATCGGCGTTTGCGTAGCGGTATCTAACGGCTTTGCAAAGGCGCACGCCATCAATAATAGAGGCATGATTTAGAGTGTCGGAAATAATAGCATCCTGGTCGTTTAATATCGTTTCAAAAAGACCGGTATTGGCGTCGAAACAGGCGGCGTAGAGGATGGTATCTTCGGTTCCGAAAAACTCTGCAATTTTTTGCTCTAATTTTTTATGCAAGTCGGAACATCCGCAAATAAAACGAACGGAAGACATTCCGTAGCCGTGAGAATCTAATGCTACTTTGGCAGCGGCAACCAATTTTGGATTGTTCGATAATCCTAAATAATTGTTTGCGCAAAAGTTAAGCGCAGTTTTGCCATTCGCTAAGGTAATTTCGGCACCTTGCGGAGACACAATGATTCTTTCATTTTTATATAAGCCTGCTTCTTGAATAGCGGCTAATTCTTGGGTAAGAAATTCTTGAAATTTTTGATACATAATGGTAATATTTTCAAATTGATAATTTTATTTATTAAATTTTTTACGAAGTTCTTTAATCATATCTTCGGTCATTGCAGATAGATTATATTTTGGGTTCCAGCCCCATTCCTGTCTTGCGGCAGTGTCGTCCATACTGTTGGGCCAAGAATCTGCGATACCTTGTTTCAAAGGATCTACATTATATTCCATCACAAAATTGGGGTAATATTTTTTAATTTCGTTGTAAATGGTTTCGGGGTCGAAACTCATAGCGGTAACATTGAAAGAGTTGCGGTGTATTAATTGAGCGGGGTCCACTTCCATAAGGTCAATGGCGGCATCCACAGCATCGGGCATATACATCATATCCATAAAAGTACCTTTTTGCAGTGGGCACACAAACTTTTCGCCTTTCACGGCTGCGTAGTAAATCTCTACGGCATAGTCGGTAGTTCCGCCGCCGGGGAGCGTAAGGTTGGAGATAAGTCCCGGGTAGCGTACCGAACGGGTATCCACGCCAAAACGTTTATAGTAGTAGTCGCTGAGCAGTTCGCCTGCTACTTTACTCACGCCATAAATAGTTTTGGGGCGTTGAATGGTATCTTGCGGGGTATTGTCGGGTGGGGTTCCCGGTCCGAAAGCACCGATAGAACTTGGCGTAAAGAGTGCCGCTTTAAATTCGCGAGCAACTTCCAAACAGTTGAGCACGCTGCCGATTCCGGTATTCCAGCCCCACATAGGGTCGGCTTCCGCTTTTGCAGAAAGCACGGCTGCCATATTATAAATAGTGTCTATCTGATATTTTTTAACTACATCAGCAAGTAGTTGCGCATCTGTGGCATCAAGTTTACACGAAGGACCATCTTCGGCGGGGTCGCCATCCACAGGGTAAGATCTGCCGGCAGATACTACATTGTCGTTACCATAACGTTTACGTAAAGCGGGAACAAGTTCGGAACCAATTTGTCCTCTTGCTCCAATAACTAATATTTTCTTCATATTATTAAAATTAAAATTTTTGGTGGCAAAAATAGTTTTTTTTGTTTATAAATTTTTATAGAAATAACAAAGAATTATTAAAAAAATATTCTTTCTTTGCACTAATTTTTAAAATCAATAATAATGAAAAAAATTATCCTTTTTATTTTAATTTCTATTTTTTTAAGTTTTTCTTTGTTTGCACAAAAAGCCTCACTCACAAAAGCGTACAATATGTTTTTTGATAAAGATTTTGTGAAAGCCAAAGAAATGATTGATTTGTGCATTAAAGATGAAAAACTTTCCCAAAAAGCACAAACCTGGCTTTACAAAGCAAATATCTACTTTTATTTGGCAAATCAAGAGTATGAGGCAAAAAGAGAAAATGAAACTTATGTAGCATTGTTTCCCGATGCGCCCGAAGAATCGTTCGATGCTTTTATGAAAGCCAAAGAGATGAATAAAAACGTGGAAGGTTACGAAATGCTTTCTCCAAATGATGGAATACCCAAACTCTACGCGCTGCTTTTGGTGCACGGCGTTGATATTTTGATTGATGAAAAATTTGAGGACTCCAAACGCATTTTGGAAAAAGCAATCATTAGTTATGAATGGGTAAAACCGCCACAATTCCCATTGAATGGAGAATTGTATTATTACTATGGTTATACATTAGAAATGTTAAACGAAAATATTAATGCAACTCAATATTATAATAAAGCAATATTGGATGGTTCAAAAAATGTGAATGTCTATATTCGGCTCATTGAAAACTATAAAAAAGATAATAATCAAACAGTTATCAAAGATATTTTAGAGGCAGGTAAAAAAGCATTACCCAACAATCCCGCATTGTATGTTGCCGAAATTGACTATTATTATTTTATTAACAAAAAAGAAACTGCCCAAAATTTGATGAAAAACATTCCCGCAGAAGTGTATGAAAGTGCTGATTTATTGGTAAATATTGCAAATTTCTACATTTTAGATACGAATTACATCAAAGCGCATGAGTTGTTGACTACTGCCAACAATAAAACGCCCAACAATTTTGTAATTTATTACAATTTGGGAGTTTGTGCGTATTATCTGTCAGAAGAAAATTTTAAGAAATCCAACGATTTAGAGATAAAAGGCGACCCAAACGATGCATTGATTTTCAAAATAAAATCGGAAAACTTTTTATTGGAAGCCGAAAGGTGTTTTGAGCGCGTGCACCAAACCGAGCCCCAAGATATTAACGTAATGTACACCTTACGTTCTATTTATGCCAGAATGCAATCCCCAAAATATGAGGAGATGGAAAAGAAAATAAAAGCAGCGGAAAAGTGATGAGGTAATATTTTTTTAAAGATTTAATAGTTTAATAGTTTAATAGTTTAATAGTTTAATAGTTTAATAGTTTAATAGTTTAAGAGTTTAAGAGTTACGAATCTTTTTTGTCGGATAATCGGATATCGGATATCTTTTATTGCTTTCTGCTTTTATTATATTTATTGATTACTGATTGCTTGAGAAATTATTCGGTATAAATTTTTCAGTTCTTCATTTTTTAAAGCGTTACAATGTTTATCCATAATGGAAATGTCGTTGCGTTTGGCGGGTCCTGTTTGACAAAGATGGGGGTCGTTGAATTTGGCTTTCTGCAGCGTATTTTCTAATAAAGGTAAAATCAAGTTCCAATCCAAATCGTTTTCTTTGAAAATATTATACGCTATTCCATACATTGCATTAGTAAAATTTGAGGCAAAAACTGCCGCCAAGTGCATAGCAAAACGCTGTTTCTCGCTTATTTTATATACTGTGGAAAAGTATGATTTAGCCCACTGAAAAAGTAATTTTTCAAAGGAACTATTATTGCCATCTACGCAAATTGGTAAATTACACCGTCCGGCTTCG
>Ga0099364_10009268_pt1 | contig 13680 bp, 15 predicted proteins | sample TergutTh196P3_FD_73070 | JGI IMG/M metagenome (GOLD analysis project Ga0099364, IMG submission 73070) | Microcerotermes parvus P3 segment gut microbial communities from Pointe-Noire, Republic of the Congo - Th196 P3 | ecosystem: Host-associated > Arthropoda: Insects > Digestive system > Gut ...
AATGTTTCCTATTAAACAACCTTAATAGATGATGAAATCTCCTACATGTCATGCTGAACTTGTTTCAGCATCCCCTTTGTTTTTAGGGGATTGCGGGTCAAGCCCGCAATGACCGGTCGGGTTGTTATGTTCTTTTTTTCTACTAAGGTGGTTAGTGAGCCATGTCGAACCATTGTTCTGTTAAAAAAAAAAGGTATGAATAAGGTTACTTTTTGAATAGGGTAAATTTGAATCATAAAATATTGAAATCCAACTATATATATTGAATACAAATTTAATCGGTTAATAGTGTAAAAAATATTAATTACCAATTGAGATTATTTATTCACTCATTTTTCTACTAAGGTTGTTTTGTTGAAAAAATAAGGTGAAAATAAAGTTTTATCACATTTACTCATTCACTCATTTACTCATTCACTCATTCACTGAAAACTAACCACTAACCACTAACTTTCTCTTTCAAAAGTTTTTGCAGGTGGAACATTTCATCGCGGTAGAGTGCTGCTGAAATATAATCTAATTCTTTTGCTGCGGCTTTCATTGCTTTTTTAGTTTTTTCGATTGCTTTTTCGAGTCCTTGTTTTGACATATATTCGACGACAGGGTCTGCGGCAATTTTAGGTCGGTCGACATCGGCATAAATATCGTCTGTATATGGTCGACCCGGCACAAGTGATTGTTTTCTAGTAACTTGATATGGGATTATATTGTGTTCGTCATTATATTTAAGTTGTTTTTCGCGTCTGTAATTAGTTCCGTCAATGGTTTTTTGCATGGATTGCGTAATTTTGTCGGCATACATAATGACTTTTCCGTTAATATTTCGTGCTGCTCTACCTGCTGTTTGAGTGAGAGAGCGTTCTGACCTCAAAAAACCTTCTTTGTCAGCATCTAAAATGGCGACTAATGACACTTCGGGGAGGTCTAAACCTTCACGAAGCAGATTAACTCCAACTAATACATCAAAATTACCTTTTCGCAAACCGTCTAAAATCCGTACACGTTCTAATGTTTCAACGTCTGAATGAATATATTCGGTGCGAATACTCATTTTATCCAAATATTGTGTAAGTTCTTCCGCCATTCGTTTTGTCAAAGTCGTAACTAACACACGTTCTTTTTGTTGCACTCTTTGTTGAATTTCATCAATTAGGTCGTCAATCTGATTAATACTCGGTCTAACTTCTATCATTGGGTCGGGCAATCCGGTTGGTCGGATAATTTGTTCGACAATAATACCACCGCTTTTTTCGATTTCATATTGAGCAGGAGTTGCACTGACATAGATTGCACCATTAATTAATTTTTCAAATTCGTCAAATTTCAGTGGTCTGTTATCAAATGCTGCGGGTAGTCTGAAGCCATACTCCACTAAGTTTTGCTTTCTTTGGAAATCACCGCCGTACATACCATGTATTTGAGGAATTGTAGCATGACTTTCATCTACTATCAACAAAAAGTCGTCAGGGAAATAATCTAACAGACAGAATGGTCGCGACCCAACGGGACGTCCATCAAAATTGCGGCTATAATTCTCAATACCCGAACAATAGCCAAGTTCACGAATCATCTCTATATCATAATTGACTCTTTGTTCTAACCTTTTGGCTTCAAGAATTTTCCCTTTTTGGTTAAAAAAATCAATCTGTTCTTTTAATTCTTTTTGAATGGACAGAATTCCATGTTCTACTCGCTCTTTTGTAGTGATAAATATATTTGCGGGGAAAATCACAATTTTTTCTAGGGTCTCTAATTTAATATTATTAATAGGGTCGAAGGTTTCGATTTTTTCAACTTCATCACCCCAAAAAACTATTCTACAGGCATAATTTGCATAAGCTAAATAAACATCAACGGTATCGCCACGGACTCGAAAATGACCTCTTTCAAATTTGATTTCATTGCGAGAATACAAACTATCGACTAATTTCCGTAAAAAAAGATTACGGGGCATATTATCACCGTTCTGCAACGCTATAATATTTGAATGAAAATCATCTGGATTTCCTATCCCATAAAGGCACGACACAGATGCGACAACAATAACGTCTCTACGACCCGATAATAACGAAGAAGTAGTGCTCAATCGTAATTTATCTATTTCATCGTTTATTGACAAATCTTTTTCGATATATGTGTCAGTAACAGGCAAATAGGCTTCAGGTTGATAATAATCGTAGTATGAAACAAAATATTCAACGGCATTATTAGGAAAAAAATGCTTAAATTCCCCATATAGTTGCGCTGCGAGGGTTTTATTATGACTCATAACAAGAACGGGACGCTGAATCTGCTCAATTACATTGGCTATTGTAAAAGTTTTACCTGAACCCGTTACTCCAAGTAAAGTTTGATATTGAGTACCTGCTTTTAAGCCATCAACAAGTTGTTTTATTGCTTCGGGTTGGTCGCCAGTAGGCTTAAAATCTGATATTAATGCAAAATCACTCCTCCCATACGGAAGAATTATTTCGCTTAAATTATGCGAGGGTCGTATTATTTTGTCTTTATTCATCTTTTTTAAGTGAATGAGTTTTCAGTTTTTTATCTACACTCTAATCTTTGTGTTCCTTTGTGAAACCTTTGTGTTCCTTTGTGGTTAGATTTTTTTAACGCAAAGTCGCAAAGTTGAGGACGCAAGGGTCGCAATTAATTCTCACATATAATATCTTTATTCAGTATAAAAAATTTTTTAAAGAAAAAAAGTCTTCAAAACCCTGAACCCTGTACCCTATATCTAAAAGAAAACTCCCTCGAAAACAAACTCTGCTTTTCCTTCCAACCAAATATCGTTAATAGTTCCGTTTAAGTTTTCATTAAATCTAACACTTATTTTTCCTCCTAATGTATTGATTATAAATTTAGAACAATTTTTCTTTAATTTATAAGCAACAATAGCAGATGCAACTGAGCCTGTTCCACACGATAAAGTTTCGTCTTCAACGCCTCGCTCGAATGTTCTTATAGATAAAGAATTGTCTTTGTTGATTTTCATAAAATTAACGTTTGTTCCGCCGAATTTCTTAAATCTTAAATCGTTTCTCAATTTTTTTCCTTCTTTAAGAACATTAATATTTTCAATATTATCGCATAAAGTAACAAAATGCGGGGAGCCCGTATCAATAAAAAAACCATCATTCATTTGAATAATCTCGTTTACATCTTTCATTTTCAGCGAAACTACATTTGAGTTATTTATAATAGCTTTATGAAAACCAACAATGGATTGAAATTCAATAAAAGTATCGTATTTTATAATGTTCAATTTAGCAGCGAATGCAACAATGCATCGACCACCGTTCCCGCAAAAAGTCGCCTCTTTTCCATCTCTGTTAAAATAACGCATCTTAAAAGCAGCCTCATTATTGGAATTTTCCAATAAAATTAAACCATCAGCTCCCACACCAAATTTTCTGTTGCATAAAAATTCAACAGTTTGATTATCAATGGCATCATAATCCCCAGAACGGTTATCTATCATTATAAAATCATTTCCCGTACCCTGATATTTATGGAAATTTATTTTCACTATGCAATACAATTTAAGAGTGAATTTTTTTACAAAAGTATAAAAAATAATAGAGGTAACAAATTTTTTTTAACAAAGTCGCACAAATTTTGATTTTTTAGCCACGAATTACACGAAAACACACGAATTTGCCCCCACTAACCGCTAACCGCTAACCGCTAACCGCTACTTTTTTTTTACCACAAAGTCGCACAAAGGATTTTTCACAAAGTCGCACAAAGGTTTTTTTATTAGCCACGAATCACACGAAAACACACGAATTTGCCCCCACTAACCACTAATCACTAACCACTAACCACTAACCACTAACCACTAACCACTAACCACTAACCGCTAACCACTAACCACTAACCGCTAACCACTAACCACTAACCGCTATTTTTTTTTTACCACAAAGTCGCACAAAGGATTTTTCACAAAGTCGCACAAAGGTTTTTTTATTAGCCACGAATTACACCAAAACACACGAATTTGCCCCCACTAACCACTAATCACTAACCACTAACCACTAACCACTAACCGTTAACCACTAACCACACTAATTTTTACAATTTTTTTTCATTTTTGCGTTATAAGTGAAAATAATGTTGTATCTTTGCACAAAAAATTATTATGTCCCATATTGCAGAAATAAAAGACGACCCTTACAGAAAGTGCAGACCGACCAAATTTGGTTTCACTAACCACCAACCACTAACCGCTAATCACTAATCACTAACCACTAAATTATGTCCCATATTGATGAAATAAAAGACGACCTCGAAACCTTGAAAGAGATAATCCTACAAAAAGTGCCGACCGACCAAATTTGGCTTTTTGGTTCTTACGCATACGGAACGCCGCACAAGGATTCCGACATAGATATTTATATTGTTATGAAAGACAACGCCCAAATGCGCGAGCTGGACGCAATGGACGAGGTGTACGGAGGTAAGTTTGAGAAAAGATTGCGAAAACCTTTGGACATTTTGGCTTTAAAACGTAGTCGTTTCGATGACCGTGCAACAGAAGCAACAATGGAACGTAAAATTAAAAGAGAAGGAATAAAAATTTATGGATAAAAAGGAAGAATTACGGCAATGGTTTGCCCTTACAGAAAGTGCCGACCGACCAAATTTGGTTTCACTAACCACTAACCGCTAACCGCTAACCACTATATTATGTCCCATATTGATGAAATAAAAGACGACCTCGAAACCTTGAAAGAGATAATCCTACAAAAAGTGCCGACCGACCAAATCTGGCTTTTTGGTTCTTACGCATACGGAACGCCGCACAAGGATTCCGACATAGATATTTATATTGTTATGAAAGACAATACTCAAATGCGCGAATTAGACGCTATGGCGGAAGTACACGGAGAACGTTTTTACAGAAAAACAAAAAAAACGGTTGACCTTTTGGCATTAAAACGAAATCGATTTGATTACAGAGCAGAAAATTTTTCAATGGAACGTAAAATTAAAAAAGAAGGAGTAAAAATTTATGGATAAAAAAGAAGAATTAAAGCAATGGTTTTCCCTTGCAGAACAGGATTTAAGTATAGCGAAAAATTCAACTATCACTATGCATCCGATACCGGTTGAACGTATTTGCAATCTTTGTCAGCAATCGGCAGAAAAGGATTTGAAAGGGTATCTTTTCTTTAACGACGTGGAGTTCCCTAAAACACATAATCTTATTGATTTATTAAATATGTGTGCACAAATTCATACGGATTTTGAAAATTTTGTGAGAAAATGTCAGTTTTTAACTAATTTCGCAGTCTTGCCGAGATACCCTAACGAACTGCAAATTACAGAAGACGATGCAAAAACCGCTATTCGTTTTGCAGAAGATATAAAAGATTTTTGCCAAAAATTAGTGATATGAACAGCAAGTTTTTTTACAGAGTTTTTTTAGCCACGAATTACAACGAAATCACACGAATTTCCCCCCACTAACCACTAACCGCTAACCGCTACTTTTTTTTACCACAAAGTCGCACAAAGGATTTTTCACAAAGTCGCACAAAGTATATTTTGCAGCTAATTACACAAATTTTCTCTGATTATTTTTTTTTGTTACACAGAGAAACACAGAGAAGACACAGAGTTTCACAGAGGATTTCCTACTGCTAACCACTAACCGCTAACCACTAACCACTAATCACTAACCACTAACCACTAACCGCTAACCATTAACGAGAACAAAATGAAACAGTACAAATTTATTTATCGAAATTTTGTGAAAAAAAAATATTGAATACAAAAAATCGTTATCTTTGTAATTAATTTTAATATGTTTATAAATGGAAAAAGAACTTGGTAGAATATTGATAGATATTGGAAAGCTCGTTATCGGCGGGGTAATATTGGCAGGTTTAATGAAACAAGACATCAATCCAATTTATCTATTTACAATTGGGGGAGCATTAGCAATTTGTTTGATATCATTAGGTTTAATGATTTATAAAATAACAGATAAAACTAAATAGTTATGGAATTATTAATTTTCTTTGCGGCACTGACCCTGTTAGGTGCTGCCGCTACCGGATGGGTATATTATGACCACCATAAAAAAACGAGGTCAGCTTTGAAAAATTAGACTTTTTTTGATATTCATGGTTTGTCTCTGTGCTCCTCTGTTTAATTGTATTTCGTTACATAGAGAAGACACAGAGGGTTACAGAGGATTTCACTAATAACTAACCACTACTTTTTTTTACCACAAAGTCGCGCAAAGGTTTTTTCACAAAGTCGCACAAAGTATATTTTGCTGCTAATTACACAAATTTTCTCTAAGTAATTTTTTTGTTACACAGAGAAACACAGAGAAGACACAGAGTTTCACAGAGGTTTTCACTTACCACTAACCACTAACCGCTAACCGCTAACCGCTACTTTTTTTTACCACAAAGTCGCACAAAGGTTTTTTCACAAAGTCGCACAAAGTATATTTTGCTGCTAATTACATAAATTTTCTCTAAGTAGTTTTTTTGTTACACAGAGAAAACACAGAGAAGACACAGAGTTTCACAGAGGATTTCACTAACCACTAACCACTAACCACTAACCACTAACCGCTAACCGCTAACCACTAACCGCTAACCACTAACCACTAACCGCTAACCACTAACCACTAACCACTAACCACTAACCGCTAACCACTAATCACTAACCGCTAACCACTAACCACTAACCACTAACCACTAACCACTAACCACTAACCACTAACTACTAATCACTAACCACTAACTAAGTAGCATTATAAATGTAACAATAATAATATGAAATTTTCAATTAATTTAATGGTAGTTGCGCTGATATTAATTTTTTCCTATATGGAAAGTGCAGCGCAGGAATGGACACAATGGCGCGGCGAGAATCGCACTTGTATTCAAAATGAAAAAGGTCTCAATTTAGATTGGGCATCAAAGAAACCTGCTGTTTTATGGGTTTATAGAGACGCAGGAATGGGTTATTCATCACCAGTCATCGCTGACAATACCCTTTATATGTCGGGTGCCGCTGACGGTAAAGATTTTGCTTACGCACTAGATGCAAAAACAGGTGATTTGAAATGGAAACAAACCCTCGGCGAACAATACGAACAAGACCGAGGTGATGGTCCTCGAGGCACAATGACCTTAGATAAAGGCACACTTTATCTGATACGCGGTGCAGGACAAGTTCACGCGTTATCAGCTGCAGATGGGAAAATACTCTGGCAAGCAGATTTAGTTAATGATTTTGGTGGCAAAATTATGTCTCAATGGGGTTACAGCGAATCGCCGCTAATTGATGGCGACTTACTCATTTGTACTCCCGGGGGTGCACAAGGAACTTTGATTGCGCTTGACAAAAACAGTGGCAAACTTGTCTGGGCATGCAAAGAATGGACTGACGAAGCTGGTTATTCTTCACCAATTGTCGCTGAAATTTATGGCGTCCGTCAGTATATTCAGCAATCGAACAAAGGAGTTGCTGGAGTAGCCGCAAAAGACGGTAAATTATTGTGGCGAATTGAAGGTGACGGATACAGAACAGCCGTTATACCTACGCCGATTTATCACGAAAATGTTGTTTATGTAACAGCAGGATACGGTGCAGGGTGTACCGCTGTTAAACTTACGAAAGATGGCGACAAATTTAAAACTGAAATTGTTTACCAAAACAAAAATATGGTTAACCACCATGGCGGCGTTGTTTTGATGAATGGACATATTTACGGTTTTTGCGACCAATCTGGTTGGAAATGTCAAAATTTGAGTACAGGTGAAAGTATTTGGAACACTGGCAGAACAGGCGAAACTGCAGGTATCGGCAAAGGTGCAATACTCGGCGTTAATGACAGAATTCTTTTGCTCGAAGAAAAGTCGGGCTTAATGGTTATTGCTGCCGCTTCTCCCGATGGCTGGAAAGAATTTGGCAAAATGGAAATACCCGAACGCTCCCAAATTGAAACAAAAGACAAAATGGTGTGGACACATCCCGTTATTGTCAACGGAAAACTTTATTTGAGAGACCAAGATTTGTTGTTTTGTATTGATTTAAAGTGATTAAGGGTTTATATGAAACCTACACTTTTAATTCTTGCTGCCGGTATGGGTAGTAGATATGGCGGATTAAAACAGATGGACAAAATTGGACCATCAGGCGAATCAATCATCGATTATTCTATTTATGATGCCATCGTTGCCGGATTTGGTAAAGTAGTTTTTGTTATCCGAGAGTCTTTTATTGAAGCATTCAAGGAACGTTTTGAGCCGCGGTTGAAAAACAGGATAGAAATTGAGTATGTTTTTCAAGAACTAAACAAAATTCCCGATGGTTTTATTGTCCCTACAGGACGCGAAAAACCTTGGGGAACCGGACATGCAATGCTAATGGCGAAAGATGTTATTAATGAGCCTTTTGCCGTTATTAATGCCGACGACTTCTATGGAAGAGATGCGTATTTGCAGGCTATTACTTTTATTGAAAACAACAAAGAGACAAACCAATATGCAATGATTGGATATGCGCTTAAAAATACACTGTCAGAACATGGAACCGTTTCACGAGGAGTGTGCGATGTAAATGCTAACAACAATATTATCAGTATAATAGAACGGACAAAAATTGGATACGAAAACAATAAAATTTTCTTTTATGAAGATAATTGTAAAACCGAACTAACAGGTAATGAACAAGTTTCCATGAATTTTTGGGTTTTCAAGCCATCATTTTTAGAAGCATTGAACAGCGGATTTAAAAAATTTTTGCACGACCGAGGCTCCGAACTTACATCAGAATTTTATTTCAATACTCAGATAAACAATATGATACAGCACGGTGAGGCTGTTACAAAAGTTTTGCAAACTCATTCAAAATGGTTTGGTATCACTTATCGCGAAGATAAACCTTTTGTTCAAAATAGCATTTTAGAGTTGGTCAAATCGGGTATTTATCCTGAAAATTTGTGGAAGGATTGAAGGATTTATAATTAGGAATTATCCTTCACTATTCACAAAGAGATAGATTTGGATATCTATCCTCTCTTATTCCCTTATTCAACTGAAAATAAGGGAATAAGGGAGGATATGACAGATTTCCGATTTTCTATTAAGGGTGCTTTTTGAAAATAAGGGTTTTGCGCACCATTATTTTTTTAAACTCATTTGTTGTAGAATGCAGTTATTAATTGAAATGTAATTTTCCAAAAAACATTGGTGTTATAATCATAATATCAAATATTTACAAAAATGAATAAAAGAAATCTGACCAACATTACATCCCTAACGGGATGCTCTTATTCACTCATTTTTCTACCAAGCTTTGCATTCATTTTCGACAAGCTCAATGCATCGCCTAACGGAATGCTTTCTTACTCATTTACTCAGTCCCTCATTCCCTTATTCCCTTATTCACTTATTCCCTCAATTCTGATATTCAAATTGTTAGCGAAATGCTTCAAAAAATTTTCAAAAAAAATTCAAAAAAAATTCAAAAAAATGTAACCTTTTTGAAAACTGTTGGTATAAACGCAAAATTAGAAATATAAAGATGGAAAATTTTAAAATAAAGTACACAAATAAGAAAGAAACGACAGATGTCGTTTTCAGTGGACATTTAGATGTTACAAACATAGAAAAAATTGTCGATAGTTTAAAAACAAACATAACCAAAGGCAATTCGTTGAATATAAAAGTAAAAGAGGTAGAAACGCTTGATGTAACATTTGTTCAGGTAATATTTTCGCTTGTAAAAAGTGGAAAAACAGAAGGATACGAAGTTCGTACATCCTTTGATATTCCAAAAGAATTGGAACAACTATTAGTTCATGCCGGGCTTTCCGGACAACTTATTGAAAATAAATAAATTTAAACAACCAAAATAAATCGATTATGGCAAAGACAGTATTGATTGTTGATGATTCAGAAAGTATTCGTGAGGTAGTAAGTTTTACACTACAGAACGAAGGTTACGATGTTTTGGTGGGAGTAGATGGTGAAGATGCCCTAAAATTCCTTGACGGGCGGCATATCGACATCATTATCACCGACTTACACATGCCGAACTTAGACGGATTAGGATTTATAAGAAAAATTCGTGAGATTGAAACTTACAAACATATTCCTATTCTGTTCCTCACAACCGAGTCTCAAACAGAGAAAAAAATGGAAGCAAAAGAAGCCGGCGCAACCGGATGGATCATTAAACCATTCGTTCCCGCTAAACTTCTCGCAGCAATTTCAAGAGTTATTAGGTAAAATTTATAAAGAGATTGTAATAATATGGAAATAATAGATCAATTCAAAGTAAAATTTATCGAAGAATCAACCGACAATATCAACGATTTAGAAGAAGCATTACTTCTTTTAGAGAGTGATAAAGAGAATAAAGAACTTATTGAGCGCAGTTTCAGAGCAATGCACTCAATAAAAGGGGGCGGTGCAATGTTCGGTTTTAACAAACTTAGCGAATTTACGCACCACCTTGAATCAATTTACGACAGCGTCAGACAAGGTTCAATTCCTATTAGTACCGAACTTATTACCCTCACTTTTTCCGCTATCGACCAAATTAAACTCCTTCTTAAAGTGGGAGACAACCTTTCACAAGAAGATTTGGTAAATTTCGACTCATCCGTTAAAATGTTCGAACATTTTATTGAAAAACAAAATAATACAAGCACAATAACAGATGAAAACGATGATTACGAAGAAGTTGAAGAAGTTGAAAATATTACTGAACCTAAAAACAACAATAACGAAAAAACAGTGTTGATTTCATTTGTCCCCAATCCTGACCTATTAGAAAATGGTACAAATCCCTTTTTCCTGTTAGACGACCTTAATAATATGGGACGCGCAATTACGCTTGCATTTTCTAACAAAATTCCAAACTTTGTTGACCTGAAACCTGTTGTTTCATACATTAATTGGCAAATATTGATATGTACAGAGCACACTATTAACGAATTAAAAGATGTTTTCATTTTTGTAGAAGACGACTGCGAACTCCATATTGACACAATAGCCGATACATGTATTATTGACCACCCCGAAGTGAAAAAAATTATTCAAAATGCACAAAATACTGGCGTTTTGATGACAATAAAAGAACTTAAAAACTGCACCCTATCCGCAACACAAACAAAAACACAAGGTAAGAAAAAACTTGCAGTGGACAGTGGCAAAGATCATAAAATTTCAAGTATTAGGGTATCTTCTAATAAAATTGACGAATTAGTTACGTTAGTTAGCGAATTAGTGATAACACAATCACAACTTACGTTATATGCCGAAAATAACAACGATACCACAATCGCAGCAATATCTGAAAATATTCAAAAATTATCAAGACAACTGCGAGATAATGCGTTCAATATCAGTCTGATACCACTACAAAGCGAATTGATGCGTTTTCAAAGGCTTGTCAGAGACCTGTCAAAAGAACAAGACAAAGATATCGATTTCACAATAGAAGGTAGCGAAATAGAACTCGACAAAACTATCATCGAAAACCTTACAGACCCACTTCTCCATATCCTTCGAAATTCGGTTGACCACGGAATTGAAACAAAAAAACAACGTATCGCAGCAGGAAAATCACCAAAAGGAAATATCATTTTCAAAGCATTTAATTCAGGCGCAAACGTTGTTATCGAAATTTCAGACGACGGAAAAGGAATAGACCCAGAAGAAATTAGGTCAAAAGCCGTTTATCAAGGCCTCATCGACCAAGACGCTAAACTAGAAAAAGAAGAAATTTTAGAACTACTTTTTACAAGCGGATTTTCTACTCGAACAATCGTTACAGACCTATCTGGAAGAGGTGTTGGATTAGACGTTGTGAGACGGAAATTAGAAAGTATCAGAGGAAAAGCAACAATAGATTCTGAAAAAGGAAAAGGTACAATTATCACAATTAGACTACCACTTACTTTATCTATTATTGACGGACTCCTTATTAAAGTCGCTAATAATCATTATGTTCTACCCATATCTGCTATTAAAACAATATATTCAGCCGAACTGTTACGAGAAGATAACTCTTTCAACCACGTCATTACCATTGACGACGAGCAAGTTCCTTATATCGATTTAAGAGAAATATTTCAAGAAAACGATAGAACCGAAGAAGACCATTCACAATTGATACTTATTAAAGTAGAGGAAAGGTTATTGGGAATTATCGCAGACGACGTAATAGGAGAATATCAAACTGTTGTTAAACCTTTGGGCAGATATTTAGAAAAACAAGGATATATTTCAGGTGCATCAATACTCGGAGACGGTACTATTGCACTTGTTATAGATACATCAAGACTTTTTAACGCAAGAAAAATTAAAAAAGAAATTTCACAAGAAAAATCAACATCATTAAAAAAATTGTTAAATGCATAATCAAATCAGCACAATATTATCATTCAAAATCGGTGGAAACGTTTTTGCCCTTGACGCACTTCATGTTTTACATATACTTGAAGTTCCCGACATTATTACAAGAATCCCCAATACCTCCGATTTTATGAAAGGAGTTATTAATCATCATGGAAACATTATCCCCGTTGCCGACATGAGAATTATTATGGAAGAAGAAGTTAAAGAAAAAAATAAAGAACAAGCAATAATAATTGTCAATCCAGAAAATTCCAATGAAGTTCGGTTCGGTATTTATGTAGACATGATTAGCGAGGTCATCGAAATTAAACCCGAAGACCTTAAAGAAACCGTAATGGACAGTAAAAGAGGAATGATAGATACCTACGTAGGAACAATTTTTCATAAAGGTACTTTCATTCATATTATAGACATAATGCATCTCTCTGAAATAATAGATAAATAAACTATCATGACTAACCTATTAAATTCATATCTCATATTTAAAATCGGAGAAGAAAACTTCGGAATAAATGTTGCCAAAGTGATGGAAATTCGCGAGTACGTTCCACCAAAGGCTATTCCACATTCTTTTCCTTTCGTTGCAGGAGTTACTGAATATCAGGACGAAATTATTCCACTAATTGACGCTGGACTTAAATTCGGAATGGCGCCCGTCAAAATTACTGCGACAACATGTACAGTAGTATTGGAACTGTCTGATGATAAAAACAAAGACGGTTACAAATTAGGAATTTCAATCGATAGCGTTTCAGACGTTCTCGAAATTGAAGAATCTAAAATGAAAAATGTTACAGTCGAAGATTATAAACCCGCTTTTATCTCTTCCTTTTATATACACGGAGATAGAATGATTTATATATTAGATGCAGACATGATTTTCAATAATAGAGAAGTAGTTGCGTTGATGCACGTTTCAGACCAACCTCTAACGAGCGCACAAAAAAAAGAACCCGAAACGGAATAATCTTTCAAGTTTTCAGTTTTCAGTTAATGGTTATTTGTTATTTTTTTACCTATTTATCTCGTTTATTATGTTGTTAATTAGTGTTTGGAAGTAAAGGGTTTATTATCCTATAAAACAGTCCTATACACCGTTTTTTCACCCTCGAATATTTTTGCTTATCGACAAAAAAAAGTTACATTTTTCCCCATAAACTTGTATTTTTGTACATAAATGCATATTTTTGTGCCCTATTTGAAAAAAGATTCACTTAAAAATTGACTATGCGAAAAAGATTCGAGGCACAAATGACATTGGGTAGTACCCCGATTGAAAAAA
>Ga0099364_10009269_pt1 | contig 13680 bp, 11 predicted proteins | sample TergutTh196P3_FD_73070 | JGI IMG/M metagenome (GOLD analysis project Ga0099364, IMG submission 73070) | Microcerotermes parvus P3 segment gut microbial communities from Pointe-Noire, Republic of the Congo - Th196 P3 | ecosystem: Host-associated > Arthropoda: Insects > Digestive system > Gut ...
CGAAACCTCCAGCTTGTCAGCCGCCGCGCCCGGCAGCTCCGCCGTCAAGTAGAGGTGATCTTCGTCCTCGGCCAGATTGACGGGCGGGAAAACTCCGGTATAATTGCTTCTGATCTGGGCCACACTCCCAGCCAAGGCGTTGTAGATGGTCTCCATGTGGTTGCGCATCTTTTCCAGTTCCCGAAACGGCTGGCCCATGGCCCCGGCCCGTGGGGTGAACCTGAACATGGCCATGATCTTCCTCCTTTTGCGAACATCCGGGCTTACGTGTCAAGGCGTTTAGCCGCCGCCGGCGCGCCGCCTTTTTCCATAATTTAACCACGCCTTCGGACTTGTAAAGAAGCGGGGACTATTTTGCTGAAATACGCCGCCAGACGCCTGTTGATGATGATTCCGGCCCTTTTCGGCATCACCCTTCTGAGTTTCGGGGTCATCCACCTGGCCCCGGGCGAGCCCATCGACCAGATGACCGATCTTAACCCGAACGTTTCTTTGGAGAGCAAGCAGCGCTTAAGGGAGTTATACGGCCTGGATAAACCTCTGGTCGAACAATACCTGGATTGGCTGGGGCGCTTCGCCCGGCTGGATTTCGGCCGCTCCTTCGCCCCAGACCGCCGCCCGGTCCTGGAAAAAATCGCCGAACGGCTGCCGGTCACTTTGGCCTTGAACCTGGCTTCCCTGGCTCTCATTCTGCTCATCGCCCTGCCGGTGGGCATCCTGAGCGCGGTGCGGGCCGGGGGGGTCTTCGACCGGGTGGTCACGGTCGTCCTTTTCCTGGGCTTTGCCGCCCCGCCTTTCTGGCTGGCCCTGCTGGGGATGCGCTATTTCGGCGTGGAACTGGGGGTGCTGCCGATTTCCGGCCTAACCTCACTGAATTATGACGAATTGGGGCCTGTGGCCAAACTTCTGGACCTGGCCCGTCACCTGGCCCTGCCCCTGGCCGTCTCCACCCTGGGCGGCTTTGCCGGCCTGTCCCGTTACATGCGCTCCAACATGCTGGAAGTCATACGGCAGGATTACCTGACCACGGCCCGGGCCAAGGGCCTTTCCGAGCCCCAGGTCATTCTGCGCCACGCCCTGAAAAACGCCTTGCTGCCGGTCATAACCATTCTGGGTTTATCCGTGCCGGGGCTCATCGGAGGTTCGGTCATCATTGAGTCCATCTTCGCCATTCCCGGGCTGGGCCAGCTCTTCTACATGGCCGTAATGAGCCGGGATTATCCCCTAATCATGGCCTCCCTGGTCATAGGGGCCGTGCTGACCCTCCTGGGCAACCTTCTGGCCGACCTGGGCTACGCCTGGGCCGACCCCCGGGTTCGTGATTCCGCCTTCAAGTGAAGGCTCTCGTGTATTACTGTCGAGCGCGGGATAAGTTGGCCCGCCTATTGCACTCCCCCCTTATATCGAGCCTGACGCGGCCAAATTTGCCGCCTTGGAGCATTAATGTATGGGGGCGATATGAAAAGAATTATTTTATCGCTATGGCTGGGCCTGAGCCTGGCCTGGGCGACGCCGGCCGGAGACGCCGCGGAAAAGACGGATATTTTGCCGGGGGCGAACGGATTGGTGCAGATGGAACCGGGCCTGTTCCGGGTCACGGCCAGTGAGCGGAAGAAATTCACCGCGGCTTTCGCCCTGCCCGGCGGGCCGGACGGCTTCCGGCGCGGCGGAGAGGGGCCGGCTGTCTACAGCGAGTTCGCCGAAATGCCCCTGGAGTTCTGCTGGCATAAAACGCCCCTGGGCGCGGGGCCTGAAAACCTGGCCCTGGGCTACGGGGAAATAGCCATAAAGTATGCCGGCGAAGAATTGATACTGCAGCGCTACCGGGGCGAGTTCCATAACGGTTTCCGCGAGGGCCGGGGGGAGCTTTTGGCCCGGGAGGTCCAAGCCGGCGACGCCTTCATCTACCTGGGTGATTTCCGGCAGGGCCGCCTGGAAGGCCGGGGGGTTTATGTGAGCGCCGACTTCCGCCAGGGCGGGGAGGCGCCCTTCATTTATGAAGGCGAATTTCAGAACGACACTTTTCATGGCCAGGGCGTCATGACCGATTTGGAGACCGGGCGGGTCACCCATAGCGGCCTGTGGTTCGAGGGCTTTCCCTTCGGGGGCGACCTGGCTAAATGGAACAGGGCCAACCGGCGGTCCGGGCCCGACAGCCGCCTGGCCGCCGGTCCGGTGCGGGCCGGTTCGGCGGGCAGCCATGAATAGAGCGAATAGATTTGATGCCCTATATCCAGGTGAGTTCCAGAATCAAATCGCCGCGCCGGGCGCTGGGGGCATGGTAGAGCCCGGCCCGGCGGAGCCGGAACTTGCCCTGGCCAATCTGGTCAGGGCTTATGGTCACGGCCAGATTGACGGGCCGCTCAATGGAGCCCCGCCCTTCGCACTTTAAGCAGAGGCTGTCGCGGTAAATGCCGTTTTGGCCGACTTTGGCCAGGGTGCGGCCCTGCCCCAGGCAGCGGGGGCAGGCTTCCCGGGACTTGGCCGGCAGGATCAGGCGGCGACCCGCCCCGGCCTCCGGCCGCAGAACCTTCAGGGTGTAGATGAGGTCCAGGTCATCTTCCCGGCGTCCTTCCCAAAAATAAGGCTGGTCCGCCCCCTGGGAGTCTTGCCGGCGGGCCCGGTTTTTCGCCGTCGCGGTCTCCAGAAGCTTCCTGTAGGCGCTCTGGGCCTTGATGAACTTTTCCACATCCGCCCGGCCCGCTCCGGCGGCGTCGGGGTGGCAGGTTTTAGCGACTTTTCGGAAAGCGGCCTTTATTTCACTTAAAGGGGCCCCATGGCGAAGATTGAGGTCTTTATACAGGCTAGGGCTGGGCATGGTGGGCCTCCTTTGGAATGTCAAGTATGACAGACCATATTGCAAGGCTCGTGCCATATCAATAAACGCTTTATTTTGAATGAGTTATTCCAAGATAGAGGCCCTCGTCAGCCCCGCCGCGCATTTTGGATTACACTTTCCGGGCAGGGGGCGCGGCTCCAGCCGCGCAAACCGGGTTACAGGAGGCCGGCCGAAACCGCTTTCAATATCCGTCAATACTTATTATAATGCCCTTAATTCGCGGGGACATTATAATGAATACCTTTCGCCGAATTCTGAGCCAGCGCGATTTTTGGCCCCTTTTCGGAGCCCTCTCCCTGGGGGCCTTCAATGACAACTTCTTCCGCCAGGGCCTCATCGCCTACCTGGCCTTCAGCGCGGCGGGCCTGAGCCAATCGGAAAAGACCATTCTGGGCAGCCTGGCCACCGGGCTGATGATGCTGCCTTTCTTTCTCTTTTCCTCCCTGGCCGGGGAATTGGCCGACCGCCTCCAGAAATCCGCCCTGGTCAGGGCCGCCAAGGCGGCCGAAGTGGGCATAATGCTCCTGGCCGCCGTATTCTTCGTCACCGGCCACATATACGCCCTTCTGGCCATACTCTTTTTAATGGGCCTGCAATCCACCTTCTTCGGCCCCCTTAAATACGGCCTGTTACCGGAAATACTAGGGGAGCGCAAACTGCTGGCCGGCAACGGCCTGGTGGAAGCGGCCACCTTCATCGCCATAGTCCTTGGCACTTTGGCCGGTTCCTGGCTGGTGACCCGCCCGGCCGGCCCCAGCCTTTATATGCCCGTGGGGGTGACCCTGGCGGCCCTGGCGGGCCTGGCCTTCGCCCTGAGGCAGCCCGCCTCCCTGCCCGGCCGGCCGGAGGTTCGGGTCCAGGCCCGCATCTGGCGCTCCACCTATGAAATAATCGCCTCGGTCAAAAGCCGGCCGCCTATGTGGCTGGCCGTTCTGGGCATTTCCTGGTTCTGGGCCATGGGGGCCATTCTCATAACCCAGATTCCCATTCTCTGCCAGACCATTCTGGGCGGCACCCCCGAGGTCAGCACCTTCCTGGTGACCATGTTCGCCCTGGGCGTGGCCATAGGCTCGGTGGCCGCCCAATGGCTTCTGAAGGGGCGGGTCAGCGCCGACCTGGTGCCGGTCTCGGCCGTTTTTCTGACCCTGTTTCTGGCCGGCATGAGCTGGAGCCTGTGGCGTCTGCCCCCGACCGCGCCCGGCTCGGTGGACCTGGCCGCCTTTTTCGGCTCCTGGACCTATCTGCGGCTGGGCTTGGCCTGTCTCCTGGTCAGTATCACGGGCGGGCTCTTCGTGGTGCCTTTAAACGCCCTGCTCCAGCACCTCGCCGGGGAAGAGGAGAGGGCCCGGGTCATCGCGGCCAATAACATCATGAATTCCCTATTTATCTGCGCAGGGAGCCTTCTGGTCATGCTCCTGACCTTCCTGGGGGCCCGCCTGCCGGAAATCTTCGCCCTGGTGGCCGCCAGCGCCCTGGCCGCCGCCGCGGCCAGTTTCGGTTTTAAGGCGGTCAAAGGGGGGGCCAATAATGCCTAAACTCTGCGCTCTTCTTTCCCCGGAGACCCTGGGCCGGCTTCTGCGCCTCGCCTTCCGGCTTATTTACCGCCCCCGCCTGCGCGGCCTGGAGCACCTGGCGGGGCCCCGCCCGGCCCTGGTGGTGGCCAACCATGTCTCCCGGCTGGACGCGGCCTTCCTGGCCGCCTTTCTGCCCCGCCGCCTGACCTTTGCCCTGAGCGGCCGGCCCCAGATTCGGGGCTTCGGGCTTTTGGGCCAGCGCGCCATCCGCTATAACCCGGACCAGCCCCAGACTTTCCGGGGCGTTTCAGCGGCCCTGGCCGCCGGGGAGACAGTGGTCATCTTTCCTGAAGGCCGGCCCACGGCCACGGGCAGCCTGATGAAATTCTCCGAGGCCGCCGGCCTGATCGCGGCCCAGGCCCAAGCCCCCCTGGTGCCGGTGATTCTCGACGGCCTCCAGTATACCCGCTGGGGCCTTTGGCGCCACGCCCGGATCAGGCCGCGCGTCCGGCTGACCGTGCTGCCCCCCCGGAGCCTGGAATTTGAAAACCGCCCCGAGCGGCGGGGCCAGGCCGCCGAAGCCCTTTTCACCCTCATGACCCGCAGCCGCTTTGAGGCCGAAGAGCCGGACCAGAATCTCTGGACGGCCCTGGGGGAAGCGGCCCGCCGTAACGGGCCGAACCGGCCCATTCTGGAAGACGCCGAGCGCCGGCCCTTGAGCTACCGCAACCTAAGGCGCCGGGCCCGGGCCCTGGGCCGGCGGCTGGCGGCCCTGACCGAGCCCGGCGAGACCGTGGGGCTCCTCTTGCCCAACTCCTCAATCGCGGTCTCTGTTATCTTCGGCCTCTGGGCCGGCGGCCGGACAGCCCTGCCCCTGAACCACACCCAAGGGCAGGCCGCCCTGGCCGAGGCCCTGACCACGGCCAGGGTCAAAACCATCGTCACGGCCCGGCGTTTTCTGGAGGCGGTGAACATGACCGAAACCGCCCCCCGGCTGCCGGCCAGGCTCTGGTTTTTGGACGACCTCAAGCCAGGGCTGAGGGACAAGCTGGCGGCCCTGACCTGGCGCGGCCGGCCGGCCCCGCCTCACAGCCCCGCGGCCGTGGTCTTCACCTCCGGCTCCGAAGGCCGGCCCAAGGGGGTGGTCCTGAGCCACGCCAACATGATGGCCAACGTGCTGGAAGCCCGCTGCCAGCTCGAAGTGAATGAAGACGACCTCATGTTCAACGCCATGCCCCTGTTCCACGCCTTCGGCCTGAACATAGGGGCCGTCCTGCCCCTCATGCTGGGCATGAGGAGCTTCAACTATTTAAGCCCCCTGCACGCCAACCTTATCCCGGAACTCATATACGACCTCCAGGCCACGGTGGTCATTACCAGCGATACCTTCGCCGCGGCCTGGGGCCGCAGCGCCCACGCCTACGACTTCAAAACCGTCCGCTTTTTCCTGGTGGGGGCGGAAAAGCTCAAGGAGCGCACCCGGGAACTCTACGCCCAAAAATTCGGCTTCCGGCTCTACGAGGGTTACGGCGTGACCGAAGCGGCCCCGGTCCTGGCCGTGAGCACCCCCATGCGCTGCCGGCAGGGCTCGGTGGGCACGCTCCTGCCGGGCATTGAAGCGCGGCTGGAGCCCGTGCCGAACCTGGAGGGGGGCGGGCGCCTCCTGGTCCGGGGCCCCAACATCATGCTGGGCTACCTCGATCCGGCCCGGCCCGGGGCCCTGAACCCGCCGGCCGGCGGCTGGTATGATACCGGCGACATTGTGGACATTGATTCCGAAGGCTTCATCTGGATAAAGGGCCGGGCCCGGCGCTTTGCCAAAATAGCCGGGGAAATGATTTCCCTGGCCGCGGTGGAGGGCGCGGCCGCCGCCCTGTGGCCGGAAAAACCCCTGGCCGTGCTGGCCTTGGACGATGACCGCAAAGGCGAAAAACTGGTGCTGGTGACGGAAGAGGAAGAGCCGGACCTGGAAGGACTCAGGCGGGCCCTGAAAGAAGCCGGTTTTGCCGAGATAGCCTGCCCCCGGGAATCCCGCTGCCTGGCCCCCCTGCCCCTGACCGCCCTGGGCAAGCCGGACCTGCCGGAGATTCAAAGACTTATCAGCCGTTAAGAATAAACATGCACGCTGCCCGAAGCTGAGGGGAGCATGGACACGCCCAGCCAGGTTATCATCAGGAGGATGAAGGCCAGGGGCAGGAGGATGAGGGTAAGAAAGGTTCCTCCGGTCTCGCGGAGGCGCAGGTGTATGTATAGCAGATAGGCCACGGCGGTGATAAAGGCCCACGTTTCCTTGGGGTCCCAGGACCAGTAGTGGCCCCAGGCCGCCTTGGCCCAGACAGCGCCGCTGATGAGGCCCAGCATCAAGAGGCCCAGGCCCAAATAGACCGCGTTGTCCAGAAAAACATACAGCCCAGGCTCGGGGCAGCCTCGTTTCAGCTTGCCCAGCTGGATGACGGAGGCTATGGCGGACACGGCCAGCACTGAATAGGACAGCATATAAAGGGTGACGTGGGGGATGAAGTAAACGCTCTGGAGGGCGGGCATGAGCGCCTTGGAGTGGATTTCCGGCTTTAAAAGGTTGATGCCCACGAATACGGCGGCCATCAGCGCCGAATAGGCCAGGAGCCACGGATACTTCCACTGCCGATAGGCCAGCCAGCCGGCGGCGGCCAGAAAGAAGGCATACCACAGCCTGGTCTCTCCCATGGTGCGCATGGGCGGACGCTGCAGCCCGGCCCACAGCCCGGCTATGAACACGGCGAAAACAACGAGGCCCGCCAGCATGAATACATCGGCGCGGGCCGTTTTTTGGCGCCAAGCGAAAAAACCGCCTAAAAGCCAGGCCGCCGCGGCCACAGGCCCCAGCCAGCTGAACCAGGCCCAAGTCATGTTTCGCTCACTTTTCCAAGGCGGCCCTGGCCGATAAGGCCGATGGAGCCCAGGGCCCACAGGGCCAGCCCCGCATAGGCGAGAGGCAGCCAGGGGTCATAAACCAGCAGAAAGGAACTGTAGGCCGACATGCGCCCGGCCTGGCTGTCGTAGCCATGTTGATATATGATCCAGCCCCCCGCCCGCAAGGGGCGGTTGACTTCCACGAGACTTTCCAGTTCCAGTCCGTCACGGGTGAAGACCTTGACTTGGGAGGTGAAACGCCTGGGTTCCGGCTGGGCCATGACCAGGAGGCGGTCATCGCTCAAAACAAGGGGGGCCGGCGGCAGAAAACGGTTGCCGGCCGATACCCAGCCTTCCCGCGTCTCTGAAGTCAAGCGGTTTACGGCCTTGACCTCCACGGCCTGGGCGGCGGCCGGCATGCCCGATTCCCGGTACAGGCCCTCGCCGCCGGGCACAGCGTTGTAAAGCCAGCTCAGGACCGTGAGGTCCCAATCCAAAAGGCGGCCGGCGGGTCTTTTTTCATCCACCTGAAAGAGCGAGGGGGCGCCTTCAGGCTGTGCCGTGCCGGTTTGGCGGTCAATGACCGCCAGCCGGGGGGGATATTCCTCCATTTCGAACTTGTCCAGCCGGATAGCCAGGGGCAGCTCCAGCGCTTCCCGGTTTTTGTTGTAAACCCGCCACTCCACCTGACCCTGCTCCACATACATAACATGGCTGATTCGGTCGGCCGCTCCCAGGCCGGCGGCCAGGAAGACCAGCCACAGGCCGAGATGGTTGCATATGAAGACCAGGTTGCGGAGCCTGAAGGGGAAGAGGCGGCGGGCCGTAACCAGGGCCAGCGAAAAAAGGGCGGCCAGATATACCAGACCCAGGGGCCAGGAAGAGGTGAGCCGGTTGAAACCCAAGGCGGCGGGAAGCCCGTGCATATGGCCCCCCTGGGGCGTTAAGCCCATGACCAGGCTCAACAGGAGGAAGGCCAGCATAAGGGCCGCGGCCCAGGGAACCCCGGCCAGCCAGTTGATAACCCTGTTTTTTTTGGGGCTTATGAAGGCGGCCAGGACGATAAGCCCGGCCAGGATAAGGTTGCCCGGAAAGCGGAGTAAATAAAGGTTCAGGGGCCCCAGGATAAGCTGCAGGGCGAAGCCGCCCGAAACCAGGGCGGCGGCCATGACCAGGCTTTCCCGGCAGCGCCAAGGGGCACTCCACATTATTATTACAGGCGGTTGTTGGCTTTGGCTGTTTTAAGCCATTCGGGAAGAACCGTCTGCCTGAATTCCTCTTTCTGGGCCTTTAAGGCGGCCATGTCCAAGCCGATGTAGGCCTGGGCCTTTTCCTTGGTGGAGAGGTCGGGCATTTCCCACTCGGTGACGCCGCGGGCGAAAAGCACATCCTTCAAGAGCAGTTGGGCCTGGAGGGCCTTGTCCAGCCCGTGGGCGAGGATGCGCTGGGTTTCAATGGGCGCGTGGAAAGAGCTTCCATGGGAGGCCACGCCGAAATCCCAGCGCCAGCCGGCGGCCCGAATGAGCTTTCTGGCCTCGGCCAGTTCATCATCCGCTGCCCCGGCCTCCATGGCCGCCTTGGTCATGATATGGGCCTTAACCAGCTCCGGCTCCAGGCGGTTGCGGATCTCCAGGGCCTTATCCTGCCGCTCATAGACGTATCCGACCAGGTTGGCTTCGCTGTCACGGTGGCAGGTCTGGCAGGTATTGGCCACGTTTTTCAACGGGCTGACCAGGTGGTGATCGGAGAACTTGAGGCCTCCTTCAGAGATGTAGGGCATATGGCAGTCGGCGCAGGAGAGGCCCCGCTGCCCGTGGGCGCCCGAAAGGAACAATTCCCAATCCGGGTGCTGGGCCTTGATCATGGGGGTTTTGCTCACGGCGTGGGTCCAGTCCGCGAAGCCGATTTCATCGTAATAGGCTTCCTGCTGTTCCATGGTGACGCCCTTGTCCCAGGGGAAGGTGACATACCGGTCGTCGCCCTTGAAATAGTATTCCACATGGCACTGGGCGCAGACTAAGCTGCGCATTTCCTGGGTGGTGGCCTTGCCGATGTCGCGGCCTTGGCGTTCAAAGGCTTCAACCAGGGCCGGGCGGGTGATGGTCAGGTTCATGGTGACCGGGTCGTGGCAGTCGGCGCAGCCGATGGGGTTGACCACTTCCGAGAGCAGGGCGCTCCAGGGCGCTTTGTAAAATTCGGCCACCCCCATTTCCTGCATCATGCGCGGCACATCAGGGCTTTTGCAGGTCCAGCAGGCGCTGGTCTGTATGTCCTTCAGCTCGCCCAGGCCGGGCGCGCCGGTGCGGAGGGAGTTATGGACATCTTCGATAGCGAACCAATGGCCCCGCGGCGCATTATATTCCCTGGCGAAGAGGTAGCCGGCCCAGAGGATTACCATGTCCGGCCGTTCGGCCAAGGCGTCCTCAAAATTATTGCCCAAATGCTTGCTTTTGAAATCCATTTCGGCCGTTTTCTTCATGGTTTCGTATTGCCGGGGAAAATTCAGGCCCCAAATCGCGCTGCGGCCTTCGCTCTGGGTGACTTCCACCTTCTTGTTATTGTAGATGGAGGCCACTTCGGCCCGCCGCACCGTGATGGTGGCGGCCAGAAGCCCCAGAAGGATAACGCCCGCCACGACTCCGGCGAAAATAGCGCCGGCCAGGATAAACGGCCCGTATTTCGACGAGTAAAGAGCCCTCATGGTTTATCTCCCTGATTTTTCAATAAATTTCCGAGCCATTCTGGAACCGGGGAATCTGGAAAGGGAATGGAGCCGGCCCCGGAGACGGAAGCGAGGTTACTTATGCTGGTGTGGGGCACCTGGGTGTGGCAATCCCAGCAGGCCTTGGCTTCACCAGCCAGCACTTGTTTGTAATCGACGTTCATCTTGGCGAATTCCGTGACCAGCGGGGTGTGGCAGCGCAGACAGTTCTGCAGTATGACCCCTGAGCTTCCGGCGCGCGGCCGGATGACCTGGGGTTCGCTTCCCACGGTGAAGACAGCCGAGTGGTAAAGGCCGTCCATGGCCTTGAAGGCATATTTGCTTATGATGTTTTCCTGGGGAAGGTGGCAGTCGTTGCAGGTGGACCACACCGCGTGGGAGCTTTTGGACCAGGACTGGTAGTAGGGGCCCATGATATGGCAGTTGACGCAGGCGGCCGGCTCGTCGGAAAGATATGACCAGGCCCGGGAGACATAAACGGTGTAGGACGCCAGGCCGACGACCACCCCGGCCAAGGCGCACATGAACCATAACCATTTATACTTTTTGTAAGCTGCCCCGAGAGAAGTCATCAGATTACGGCTCCTTGGCTTGGCCGGCCGGCCGGGTTGGCATACGCTGAATTGACAGCGCTGCTGGTTTAAGCCTAGGTCCTTTCAAGGCAAAAGTCAAGTTTATGGCAACCCCAATATCTTTTGCAAATCGGCTTTCGGGGCGGAGACGGGCGTTAAGCTGAACTTATCCGCCAGCGCGCTCAAAATGTTGGGCGAAACAAAGGCCGACAGGCTCGGCCCGATATGGATGTTTTTCAGGCCGAGGGAAAGCAGGGTCAGAAGGATACAGACCGCTTTCTGCTCATACCATGAAAGAACCAGGGTCAGCGGCAATTCATTGACGGAGCAGTTGAAGGCTTCGGACAGGGCGAGCGCGACCTTGACCGCGCTGAACGCGTCGTTGCATTGTCCCATATCCATAATACGGGGCAGGCCGCCGATTTCGCCTATATCGAGGTCGTTGAACCGGTATTTGCCGCAGGCCAGGGTGAGGATTATGGTATCTTTCGGCGCTTCTTTCACAAACTCCGTGTAATAGTTCCGGCCCGGCTTCGCGCCGTCACAGCCGCCCACAAGGAAGAAATGCCTGACAGCCCCGGTTTTCACGGCTTCGATTACCTTGCCGGCCACCGACAGCACCGCGTCTTTCGCAAAGCCGGTGGTCAGCGCGCCGCCGCCGTTTATACCGGTCATACTCCGCGGTTCCTTATAGCCGCCAAGCTCCAGGGCTTTTTTGACAACCGGCGTGAAATCCTTGTCCTGGCCGATATGCGCCGCGCCCGGATAAGATACGGCCGAGGTGGTGAAGACCCGGTCGGCATAGCTCGGCTTCACGGGCATAAGGCAGTTTGCCGTAAACAGGACGGGGGCGGGGATATTATCGAACTCGCTCTGCTGGTTCTGCCAGGCCGTGCCGAAATTCCCCTTAAGGTGCGGGTATTTTTTCAGTTCAGGATAGCCGTGCGCCGGCAGCATTTCGCTGTGGGTATAGATATTGACGCCCTGGCCCTCTGTCTGTTCCAACAGGAGTTTCAGATCAGCCAGGTCATGGCCGGATATTACGATGAACGGGCCGGGCTCGATGCTGCGGCTGACCTTTACGGGTTGGGGGGTTCCCAAGGCCCCCGTATTGGCCGCGTCGAGCAGTTCCATACATTTCATATTGACACTGCCGAGTTCCATAACGAGGGAAAAGAGTTCGTCGGCGGGTTTATCCTCTCCGAGGGCGAAGAGCCCCTTGTAGAAAAAGGCGTTCACGGATTCATCCGTTTTTCCGAGGGCCCGGGCGTGGTGGGCGTAGGCCGCCATGCCGCGCAGACCGAAGAGCAGAAGAGATTTCAAAGAGCGTATATCCTCGTTGTCCCCCCAAAGCCGCGCCATATCGTAGGCGTCGTTCCTCGAACACACGGATTGGCATTCGCCGCATTTCGGCACGAGCCTGGCCTTTTCCGCCTTGACATTTTCAATGTGCCGGCTGATGGCTTCCCCGTCGAAGCTTACGTTGGTCGCGGTAACAAATAAACCGTCTATCGCGGCTTTATGGGTGCTTTCGGTGGGCGTGTTGCCGTCAACGGCCCGCGCCAGCCCGATAAGTTCCCCGGTGAGCGCGTCCTGCAGATTGGCGGTATCGGCCTTTTTACCGCAGACGCCGCCTGCCGTGCAGGCCGTGCCGTTGGCGGTCTCTTCGCATTGGAAGCAAAACATTGACATGGGGCCCTCCCTTGTTTTTATGATTACCTTTCTACTATAATCAAAACAAAAAATCGGTTGTTAAAACAACGGAAAGCATAAGAATATGAAAACTGTTTTCAACGTGATAAAAGACAATCCGCTGTGGAACGGTATCGGTTATACCGATTTCGAGAGCATGATCCGCTGCGTGGAAGCCCAGAGGCAATCTTTCAGCAAGGGCGATTTTATATTTTTGTCCGGCGACGCGGTAAGCCATATCGGTTTCATTCTGTCAGGCGGCGTAAAGATCATAAAGGAGAATACGGACGGCAATATATCCATATTGGCCAAGCTCGGCGTTTCCGACCTTTTCGGCGAGGCGCTGGCCTGCGCCGGTATAGATCACAGCCCCGTCTCGGTGCAGGCGTCCGAGAAATGCGAGATGCTGTTTATTAATTACAGAAAGATAATAACCTCGTGCCCGTCCGCCTGTGTCTTTCATTCAAGGCTCATCGAAAATATGCTCAGGCTGATAGCCCAAAAAAATCTGCTGCTTAATCAGAAGATGGATATATTGTCGAAACGCACGACCAGGGAAAAGCTATTGGCGTTTTTTGACCTGCAAAGGGGTGTGGCGAAAAAGTTCACCATACCCTATAACCGGGAAGAAATGGCGCATTATCTATGCGTTGACAGGAGCGCCATGTCAAATGAAATGTGCAGAATGAGGGACGAGGGTTTGATAAGGTTTCAAAAAAACGTGTTTGAAATTTTGTGATTAGCTATTGACAAACGAACCGGAGAGTGCCATTAATGCTATTGGTAATACAGCAAGAGGGTCAGGAGTTTACGAGTTATGTACGATCTCAATTCCCTCAAGGCGGAAGAATTCATCAACCACGCCAAGGTGCTAGACACCCTGGCCTGGGCAGACAAGAACAAGGCCAACGTAAAGCTCATCGACTTCATCCTGGACAAGGCCCGGGACCGGAAAGGCCTGAGCCACCGGGAGGCGGCCGTGCTCCTGGACTGCGTTCTGCCGGAAAAAAACGAGGAGATCTACGCCCTGGCCCGCCAGATCAAGCTCGACTTCTTCGGCAACCGCATCGTCATGTTCGCGCCTCTGTATCTTTCCAATTACTGCGTCAACGGCTGCCTCTACTGCCCCTACCATCTGGGCAACAAGAATATCGCCCGCAAGAAGCTGACCCAGGAAGAAATAGTCCGGGAAGTCATGGCCCTTCAGGATATGGGCCACAAACGCCTGGCCCTGGAAGCCGGCGAGCACCCCATGATGAATCCCCTGGAATATATCCTGGAATCAATCGGCACTATTTATTCCATCAAGCATAGAAACGGCGACATACGCCGGGTCAACGTCAACATCGCCGCCGCCGCCGTGGAAGACTACCGCCGGCTGCGCGACGCGGGCATAGGCACCTACATTCTCTTCCAGGAAACCTATCGCCGGGAAAGCTATTTAAAGCT
>Ga0099364_10009270_pt1 | contig 13680 bp, 11 predicted proteins | sample TergutTh196P3_FD_73070 | JGI IMG/M metagenome (GOLD analysis project Ga0099364, IMG submission 73070) | Microcerotermes parvus P3 segment gut microbial communities from Pointe-Noire, Republic of the Congo - Th196 P3 | ecosystem: Host-associated > Arthropoda: Insects > Digestive system > Gut ...
CACTGTTCCGACAGGTACGATTCTTCCGCCTCACAGCGGACGATTTCCGCGGCAAGCAGCTCTTTTTGCCTTGCAGGCCAATCATCGTCCGCTAGCTCCCGCGCCCGCTCCAGCGTCGTTTGCTCCTCAACTTCCACCGTGCGGATCGAAATATTGCGCACGTAAGCGGTGAATCCGCCCTTCTCCGGCGGATGGTCATAGGCAACGCGGATATCTGTAATCACCTGCCCCAGGCATTTCTCCGAAAGCTCGCAGGTTACCGTTATCCATTCGCCGGTTTTCTCCGTTTTCGCGTCGGAGGGATGGACGCGCACGCCGTTTTGATCCTTCGAGCCGCTGTCCCGCAAATTCCCGTCTTCGAATTCAAGGTCTACCGCGACATAACGGCCCAGCTTGTTTTCCGCGCGAAACTCGTAGGAAAGCGTGGTGCCCGGCTGGATTTTTACCCGCTGCGCCTCATCAAGCGTGTACAGATTGACATACGCGTAGGACGTGCTTGAGGACCAATCAAGGCCGGAAATTTTCACCGCGTCCCCGCCGTCTTTTTTCACGATTTTCGCCTTGCATCCAAAGACCGTGGAGGTTTTGTGGTTCATCGCGGGCGCGGGTTCGTAGGAATAGGTAAAGCTGTCCTCATATTGCCTGTCGTCTTCCGGCAGCGCCGCGGCGGGCTCCCCGCGCCGCGCCCGCTCGTCGTGGAGGGGAGACACGCAGGCCAGCGCGTTTCCGTCCTCGTTTACAACGGTTGCCGCGAAGATGATAATATCCTCGTCGTCCGGCAGCGTAACGCTGGCGGCGCCGCCGAGCTCCAGAGTATACAAAAACAGGTAGGTGGTGGCAGCGGTGTTGTCTTTCCCCGCCGAATGCCGGTGCGTCGCCTTAAAAGCGGGCATGTGCTGTTTGACATAACCGTCCTGGCCCAGGTCAGGCAGATCCCAGGCCGCCACATTTTCGGCGAAATCCGCGATTTCCAGCGTGACGGTTTTGCCGCCGGCCTGGAAATCAGCCCTTTTGTCGCCGCGAACGGAGGCCGCCAGCAGCTTCAGGGAGGGATATCCCTCCGGCAGCGGGATTGTTTGGCCGGCCGCGCGCACCGCGTTCAGCGCGCCGTCTGTCTTATCGCCGGTTTGATACGAGACGCCCGCGAACAAAATTGATTCGGGCACAAGCTCCGAAGGGTAACAGTCGCCCAGGATGGTCAAGCCGCCGTCCGCTCTGCCGCCGTTGCCCGAATAAGCGTCCACATTGTAATAGGGGCGCAAATCAACCGCCTTCGTATCCTTCCCGCGGGCGGAAACGCCGGGCGCTTTGAGCCGCAGCGCGAAGGATTTCACGCCGTATTTCCCGATATCGAACACCAGCGAGCCGTTCTCCACCTGGGCGGGGCCGATTTCCTCTTCGGAGGCGTAGATTTCGCGGGCGCTTTCAATGCCTTCGCCCAGCGTGAAGCGCACATCGGCCTGGTCTTCGCCGGCCCCCTCGTTGAACCGGACGACGATTTCATCGCCGCGCTCCGCCATTTTAACGGCCCGGACCAGAACTTTCCCGGTGTTCAGGGACCCAAAGCTGTAGTGCCCTCCCAAGGGCCCGTCGTGGGCGGCGGTTTGAAACGCGTTCATGGGCTGGTTGAACGCCTCCGCCTCCAGCTGAACGCCGGAAGCGCTCCACGCGCCGCCGTGGCTGTAAACCGCGAAGGAAAACCGGTTCTCGCCCAGCTCCTGCACATCCTGCCCGGCGGGGATGTCCACGTAATCATGGGTGAAATCGTTTGCCGGGGTGTGGATCAGCGTCAGCCGCAGCGTAGAGCCGTTGGGCTTGTCTATGCCTGTTTTGCAGTCGTTGAGGATCGAAACGCCGAAGCCGCCGTCCGCCGCCGTGAGGTCGGCCCATTTTTGGTGGGGAACCTCCGCCTTTTTGTGCTCCGTTTCACCTCCGCCGTTGTTGCTGCCCCGTTCAATCACGCCCAGGCCAAGGTCATACGCGGCCATTTCGTTTTCGCTTGCGAGATCAAATACCGCCTTGAGCAGAACCGCGCGTTCGTTCCAATCCACCACATTGTCAATTCGTACGATTTCGCCTCCCGCGTCCAGCGAAACGACCTGCGTATACTTCGATTTTCCGTATTCCCGTTCGATCCGCAGCGCTACGCGGGCCCTTCCCGCTTCCTCGATAGAAAATTTCGGTTCTCCCGCCACATAGCGCGCGGGCTCCTTATCCCAGTAGTCGTCAAAATTCAGCTCCCAGGAGGACCAGAATATCGGACTGTTGTCAAACTGGCCCAGGCGGATGGGCTGGTTCAGCAATTCTTTGCCCTGCAGGGACTTGTCCACAATGCTCGCGATATCCCCGTTGGCGTCAATGATCACCTCATATTTTTCATTTTCCAGAATATAGCCATCTTTGTGCTCCTCAAGGCGCAGGCCGAGGGCAGGCGCGGCGGAATCCCCGGAGGGCCGCACGGAATAAGCTCTGTATCCCATGGATTTCACCGCCGCCACAAAGCGAATATGATATTCCGCGCCATTTTTCGATATGATTTGCGCCGCGGTTTCGTTGCCCTCGTTGTCAAACACGCGCACGAATTCCGGCCGCGAAGGAATTTGCAGCGTGGCCTCCACGGTGGCCGTTCGATTTGCCGCCACGGGGTTGTTCACGACGAGCGGGATCCCTTCCGCCCGGGTGTCCATCAAAGCCGCCACGCCCGCCACGCCGTTTTCATATTCGGCGGCGAACTGCTTGATATCCACCATGTAGTCGTTCCACGAGCGCTGGTAGGTGGTGCTGTTGCTGGCGCCCGGTATGTCGTCATGGAACTGGTGCGAGATAAGATTGGTCCATATTTTCTCCATTTCCGCCTTTGGATACGCCGAGGCGCCGAGCCAGCTCGCCGCCGTCAGCGAACGCTCTGCCGCGTCGGCGAGCAGCTCCCCGCGCCGGTTCCAGCGTTTCGAGATGGCGCGGGAGGTGTAGCCGCCCGTCGCGTGCTGGTACAGCAGCAGCTCCCCGTCATAGCCAGGCAGCTTTTCCTGTTCCCCGGCGGCCAGGATGTCTTTAAATACCTGTTCCGGCGGCGCGAACGCCACTTTTAGATTCCGGAGCGAGGTGACAGCTGGGAAAAGCGAGCCGCCAAGCCCCCTCCCCTTGCCGAAATAAACCGGAAGGGAAAACTTGTTCTCTTCCACTTCCCGCGAAATCGCCGCGACGGTTTGCTCCGAGGGCGGGCCGCCCCGGTCGCCCCCGCTGCCATACAAGACCACGCTCCTGCCCACCGGGCTTTTCGCCAGCTTTTGCAGCATCCCCTTGTTTTCCGTGATCCCGCTGTCAAAGCTGCTGCCGTAGTCGTTGCCGTTGATGTTGGCGAGAATCCCGTTGCCATCCGGGCCGACCCACAGGCCGATATCGAAGGGAAGCTCTGCGTTGGGAAAGGTGTTGCCCCAGGAGAGCTTCTGCGTGGTAAAGCCAATGAGATTCGCGTGGTGCGCCACGGAGGGCAGGGCGTAGCCGAAACCGAAGCAATCCGGCAGGAAGATATCGCTGGAGCGTCTGCCGAAGGTGTTTTCGAAATAATTGTTGCCATACAGGAAGTTGCGCAGCAGCGCTTCCGGCGAGGGCGAGTTCACGTCCCCGTTTTCCAGCCCGCTGCCGATAGGGTTCCAGTTGCCGGAGGCTACGTACCCTTTCAGCCGCTCGAATTCCTCCGGATAATACTCCGCCATCAGCTGGTAGCGGTAGGCGCCCTCGAAATTAAACTGATAGGCCGGATATTTCTCAATCAGGCCGAAGTTGCCGTGCAGCGTGTCCGGGATGAATTTCTCAATGGTCTCCTCAAGATCCCAGCTCCAAACGGTATCCAGATGGGAGTTGGAGACGGCGTAGATGGTTTTCGGGCTCGCCGTGCCCGCGAGAGCAACGACTGCCGCCAGCGCAAGCAGCAGCAGGGGCACGCAAATCAGCAGAATCTTCCGCGGCTTATGTTTCATGCTCATTTTCCTTTCTCGCTATTCATAAGGCTTATCGCTTCTTATTATAGCACATTGGGAGAAAATTGCAAGCTTAGCATGACCGGACGGGCTTGCCCTGCGATGGGATTTGTGGTAGAATGGTTGCATAAAAATTTGAAATGAGGGAATCATCATGCGATTTCACCAATACACCGATGTCAAGCAGTTTTATCGTGACAGCTATGATGTTTTCATGCTCCATGAGGCGCAAAATATAATCCCGCTGGGGAATCTCATCGTCGGCAACGCGGGCGCAGACAAAGCCGGCTGGCGCGATCCCGTCCATTGGTTTATGGCCACTGTTGTGGATCGCGCGGGAATACGACTTGCGGCAATGATGACCCCGCCTTATAAGATCACGCTGTATGCAAAAAATAACGAAAACAACGAAGCCGCGCTGCAGTGCTTGATTGACGGTATCCGGCAAAGCGGCATATCTGTGCCGGGCGTGATGACCGACAAAGCGCTGGCGGAGCGTTTTGCGAGAGGCTATGTCGGCAGCAGCTATAAAATTGCGTGCAGCCAGCGCATTTACGAGTTGCTGCGTGTCAACACGGAGATTCCCTCTATGGGCAAGTTGCGTTTGGCACGGGAAAGCGATCTGTCCTTCTTGCCCTATTGGATTGAGGGCTTCAACAGCGACTGCTTCTTTACACCGTATGCTGTCCCGACAGACGATGAACGCGCGCGCTACGAAATCGCGCGTAAGCGCATGTATATTCTGGAAGCAGGGGGTGCACCGGTATCCATGACCAAAATCACGCGGGAACTTCAAACAGCCTGCGGCGTGGGCTATGTTTATACCCCGCCCTGGCTGCGCGGCAAAGGCTATGCGACCTCCTGCGTCGCCGGAGTCAGCCGCCTGGCATTGAAAGAAGGCTTTACCCGCTGTGTTTTGTATACCGATCTGGCGAATCCCACCTCCAACAGTATCTATCAGAAGATCGGCTACACGCCCATTGGAGATTCACTGGACATAGAGTTCCTATAGAAAGCTAAATGCATGAGAATTTTGATTGACGCCGACGGCTGCAGCAAGGAGGATGGATGATGCCTGAATATACAAAAGAAGAACTTGACGAGGCTCACCGAGCGCTCGCTTCCACACTGCACAAATGCGAAAAAACGCAGGAAAGCCCCAAGCTGGGCGCGTCGCAGCGCACGCTGCTGGAACGGCGCATCGCGGCCCTGCGGATTTCGCTGGTGCTGATTGAAGAAAAGCTGGAGAAGGGTTAACGGCGCAAAGATAAAACGATTTTCGAGGGAGGGCACAGCGCATGAAAGTTAAGATAGTTGAGACCAATGGTACAAAAATCGCGGTGTGCGAAAGCGACAAGGCCATCATCATGGACGGGCAATCCACGCTTGATTATATCGTCAGCACCGGATTCGAATACGGCTGCCGCGACATTGCCATCAACAAGGCGTCGATTGCCGAGGATTTCTTCAGCCTTTCCACGGGCATTGCGGGCGAGGTCTCGCAGAAGATCGTCAATTATCAGCTTCGCCTTGCAATCATCGGCGATTTTTCCGGCTATACCAGCAAGCCGCTGCGCGATTACATGCATGAATGCAATCGCGGCGGGCACCTGTATTTCGTGCAGGATGAAGCCGAAGCGCTGGAAAAGCTGTAGCTGGCACGGCCCCAGCTGTCGTAGGTGTAGGTGACGGGAATCGGTGACTAAACCACCTGTATCTCCCCATTGGCAGTTCAGCTGAACCAGCAGGCCGTTGGCCCATATGTATTCGGTCTCTATCGTGGGCTGTCCGTAGGCCGTAGAGGTTTTGTAGTCTATCTTCTTAATGAGCTCGCCGGCGGCGTTGTACTGTTATGGCATTACCCAAGGTCGCTTATAATCATAATCGACTGGCAGCTCAACAGGAAGGTGCTTTGTGCTATATGCAATTCCATTTTCTTCACACCATGGTATTGCAACACTTAGAATTGCCTCAAAATAGTAATTTTCAAAGTCTTCCCGCAATTGATAATCTTCAGTTATTACATGGAATGTATGCCAATATTCGCTATCTTGTGTTGTTGACAGTTTATTCTTTATAGATTTTGGTATTATTGCTGTTTTCTTCATATATTCTTCAATCATTTTTTTGTAACAAATTTGTGGCATTTCTACATAATTTTCCAACTGAAAACCATCGCCTTTTTCATGGCGGATTATAGAATAGTCTTCTGAATTCATATATACAATTTCGGTATCAAGAAGAAACATATGAAGACATTCCCGTAATAACAAATACATTCCTATCCCTCCTAAAACATGTGTTGGCCATAAAGCTTTTGTATCAGCTGGATTCTTTGTAGAATTCAACTCCTGAATTTGCATATCATACGCAATATAAGTACCTGCAACAGCTAAAGCAACTAATATTGCGGCTGGTCCCATAGCTACAATAGCAGCTCCAACAGCACCGGCAGCAACTGGATTTTCTGTGATTATCCTCGGCAGAGCTATTGATGCGCTCATCCCACTCGGGTCCCACAAATTAACCGGGTCCCCATTACAATAAGCATACATATTCGCCGCCGTGAGGGCGTCGCCCGCGATGAAGAGCCGGTCGGGGCTGACGAATCTTTTCAGGTAGGGGCTGTACCAGCGGGTTTTGAGCCAGTACATGCCGCTGACGGAGTCCATGAAATAGCCGCGGTAGCGGAAGGGGTTGATCTGGCAAGATCGTTCGATTTTGCGCGTTAAAAACAATGAATTGATTAAGGTAAATAAGCGAGATAGTCGCGGTTAGTTATTCTTTTTGTGGTACTCGACTACATGATTTTCCCAATCCTCTTCGGCAAAATCGACAACAGGGACGATTCCAAACTGTATTTTACATTCAGGCAATGCTTCTTTAATAGCCTCATATTGCGCTATTGTCTGTGGATCTTTAGTTAAATATAAGTGCGCAGCACCGGTATTCATTATACGGAGTTCTTTTAGTTGAGTCAAGACTAAGACGGGCGATAAATCCTTAATTTCTGTTGATTTATACAAGTCAAGTGTTTCAAGCTTCCGCATATTTTGTACGAAGGAAATATCATTAGCTGCTGTATGCCTTAAACTGAGATGTTCAAGTTGTGTCATTTTTTCCAAAACGGAAATATCGGAAAGTGCAGTACAGTCACTTATCTGCAACCAACGCAAATTGACCGCACCGCTTAATCCGCTAATATCAGTAAGTTCAGAATTATCCCGAACCGTAACAGATTCAAGGTTAGCGGCTTCAAGCAAGGGCAACCGAACGAATTGACAATAACGAAACCATATGCCTGTTAATTTAGTCAAGGAGTTAAGTGCTTCAATATTCTCGAACTTGACCGTTTGGATTTCGATGTTTTCAAGATTGGGCATCATCCTTAGATCTTGAACATCAAATAAGCATGGGTTGTTGTCTTCGTCGTATTCACCATAATAGCGAAACAGCTTGATAGACATCAAATCCTCTGCGGTTATTTGATTATCTTCTTTTCCTAATTGCTCGCACACAAATTCCTTGATGATAAGATTGCAAAACTCGACAGATTTATCGGTCTCAGGCGGTATTTTCTTTGCGCAACCTGTTATTAAAAAAAACATAGCAGCAAATATAGTAATCATCTTGAATGATAGCAATAATGTTTTCATTAACAAGCCTCCTTTTAAAATATCAAAGATTTATGGTTTTTTGATATATTCCTTTAAAATATACGTTATCACCAATACGCACATAATTTTCAACCAACCAGACATCTGCCTTTCTTTGCCCGTTAACAGAATAAGGGTCTTGAAGTTCTTTTGTAGAAATGTTATAATTAGCATCAAAATGAGTTGTGCTTCTGTTTTGCGTAAAGCCTTCCATTCCAGCTTTTGGTACCCATTTATCAAGCCCTGTTAATGGTTCCAGACCATATGCTGCACAGGTTAATTTTGCAGCCAGCAAAAACGCATTTGCGAATTTGTCTATCTCAATTGTGCTAAGAAGATAGGCGACATTAGGCTTATTGAACTCATTTGAATCAAGCAATTTCATCAAAGACGAAAAAGTCCCACCATTGCTTTTCAACTGATACCACATAATTGTTGCTACGGCGTGTTGTCCTTCTTTCCAAGATCCTCCGTTACGTTCTTCGTTATATATAACAGCCGCTGCTCTAAATACTACAGTCATTACTTCAATAAAGGTCTCAATGCCAACAGGCCAAAATGCCGCCATCCCCGTTGGATCTACATACATCACCGGGTTTCCATTGCAGGATGTATACTGTAAAGGGTGGATGTCCAATCCACTACAATTACAGCGGCAAGCCGGTTCATCCGTAGCAAAGAGAGACGGCGCAATCTGAAGGGGGCGATAGCGGACAATCCCACGCAAGCTACGATTGCATCAAAGAAATTCACGAGGAAGGAGGGCGCTATATGGCCCTGGAACAGGCGATCACCTATACAGAGGTGAATGGGTACTTCATCCCTGATCTAGCCCTGCCAGCGCAACCAGAGGGCGACATCGGCAAGTACGGACGGGCGCGGCTGGCGTACCTGCGGGAACGCAAGAAACTGCTGCATATGCACATGATGACCCAATGCACACTTTGGGAACACCTGCTAGAGGTTCAACAGACAGCAACCGAGCGGATGGAATTGCTGACCGCGCAGATGGCGGCGGCGGATGGCGTGACCGAGGATTTGAAATCCCGCGATCAAATGCTGTGGCTCGGCAGGATAAACAACATCCGAAATCGGGCAGATGAGCTTGTCTACAATGAACTAATTTACGTTTGACCATTCATCCACATGTAACGACGGCGCGGTTTTTGTGCTGTCGTTACGTGTTTTTTATTCGTGAAACTGCCGAATGGCCTATCCATGATTGATAGTGACATCATAGGCATAGTCAAAATAAAGACGGTTTGGTGAAGGCGTTTTTTCAGAAAACTCAACTAATACAGCAACGAAATTAGCTCCATCCATTTTTATTTCGACATTGATTTTTTTCATTCCCACGCCTTGCAAAATGAGCCAACTCAATACTTTTTCCGCTGAGGGATTAATTTGGGGGCTTGGCGTGTAATATTGTTTGTAAAAATGATCTAGGCTACCTGAAATCATATCCGATAGGCTGAGTAAATCTATGAAGCCAGATTCATAATCGCCATCAAAAGGCTTTGGCGAATAACCAAAAACAGAATACTCCTTGGGCTCCTTACAACTATTAATCCAATTTTGAAGTAATCGTACACACTGATTAGCTTTTTCGGGATTCGCTACTATAGCATCCGCGTCAGTCATCCAAAACACCTTTTTTCCATCTTCAATGAGTAGCCAACACCAATAGGCTATTACCTGAGTCACGCGATTCATTTTTTCTGCAATCTTTGGTTTCCATTCTCCAAACCCATTTGTTTCCAGGCTATCTGCGAGCACTTCGTTTGTCTGCTTGTTATTTGGTCCAGAAAGCGATACTACATCCTTGCTTACGATCAGAGTAAAGACCAAGCCGTTTACAAAATTATTAATAGCTGTTAGATAATCGTCTATACAGTTTCGCACTGGAGCGTACCGTAGACTTTTGAAAGCTATCTCCTTATTGGGGTTGTCTAACTTATGATGTTGCCTAATTGCATTCATTGCAACCTGAAATGGTTTGAGGTGAGTGTAGTCGGCAAATACAAAAGAATAGGTAAAATACTTGCTATTGGTTTCTCCACCATAATCAGAAAAAACAGCGACCGTTTCAGTGTCATGAAAATTTGGCAACAGCAGTTTTCGTTGTTCGTGACATTGTAAAAGGACATCATTCAATAGACCGAATAAAATTGGCGTCGGCCCATCCGATGTTTCAACAGGTAGACATAGTTTCCTTAGAATCAGTTCGTTGGACAAGTCATGGTATTTTTTTAAGTCCAAATCATACATGACCTTTCTCCTTGCAATCAGGCTATCAAAATTATATCACGAAAAGCGCCAAAAAACAAGGGGGCACTTTTTCTTTATTTACGCCCCTTTTTCGCCCTCCGCCTTTTTCGCCCTGCTCTTGTACACGTTGTGCTGGTTCTTGCACTGGGGCGCACAAAATGCGGCGTTGGGATGCCTGGCTATAAACACCTTATCGCAATGACGGCAAAGGCGCAGAGGCTTCGCCTCGTCGGTAATCGCGAAGCTGAACATCATTTGTATGCCCAGCAGCAGGGAATGAAAATCCCAAATGATCATAGGCTTGTCTTGCAGGTCTACGCGATATGTCGGCGTGGCCCCGCCGAAAGCCGCCATGCCGGAGCGGTATAAATTCCGCGCCTGTTCATCGCTTTTTTCATCGTAGTAAAATATGCTGGTCAGGAAAGTGAACGCCCAATCCTTGAATTGCAGCGCCAGCCAATCGTAGCGCTCGGCGTAGGCCAGCTCGAAGCTCATGGTCATCCCGAGCGGCTTGTCGCTGAAAGTAGCGGCAAGCGCAAGCGCGTCCCGGTCAATGCCCACTTGATAGCGGGGCTCGTCGTCGCCCATCAGATACTCCGGCCTGTAAAAGGGGAAGAACAGCGTGGCATACTCTTTCTTCGGCAGAGCATCGGCTTTGATGAACTGGTTTTTCGGCAGGTACGCCATGTCGTAGTCCATGAAGGTCGGCGTAGTCGGCAAGGCCGTCACGATCCCCAGCAGGCCGTATTTGTGCACGAACTCCAGCGTGGCAGCTTCGGCCATCGCTTGCTTGGAGCTGCTCATATGGAGCAGACCCACGTTGAGCGCGTCCACCACGAGCGTCTCCGCGTCCTTCAGCGGGTCGTAGACGATTGCCTTGCCTTTTGCTGAAGGTCTGATGTACCGATGCCCATCCCGAGCCACTTTTATTATGTATTCGCTGTATTTCACCCAATGGGAGCTTGTTTTCTGTATGATGTTGAACATGTCGTCTCTCCTGCTTGTAATCTCATTTTATCGTATTATGTTACACAGTATATCATTCACGCTTATCGTTGTCAAGCACTATTTTTTGCCCATCGTACCATTCGAGGAATTGCCTTTGTTCTAAGGTCACGCCCGGCTCTCCTGTTTGAATTTTCCATCGAATGACCTCGGCTAAATAAGGCCGTATCGAGGCAAGCGTTGCAGCCAACAGCTTGCGGACGGCGCGGTCAGTTTGGTCTTTGTAACAAGCTATCTGCTGCGGTGTACACATCCGAACGGCGGTTAGAAAGAGCACTTCTTTCTGCTTGGCAGTCAGGGCTTCCAATTCCATGAAAACATCCCAATCCTCAACAAGCTGCCACATCTCCTCGGCGTTATCGTAAATCATAGCAAGGAAATCGCCATTCATCGCTTCCCGCCAAGCTGGGTGGCTAAATGGAATAGGAAAGATTGCGCCGTCCGAGTAGCCCAATCGGATGGTTTCTTGATTGCGTCTCACCTCATGATCTCGTTCCCGGCGTTCGCGGTTATCGTCAAGATGATTCCACTGCTTTATCACGGCCTCGAAGTCCTCGGGCGTCCTCGCCGCGCTCTCCATGCGGGCGAGGGCGGCTCTTTTTACATCGCGAACCAGTTGTTTGCGTCCTATTCTCCCTCGCCTCCATCCTTGAAAATATTTTGAAAAAAGTTTCAGAAAAAGTTCCGAAATCCCCCCCGTTTTTCTCCTATTAGTAGAGGGCGTAATTTGTATTGCCGATTGCAGATTACATCCTCGCTTGATTACAGGCGAGGGAACCATTCTATTTTACCACAAAGAGAAGGAGGGGTCAAGACTATGGCAGCAACAGCGGCAATGCAATCGGCACAAATTACGCCCGAAGCCGGAGCGTTCACCAAACGAATCGGCTACACCACGTACCACGTTGGAGTTCATTTCAGCGAGACGAACACCGAAACAGCGCAGGACAAAATTATGCGCCTCGTGAAAAATGAAGCGGACATAAGAAAGGGGGCAAGTCCATGAGGAAATACCTGGGAATCAAAAGCCGGGCGTTGCAAAAACGCCCGGCTTGTGGTATAATGGCATCGCTACAGGAAACCCGGCTGCCTGAAAGGAGAAATCCATGAACAGGCAGCAGAAGATCACGGCTTTATATGAGCGCCTGAGCCGTGACGATGAACAGCAGGGCGAGAGCAATTCCATCACCAACCAGAAGAAAATCCTTGAGGACTACGCAACGAAGAATGGCTTCACGAATTACCGCCACTTTTCTGATGACGGCGTTTCCGGCACGACCTTTGAGCGCAGGGGCTTCAAGGAGATGATTGCGGAGATCGAGGCGGGGAATGTCGGCACGGTGATCGTCAAGGACATGAGCCGTCTTGGGCGTGATTACTTGCAAGTCGGGTACTACACCGAGGTTTTCTTCCGGCAGAAGGGCGTTCGCTTCATCGCGGTGAGCAACAACATAGACAGCGCCAACGGCGAGAGCAACGAGTTTGCGCCTTTCTTGAACATCATGTCGGAATGGTATGCCCGCGATGCTTCCCGCAAGTTAAAAGCGGTGTATCAATCCAAAGGGCATAACGGAAAACGCACCAACAACAATTGCATTTACGGTTATCTGAAAGACCCAATCGACAAAACAAAGTTGGTGGTAGACCCGAAAGCTGCTGCTATTGTACGCCGTATTTTTGCGTTATGCATTGAGGGCAAAGGGCCTCATCAGATCGCAAAAGCATTGGAAGCGGACAAGGTTGAGATGCCAAGCGTTTACCTTGCCAGGCTGGGCGTGGTGACGCGAAATAACGATGCGGTTAAACATCCCTGCTGTTGGTCGCCTGCTACCGTTGCCAGCATTTTGAGAAAGCTGGAATATGCGGGACATACGGTGAATTTCCGCACTACGAAAGAATCCTTCAAAGATAAGCGGCAAACCCAGAATCCGCAGGAGGATTGGGTGATTTTTGAAAACACGCACGAGGCGATCATAGATGCCGAAACGTGGAAAACTGTTCAGCGTTGCCGCGAAGTTAAGCGCCGCACCGACACAATAGGCGAGGCGAACCCGCTGACGGGGCTTTTGTACTGTGCCGATTGCGGCAAGCGGATGTTCAATCATCGCGCAAGAGCAAGGGAGCAGCTGAAACCAAACGGCAGAGTTATGCATCTCTCCGCGCGCAGCGATTATGTTTGTTCAACATATAGCCAACCGGGCGCGACGACTGACGGCAAGTGTTCCATGCACTTTATCACTTCCCAAACCGCGAGTGCGCTCATACTGGAAGCGATACGGCGCACCACTGCCTATGCTCGCAACAATGAGGCTGAGTTCATGAAAATGCTTCGGGAAGCATCGGCAGTCAGGCAGGCGGACACGGCGAAAGCGCATAGGCGGCAAATTGCCAAAAACGAAAAGCGGATTGCCGAACTTGATTTGCTTTTCCGTAAAACTTACGAGGACTATGCCGCCGGACGGCTGACAGAAAAACGCTTTGAGATACTCTCGCAAGGCTATGAAACTGAGCAGGCAGAATTGGAAACGCAGACCTCTGCGATTCGTGCAGCACTTGCGCAATTTGACAGTGACAGCGTGTTACTTCGCGAAATAAAAAGCAAAAGAAAGCGCACAAAAAACGAGGCCATGCCGCCATGCGGAAAGAAAGAGAAAAGAAACCGCAAAAGGGAGGCTGTGCGAGCCTCCCTTTTGCGTGAACAGTAACACTCCCTGTTTTCTTCTTTATTTGGGAGTCTATTTTAGCACATTCCTTGTTTCTTTGCATCTCTT
>Ga0099364_10009271_pt1 | contig 13679 bp, 14 predicted proteins | sample TergutTh196P3_FD_73070 | JGI IMG/M metagenome (GOLD analysis project Ga0099364, IMG submission 73070) | Microcerotermes parvus P3 segment gut microbial communities from Pointe-Noire, Republic of the Congo - Th196 P3 | ecosystem: Host-associated > Arthropoda: Insects > Digestive system > Gut ...
CATGTCTTGATGTGACTGATCATGAACCACCAGCTAAGGATAATCCCCTGCGTAAGCTGCCTAATGTAATCATGTTACCTCACATTGCAGGGGTGGTGAACAATGGCCTAGGTCGTATAGGCCGGCATGTAGTATCAGAACTACGCCGTTTTATTAATAACGAACCAATGGAAAACGAAATCCTGGAAGCAATGATGTTTAGAGTAGGTAAATCATAAGCAATGATACGATTAGGCGCTGTAAACATTGATACATCGCACCCAAAGGCATTCTTTGAGATCCTCCACGCCGGGAACAGGGCCCGGTATGTAGCTGTCTACAATGATGGATTTCGTGGAGACGACGAGGTAGAAGGCTTTATCAAAATGGCCGGCCTGGAAAAACGCTGCTCCACTGTCGACGAATTAGCGGAAATGGTCGATCTGGGTATGATCCATGGCTGTAATTGGGATACTCACCTATCTTACATTGAACCCTTTTTAAAACTCGGTAAGCCTGTTTTTATTGACAAACCTATAGTCGGTAAAATGGGTGATATAAAAAAACTGCGTGAATATGCTAAACAAGGTGCAGTAATCCTGGGCAGTTCCTGCATGCGCTATGTACCGGAAATAACAAAATTTCTAGCTATTCCTATAGAAGAACGGGGAGAAATTGTTTCTATCTTTTCGGTCTGCGGAGTAGACGAATTCAACTATGCCATTCACGCAGTTGAGGCTATTGGCGGGCTCATAGACAAAGGCGCTGTTTCCTGCGAATTCCTGGGCGGCTCTAATATAGGCGGCACCCGGGGAGAAACTTATATTGTTAGGTATGATAACGGTGTTGTGGCCACATATTCACTAACATACGACATCTGGCAAAAAAGTGTCATGACAGTGCTTACAAGCAAGCAGACTTATGTACTTGAACTTAGAGGCTACGATGCCTTGCTGGATCGGGCTATAAGTTCTGTGGAAAGTGGTGTTGTCAAAACAGCTCCCCTGGAAGATTTAATCGAAAGTATATTGATAATGTTAGCAGGCCGTATCTCCAGGGAACAGGGCGGCGGCCCTGTACGCCTGGACGACATTCCTGCAGATGATCCCGGCTTTGACGGCCACGCCTTTGAGCGTGCTTATGCAGCTGCTGCTAAGAAAATGTATATCACTTAGGATAAAAGGTATATTTATGAAACTTGCTTTTTCGACTTTAGGATGTCCTGATTGGACATTTCAACAAATTTTAGAGAATGCCCAAAAAATGGGATTTAATGGAATAGAAATAAGGGGAATCGAAAATGAAATGAACGTAGCAAAAATCCCTTATTTTCAGCCTTCCCGTTGGAAGGAAACTTTGAAGCGCTTGGAAGATCACAACCTTGAGATAATCAATCTTGGGACTTCCTCTAGTTTTCATGATCAAGCCAAATGGGATGCAGCTCTGACTGAAGCGAAGGAAGCTATTGATACAGCTGAATATATGGGTGTTCCTTTTATCCGGATTTTTGGCGATAAGATTCCTGTTCCAAGTGAGCGGGATAAAACCCTTCAGCTTATCGCAAAGGGCTGGACAGAAGTATATAAGTACAGTGAAGGCAAGAAAGTAACTCCTCTAATAGAAGTCCATGGAGATTTTAATAATGTGGAAATTTTCAAGGAAATTTTCCGTTATATTAATCATCCTAAGTTTGCAATCCTTTGGGATATTGAACATTCTTATAAAGTGTATGAACGGGATTTCCTTGAATTCTTTGGTTTTATCCGTAAGTATACAAAGCACGTTCACATAAAAGATACCAAAAAAATCAACGGTGAATGGAAGCTGCAGAATTTGGGAAAAGGTTCCATTCCAATTGCAATGCACATAGCCCTTCTTTCTGCATCTAATTATGATGGCTATGTCTCACTCGAATGGGAAAAGAAATGGCACCCTGAATTGGATGATTGTTCCATCGCGTTTCCGGAATTTATTGATTTGATTAAGAAAATTTTGTTTTAGAAAATTTTAATATATCTAATAAGATTTACTATTATAACCATGGCAGATGTAATTATAAAAAACGGATGGCTAATTGACGGCACCGGAAACCCCCGTTACAAAGCCGACATAATCCTGAATGATGAACGCATTATTGATATAGGCCAGTTCCCAAATGCAAGCGCTTGCATTGAAATCGACGCCACAGGGAAAATTATCAGTCCCGGTTTTATTGATGTCCACAGCCACACAGATGCAACTATAAAATTAAATCCAACAAACCAAAGCAGTATACGACAGGGAATCACTACAGAAGTAGTTGGCAACTGTGGAAACAGTCAGGCGCCGATGATCCATGAAGCCAGAATGGGAGGTGCCGGAGGTTTTGGGAGTTTCTCAAGGGATGATGGTAATTATACTTTTGGTGAGTACCTTGCTTCTATCGAAAAAATGGGAACCTCCGCAAATATTGCCTGGCTGGTGGGGCATAATACAATCCGCTCTGTTGCTGGAGTAAAAGGCAAGGAAGTCAGTGTAGAAAATATTAGAAAAATGGAAAGGCTGCTTGGGGAATCCCTTTCAGAAGGCGCCATTGGTTTTAGTACCGGTTTAGAGTTTGAGCCGGGACGTTCATCAGGATCAGAAGAAATTAAGCGCCTTTGCAAAGTAGTCCGAGAATATGACGGTATTTATGCAAGTCATATAAGAAACCGCGCCGACATGGTATTAAGTGCACTGGATGAGTTTTTAGACACAATAAGGTCTACAGGTTGCCGAGGTGAAATTTCCCACATGAATATCCGTTACAATACCGGCGCGCCGGACAAGGCCTTTGAGCAATGCGTCGAAAAAATAGAGAAAGTAAGAAATGAAGGTTTTGAAGTTCTAAGCGACATGACACCCCTTAATTCCGGTATAGGACAAATGGCAGGGATACTGCCTCCCTGGTTAAGGGCAGAAGGAATGGAAAAAGCAATAGAATATCTTAAAGATCCCCAAGCTCGAACACGTTTACGTAACGACTGTGATCGTTACTGGCGTTTTATCCACAGGGGGGAATGGGATCGGGTAAGAATGCAGTCAAATCCTGCTTTTCCGGAATTAAACGGCCTGGACTTTAATCAAATCGCTGAACTCTGGAAGAAGGATCAATGGGACTGTTATTTTGACATTCTTGCCGCCGCAGGGGAAAAAATGGATGGCATAGTTCTGGTAGCCCGGCTTTTCAGCGACGAGCATCTTAAGGAAACGATCAGCAATCCCCTTTATATGCTTGTTGTTGACGGATATTCCACAAGCATCGATGAACCTCTTGCCAGGGAAACAGCTTATCCCTTACATTATATGGGAATGATGTATTTCCTGACCTATCATGTTAGAAGTATAAATACACTTAGGCTGGAAGAGGCAATTCGAAAAATGACAAGCATGCCTGCCACCCACTTTAGGCTGAAAGACCGGGGCCTATTAAGAAAAGGAATGTATGCAGACTTAGTAGTATTTGACTTTGATAAACTTGACACAGTTTCTACTATTGAAAAACCCCTTGCCTATGCCAAAGGAATTGAACATGTATTTGTCAATGGAAAACAAGTAATAGAAAATATGCAGCATACCGGAGCACGCCCGGGAAAAAATATTTTACGCTAAAACACTGATAAAAGGAAAGTGTAATGAAGATAAAAAGCATTGAAGCTTATGGACTTAAAGGCGAAACCCCCAAGGGCGGATGGGCCAATGAAATTAAGCCCGAAGAATGTGTACAGACATTGGTTTTTGTTTATACCGATTCTGATATAATAGGTGTGGGCAGTGTTTTTCAAAACGCAGATCTGGTTAAGGCTTCTTTAAAAATCTTGGAATCTTTATTCCTTAACGAAAATGCATTGGAACCGGACAGGGTCTGCGAGAAACTCCATCAGAATATGTTTTGGCTGGGTAGGGGAGGTGCTATTACCCATGCCATTAGCGGAATCAGTATAGCGCTCTGGGATATATTTGGAAAAGTTACTAATCAACCCATAGGGAGATTGCTAGGCGGCCGTTATCGGGAAAAAGTACAACCCTATGCCTCCCTGCTGATGGAAGAAGACACAGCCATTCTTTCCGATGCTCTTATTAAGCTTAAAGAAAAAAATTACAAAGCCTTTAAAATAGGCTGGGGACCTTTCGGGCGGATTAACAGGAAACTTGACGAGAAGATTGTCAAGCAAGCCAGGGAAGACATAGGTCCTGATTTAATGCTGATGGTAGATGCCGGCGGCAGTGACGCTTTTTGGAATCAGGATTATAAGTGGGCATTAAATACGTCAAAAATGCTTGCCGATTATGGAGTAGCCTGGTTTGAGGAAGCCCTAAAGCCCGATGACTTTGAAAATTTTCTACTTTTAAGAAATACATCTCCAATTCCCATCACCGGAGGCGAAGTCTTTACCCGGCGGCAGTCCTTTTTCCCCTGGATAGAAAAACATGCCCTGGATATAATACAGCCGGATGTAACCAAAGTAGGCGGAATCAGTGAGCAGCGCCGCCTTGCCCAATACGCCGAAGACTTTGGGGTAAAACTAATCCCCCATGGCTGGAACACCGCCATAGGCCTGGCGACGGATCTGCAATTTGCCAGTGCGTTTTCAGGGATTGATCTAGTGGAATACCTTATAGGTTCACCTTACGTGGACGAGATCATTGTTGATAAATGGGTGCTGGATAAGGACGGCTTCCTGTCCATTCCGGAAAAACCAGGCCTGGGAATTACTCTTGACAGGGATGCTGTGATTAAGTACACAGGAGAAAAAGCAATACGGTTTTAGGTTTTAGTGTTTTATGCAATTTTCAACATTGATATTGAAAATTGCATAACAATAATATATAATGAATTTATGAAATATATAAGTAGATCGATTGAGCCGCATATACAGAAGGCAGCCAGGCAATTTCCGGCTGTAGCTGTGATTGGAGCAAGACAAACGGGTAAATCGACCATGTTAAGGCATGTTTTTCCAAAGCATAACTATATCACTTTTGACGATCCTGATGTGCTTTTTACAGCGAAAACTGACCCGGCTCTTTTTACGGCAAATCTAATTCCACCAATTATAATTGATGAATTACAATATGCACCGGAAATATTACCATATATAAAAATTCAAATAGATAATAATCAAAAAAATGGTGCTTATATATTAACGGGCTCTCAGATTTTTACGCTTATGTCTGGATTGACGGAAACGCTGGCCGGCAGAATTGCACTTTTTGAATTATGGGCTTTTTCTTATTCAGAGCTAAATAAAATACCACATAGTCCGCGCTCTTGTTATAGGCAAATTTTTAAAGGTTTTTACCCGCGTCCGAATGTTCAAACAACTGATTTACGGCTTTTTTACGGCAGTTATATTGCTACTTACATAGAACGTGATGTACGGCAGGTACAAAACGTTAAAGATATTTCAACATTTCAAGTTTTTCTTCAGCAATTAGCGGCAAGAGCCGGTCAGTTATTAAACATACAGGATATAGTAAGGGACTGCGGTATAGCACATGCCACAGCAAAAAGCTGGTTATCCATACTCGAAGCCAGCAGGATTGTATATTTGCTTAGGCCTTATTTTCAGAATATCACAAAGCGTATTGTAAAAATGCCAAAACTTTATTTTACAGATACAGGATTGTTAACTTATCTATTAAAATATCATGACGCTGAAACGCTTATGTCAGGGCCTTCAGCCGGAGCAGTATTCGAAAATATGGTAATCATTGATGTGTTAAAAACACTTAGTAACACAGGCTCGGGTGCTGACATTTATTTTTACAGAGATTCCAATAAGAACGAGGTAGATCTGATAGTCAATAAAGGAAGAGAATTTGATCTTTATGAAATAAAGTCAGGCAAGACTGTTAAGCCATCAATAGCGAATAATTTGCTGCGTATTGACTTAAAACCGGCACAAAAATTTATTTTATCGTTTAATGAAACCGAACTTATTCTGGGTAACGGAATCGTAAAAGCCATGCCATGGTGGAATATATGCAAATAAAGCTTATTATTATTTTCCACGAACCATATTTATCAATAATCCCAATGTTATCAAAATGTGAGAAAGATAGTAAGTAGGCATCATTAAAAATGAATAGAGTTTATCGTAATTTAAAAATTCTTTGAATGCGATTAATGTATCGGAAAATAAAAGGGAGAATATGCCGGCAGCAAACAACCATTTTGGAAGAGGATGGAAATTAAGACCTGTGGCCGCGGCAAAGGAAATACAGGAAATCAACAGATAGCAAAGCACAGCTAAGGTCAACGGTTTGCTGTTGATATTTTTATAAAGCATAGTGAGAAAGAACGTTAGATACACTATTAGTGTAACGCACAGTACCCATTTATTTATTTGGCCGTTTTTAATTGCGAAGCACAGGAACCCAAGATGAGCGATAAAATAGCAGATAATACCATAAATAAACCGTATTTCTAATCCTCTTCGATTGCTTAGAAACCATCCGCCGGCAATTGAAAACATGAAAGCAATAACCACTATCCAGATATCTTTTGTGATATCCTTACCGTAAGCCAGGCAAAGAATGGCTCCGCAAGTGAAGGCTACCGTATATTTATATATGCTCCCTGCGCCTCTAAAATCTAATAATGCGCAAATGACAGGGATTATTATCAACAGTGGTTGATATTGCTTTATCAGCATTGAAAAATCATATATTAGGCATCTTTTAATTGTCAAGGTTCTGTGTGCTTGCCCATTCATTATATCCATGTTATCATTTCCACATGTCAAACAAAGATGTAAAGATTGCTTCCTGCCGTTTATATTTTTGCCCTATTAAAACCAGGGTCCCAATGAAATTCGGCCCAGAGGTAACCACCTCTGTATTATGTGCCCGGACAGAAATTACTGTAACCTGTGAAACCGGGAAAAAAGAAGCTTCCGGTTGGGGGGAAACTCCTTTAAGCGTAGTATGGGTATGGCCGGGTTCACTTTCCTACGAGTACCGTAATTCCCGGCTTAGGGAGTTCTGCATCACCCTTGCCAAGGCCTGGGATAAATGCTCTTACAAGGGGCATCCCATGGAAATTGGCAGACAGTTTAACGAAGGAGAACTTAAATCTTTATGGGAGGAAAATAACAGGGCTTATCCACAAGAAGAACAAATGCCCTGGCTTGCGGCCCTGGTGTGTAATTCTCTTTTTGACATAGCCTTACACGATGCTTATGGCATGCTCCACAAAGTCAGTTCCTGGAATATTTTTAACTCAGAATTTATGAACCACGATCTATCCTGGTATTACGGGGATTCCTACATAAATCAATTTAAAGGAAAGTACCCTGCGGATTATTTACTGTTAGGAGATAAATGTAAAAATGAAATTCCGGTTTGGCATTTAGTAGCGGGCATGGATGTAGTTTGCGATGATGAACTAACCGGTAATGAACCTGATGACGGTTATCCGTTTAAGCTTAGGGATTGGATAAGAAGGGATGGTTTAAAATGCCTTAAAATCAAGCTAGTCGGGAACAATGCAGACTGGGATTATAAGCGCTTGATTGATATAGGCAAGATGTCTTTGGAAATGGGGGTGGAATGGCTTACCGCTGATTTTAACTGCACTGTTAAAGACCCCCGATATGTCTGCGATATATTAGACCGGCTTATTGAAGAACATCCTGCTATATACAGACTGATCCTTTACGTTGAACAGCCTTTCCCCTATGACATCGAAGCTTATCCCATTGACGTTAGATCCGTCAGTGCCCGCAAACCCCTCTTCATGGATGAAAGCGCCCATGACTGGCACTTTGTAAAAATGGGCCGGGAGTTGGGTTGGACAGGTGTGGCCCTTAAAACCTGTAAAACTATTACAGGCGCTGTACTGTCCCTGTGCTGGGCAAAAGAATTTTCCCTTACCCTGATGGTGCAGGATCTTAGCAATCCCATGTTTGCCCAAATTCCCCATGTGGGACTCGGTGCCCACGCCGGTACTATTATGGGTGTTGAATCAAACGGTATGCAGTTTTATCCTGAAGCCTCAATAGACGAGGCGAGGATCCACCCCGGCCTGTTCAACCGTGCCAACGGAGTATTAAGCCTGGATTCCCTGGGTAAAGAGGGATTTGGTTACAGGGCGGAGGAAGTCTTCAAAGCCGCGGAACAGAGCGGTGGAAATAAGAAGTGGGTAGAGCCTTAAATCTGACCACTGTCAATAAATGTTATGTTTTATAAGGATATTGCTATAAATACTCAAAAATGACTTGCAAAATTAATATATGTGTATTACAATGTGTATAAGGAGTGTATAAAATGAGAACAAATATTGTTTTAAATGATGAATTGGTAAACGAAGCATTTATGTATTCTCAGACTATTTCTAGTAAAAGGGAGCTAATTGAAGTGGCTTTAAGGGAGTATGTTAATAATAGGAAAAGGAAAAACATTAAAGAATTGAAAGGAAAAATAAAATTTATTGATGATTTTGACTATAAAAGCATGAGGAAATAAATGGTTCTTGTGGATACATCTGTTCTCATAGGGTATTTTAAACAATTGAGTGGTATTCCTTATAAAAAATTGGATCATATTATTGATAATAATATACCATATGGGATTTGTAATTATGTTTACCAAGAATTATTACAGGGGTCTAGAAATGAGAAGGAATATGAATTATTGAAGGAATATTTAGATACTCTACCGTTTTATAATTTACAATATGGAAAAAAATCATTTGAAAATTCAGCACTAATTTATGTAAATTGCAGAAAAAATGGGATAACAGTTAGAAGCACTATAGATTTAATAATAGTTGAAATAGTAATAGAAAATAATTTGTACTTATTACACAATGACATTGATTTCACAAATATATCGAAAGTAAATAAAAATTTAAAAATATATTAAGAAATGACCAACTGCCGACGTAAGGTTACAATACACATATTCGTGTGTACCCCTGCATAAATAATAAATTTAATTCTCCGGGACATTAAATGAGCATAAACCCTGTCGATGCTTTGTACTGGGCTTTTTCTTCAAACGTTTCCCAGTACCGGCATCCATCAGCATAGGCAATACGCTGACGTTTTAAGTTGTAACTAATGTCTTTATCCATGGTTTCTTTTTAACAATTGTAACTTGAATTTTTTTGTTTGTCAAATTAAAAAAATGATTTGACTATTTAGGTTTATTAATATAAAGTAAAAAAACCATGACAGGCTATATTGAAGTAGTGAATGCTGAGGCTCCCAGGGGTTCCTTCCGTTTTGCGGTTTTTGATTTTGACGGTACCATTAGCCTTATACGGGAGGGCTGGCAGCAAATAATGATTCCTTATTTTACCGACGAAATGGCAGCTTGTCCGGGGGCCAAAAACAGGTCAAGGGAGGATCTTACCGAAGAGGCCCGGGATTTTATCTATGTGAATACGGGTAAACAGACAATTTACCAGTGTATAGAGTTGGCAGAAAGAGTCGCCGCAATGGGAGGAACAGCCCTTGAACCCCTTGCCTACAAGGCGGAATACCACAGCCGCTTAGAAAAGCGTATTGCCCACCGTATTGCAGAGTTGGAAGCTAATCCTTCCGCTGCGATAAACCATGTAGTTCCGGGTAGTTTTGATATTCTTAAAGCCCTTAAAGCAAAGGGACTTACAATGTACCTAGCCAGTGGGACAGACGAAAAATATGTGCTCCAGGAAGCGGCATTACTAGGGGTGGATGTTTATTTCACCGGTATTTATGGAGCAAGGGATGATTATAAGAGCTTTTCAAAAAAAATATTGATAAATAAAATAATTAAAGATAATAATCTCCATGGCAAAGAACTTTTAGGCTTTGGAGATGGCTATGTGGAGATTGAAAACGTAAAAGCTGTCGGCGGCTTTGCCTGTGGAGTCGCCACGGATGAAGAAAAAAGACAGGGTATTGACCAGTGGAAACGAAACAGGCTTAAAGAGTCCGGGGCTGATATCATAATACCGGATTTTTCTGAAACACCAAAACTGATAGATTATTTATGGAGGAATTATGCCATTTGAACAATTTGACAGATCCAAGTTAAAAATGCTCCCCCTTTCAGAGCGGAACCATGATTTAAATTTATCGATCATGCTGGACCCTGAAACCCACAAGCCTGAATTTAAGCACCCCAGTATTGATAGCCTGGCGGAACGAATTTTAAAAGCCCGGGAAAAGAATGCTGCGGTTATCATGATGATGGGTGCCCACGTTATCCGCGCCGGAAATACCCCTTACCTCCTTAAGCTGATGGAAAAAGGGCTTATTACCCATTTTGCTTTGAATGGTGCTGGTTCAATCCATGATTTTGAACTTGCTAAAATTGGCGCCACCTGCGAAAGTGTCGCAAAGTATATCAGTGAAGGGCAGTTTGGGCTTTGGCAGGAAGAAGAGTTTTACAATGATGCCGTCAATAAGGCTGACGGTCTTGGCTTTGGTGAAGCCATAGGCCGCTATATTGAGGAAAACAAATTCCCAAACCGGCAATACAGTCTTCTTGCCGGAGCTTATCGTATGAAGGTCCCGGCTACAGTGCATGTTAGTGTTGGCTGCGATATTGTTCATGAGCACCCCAACTGCGATGGCGCTGCTATAGGCAGGGCCAGCTATACAGACTTTTTAATTTACGCCAAATCTATTGAAAATCTTGAAAACGGTGTTTTTCTCAATATCGGTTCGGCTGTAACAGGTCCTGAAGTTTACCTTAAATGCCTGGCCATGGCCCGGAATGTGGCTCATCAGCAGGGAAAAAAGATAGCGAACTTTACTACTGCGGTTTTCGATCTCCTGGCCTTAGAAGATCAATCCTACCATGAAACACCGCCCATGACCGACCCGCGTTATTATTTCCGGCCCTGGAAAACCATATTAGCCCGGACTGTTTCAGACGGTGGTAAAAGTTATTATATTCAGGGGCATCATCGGGAAACAGTACCCGCTCTGGCAGTAAAATTACTGGCAAAATAATTTATTTAAGGGAGAGAATGTGAAAGCTTATATTGATAAGTACACTACGGCTCTTAATAAGGTTATGGAAAAACTCGATCCCGCCCAGTTTGAGAAGATCATTACCATTCTGGTTGAAGCTTATAAGAAGGACAAGCAGGTTTTCATTGTCGGTAATGGCGGCAGTGCCGGAACGGCAAATCACTTTGTCTGTGATTTTGGCAAAAACGCAGTTCCATTTACCGGCCTTGGACCAGGAAAACGTCGGTTTAGGATTATCTCTGTCAGCGATAACATAGAAAAAATTACTGCCTTGGCTAACGACATTGCCTTTGAAGAAGTCTTCCGCCAGCAGCTTATCAATTTGATGAACCAGGAGGATGTGCTTATTTTAGTCAGCGCCTCCGGGAATTCGCCCAATCTAATACGTGCCTGTGAATATGCCAAGGAGAAAAATTCCCGCATTATTGTTCTGGCTGGATTTCAGGGCGGAAAAATCAAGGACTTTGCGGATGCGGCTATGGTAGTACCCCTTGAAAGTTATGAGCAGATTGAAGATGTTCATTTAATTATTTTACACATGATTGTTTATTATTTTAAAAACCATCCTGAGATTTTGGATTCATCCGGAGAATTATAAAATGAAACGTCAGCGGCTTGAACAAATACTGGATATGTTTCCAAATTTAAAAATAGCTGTAGTAGGGGATTTTTTTCTGGATAAGTGGCTTGAAATTGACCGCGACCTGGACGAGCTTTCAGTAGAAACTAATCTTACCGCTTATCAGGTGGTGGCAAAACGTTGTTATGCCGGTGCAGCGGGGACTGTGTTGTCGAACCTTGCGGCCCTGGAAGTAGGGAAATTATTTGCTTTGGGTTTTCTGGGAGACGACGGTGAAGGTTTTGAAATGCTTCGCATCTTGAAGTCTATTAGAGTTAATACCGACAGACTCTTTGTAAGCAATGACGTAATGACCCCCACTTATACAAAACCTGTTTTTCGCCGGGAAAATGGAATTGAAGAAACCAACAGGCTGGATCATAAAAACACCCAGCTTACTCCTAAAAACTTGGAACAAAAGATCATTGATTCTCTTTGGGAAATTGCCCCTCAGGTGGATGCCATAATTGCCCTGGACCAGTTAACAAGTGAAGGACACGGGGTGCTTACTCCAAACATTCGTAATGAACTGGCTAGCATAGGGGAAAAATATCCTAATCTGATCCTTTACGCCGATTCCCGGGCCTTTATAAAACATTTTCATAACATGGTTATTAAGTGTAATAATATTGAAGCCATAAAACTATTTAATGAACATGGTATTCATGAAAAAGCAGCAGACCTTGATGAAGTGAAGAAGTGTCTTTTGGAACTTGCAGGTAAATCAAAAAGGTCAGTTTTTATTTCCTGTGGTTCAAAAGGGGTAATGGTCTTGGACGAAAATGATCAGAGTATTTTGGTTCCGGCAGTTCCATTAAGCCCTGATATAGAAATTGATATAGTTGGCGCCGGGGATTCCTGTAGTTCCGGCATTGTAACTTGTCTCTGCTGCGGCGGTTCTACGGAAGAAGCTGCTTTTATAGGCAACCTGGTGGCAGCAAATACAATTCAAGTTATTGGCACCACGGGAACCGCAACACGAAAGCAAGTTCTTTCGATATACGATGAATACTTTTCATGACAAATACTATGGTTCATGAAATCGCCTTGGCTATAGACATTGGAGGCTCAAAATTTCTAGTGGGCCTGGTAAATGCTTCCGGTAATATTATTTGTGTAGAAGGCTATCCCTGGACCGAACTAAGCCCGGAAGGAGTAGTTCGGGATATTAAAAAAGCAGTGCATGAACTCCTTGCTGTTAACCCCAGTTATCATCCCACAATAATGGGAGCCACCATTCCCGGCTTGGCGGATCCTAATAAAGGTCTTTGGGTGGAAGCCAGTTTTTCCGGTATTCGAAACCTTGCCTTTGCATCTATAATGGAAGCGGAATTTGACCTTCCGGTTAAGCTTGATAATGACGGTAACGCCTGTGCTCTGGCAGAGAGACTCTTTGGCTGTTGCAAAGGAATTGATCATTTTATTTGGATGACTGTTTCTAACGGCATCGGAGGCTCCATCTTTATCAATGGCAGCCTCTACAATGGCAGCTGCGGGAATGCAGGGGAAATAGGCCATATTGTTGTGGAAGAAGGCCCCAATGCCCGGCCTTGTAAATGCGGTCTTTCTGGCTGTGCTGAAATGCATGCATCCGGTTTAGGTCTTGCGAAAAATTACCTTTCCTTGGGTGGTAAATGGAATATTGACGGTGAAGCACCCACAGCCAAGACCATTGCCGACCTGGCCCAAGCCGGAGATAAAACCGCAATAGAGACTTTCGAATTGGAAGGTCTTTACCTGGGACGTGTCATAGGCGGGGCAATTAATTTACTTAATCCACAAAAAGTTGTAATTGGCGGTGGTGTTTCCCTTTCATTTGACTTATTTTGGCCATCTTTAGCAAAAACCCTGGAAACTCATGTTTACCGGAATGCCAATCCTCACTTTAAGGTAGAACCTACAGCTCTAGGTTATAATGCCGGTCTCCTTGGAGCTGCAGCACTTTGCTTTTAAAAATCCTGGCGTTTACCGCTTTCTGCTGCGGTAATGGATTTTTCAATAAGCTGCTGGGATATTAATCCATCGTGGATATTGGCAGCAAGACCGTCACCACAGCCGTTTACTATATCCGCAAAAGACTGCATTTGATTTGA